>Ga0247812_10001505_pt1 | contig 13200 bp, 11 predicted proteins | sample UWRJL149409B1_FD_178011 | JGI IMG/M metagenome (GOLD analysis project Ga0247812, IMG submission 178011) | Plant litter microbial communities from Arlington Agricultural Research Station in Wisconsin, United States - UWRJ-L149-409B-1 | ecosystem: Environmental > Terrestrial > Plant litter >...
TGAGGATGTTTAGAAAAAAGAAAGCTTCCTTGTCAGTCGGGGCACGAGGTTGAGCGTCGCCGGCCATTCTACTGCATATTAGCATGCTTTACATCGCAATAGGATGGTGGGACTTGTACGTAGTTGATGGTTTGGTAATTAAAGTAGCGCTGCTTTTCAAGGCACAAATGTCAGCACAGTGTGGGTATGGATTCTGGGCACAGGGAGGGTAGGTACTTATTAAGAAGCCTGGGTATATGGCTCTTAAAGATATAGAGGATCTGTAAAGGCAACTTACTTTTGTTATTGGTAGTTTGTGATGAAAGTTTTGCAGTGCAAAGCTTCAACGCGGTTGCAATGTTTGTTGTTGTGGAGGATGAAAAATTTCAGTGAGGTCGCGTCGAAAGGCACGCATATATATAAGCGCAAACCGAGGGTGGTAGAGCGAGAGGAGGCACTCTCTCAGGCGATTAGGCAGCAATACTTTTAATATTCAATTTTTGGCTCACTTAATGTATTCACTTCTTTTCAACGCTTTAGCTTCTTCATTACTTGGAGTGAGAGAGAGAAAGCGAAACCCTATGGCGTGATCAAGACCCTGTAGTTTACCACCAAAAAGAATATATCCATGAATTCAATTCTCGATAGCGGTAACCAGTGATATGATTGTGAGTACTAGAGCCAGTAGAACATTCCAGAACAAGAGTGTAAACTTTGCCTGATATCAGCAGCCTACTAAATGCCACCTCTACAACATTAGTGGATTGTTTCTCCTCCAGGAGTTCTCAGGGCTCCCGTTCTTGGTTGTTTATAACAAGGATAGCGGAAAAGAGAAAGTTACACTGATATTAGAATGTCTTGGGACAGCTACTGGGTATTCATGCTATAATTGCTCAACAGAGCTTCCTAATTTTGATAACTGACAAGTGAGATAATACAAGAAAAATAGAACAAAAAGATCAATGTGATAACCAGCCAGTTTCTTGAATGCAACAAGACATTTTCCATCATGCATTATGCATTATGCAACGAGATGAGACGAGTGAGGTTGTTTGCAATTCGCCAAGATTATCTTCGCCAACGTCATTCTCCTAACTTTGACCCTTGTACATCTGTAAGCAACCGCCACAATCATCGGCAACTTACATATGAATGCTTTGTGAAGCTATGTGGATCTTATGAAATCTTTTCTATAGAAACTGTGCAAGTGACCTTATCGTTGTTGGCACGGAGGAAGCTCCAAGTGGATAGATCGTAATCTGAGAGATCCAAGCAACCACGCGCTTTTGCCATGTTACAGATTCTGTCAATAAGATTGTTGGCACATCCATATCCTGCAAACTCAACCTCAATTTCAATTCAAAGCAAGCCATTGTAGAACGTGCTATCAGGTGACCGAATGATAGAGGTGGGGTTGGTGTTTGTTCTCAGGGGCTCGGCTAACCGACCACTCGTTTAGTTCTTGAGCAGCCTTGGCCTTTGCGAGTAGGGAGAAACCTAATTTAATGCTTTGTTTTACCCTACGTACTTGGTAAGACCTTTAACTGGTGTAGAAGATATGTTAAATTCTTATTAACTCAAGTGAGGTAAATTAGTGCTGGTTACTTTGTCACTGAAGCTTGAATGGGAGGGAAAGAAAGGTCTTGAGGAGTTCAGAATAGAATACAATAGAACAGCACTCCCTACGGATTATAAACACTTGTCTTTCACCCTACCATCAAACCCAATATTTGGCAGCAAATCAGAGATATGTGATGCGTAATTTTATCATATAGTCCTACTCTGCTCAATGAATGTATATGCTGATTCTCAGTATTGTTAGCATGTGTACTCGCTTTGTCACTGAGCGTTATGGAATATGAGATGTCAAAAATCACCGTTCGTTTTTATATTCTCGAATGATGGAAAGAGTTAAAAAATACTGCTGAAATAGATGGAGTATCATTATGTGGCATATTTTGTGATAAAAGTGTATCGGCGCTGTTGGGGCAGGGTCGCGATTTACTCTCGTCTTTGGCTTAAATCCCTGATAACAGTACTTAAGAGTTGAGAAACAGAAAATAGGTTGCACAATAAAAGTGACAGTTTACTTCATCCCGAATCGTGTTGGATTTCTTTTCTTTTAGAGAAAGTAATGCTAGGACGGACTATTTTATAATGTAGAGTCGAGCTAGCTAAGAAGTTTATCGTAGTTTTCATCAGTGGCGAAAACCAAAGACGAATACTAGATCGAACTTCACTCAACCGAGAATTAGTATACCTATAGTTCCTACTAACATCGCAAGAACGCCATGCAAGGCTTGCCGGCCTGCAAACCCATAGATATGAACGGATGAGGGAATTTCTCCTAGAAATCCCCCATTCCTAAGTGACGCATCTTGTATCACGCATTCAAAGCAATGATATGCCTCATGTGAACACCATAATATGCAAAGGAGACTGCAGGATCATTCTAAGCTTCTTCATCATAGAGACTACATGATGTTAGCGTTTTATGTATCAGAGATGGTACGAAGACCCTACCCCTCATTATCTAAGTCAATAACTCGGGTGTTCAAGTCCTCAAGCTTGAATAATCCAGCATTTTGGCCCCTAAATCCAGAATCGACCTTTGAATCCTCAGATTTGACGGTACGCTTACGCTTAGCTGGTGGAGTGTCAAATTCATCATCGTCGTCCTGATAACCATTGGGAAAATTGGTGGTAGTATTAATTTTGCCGTTGTTCTTGCCGTTGAGCTTGGGAGTCGCAGGCGCTTTTTGCTTCTTGGGAGTCTTAGCTGGGGATCCTCTGTCATCCCTAAAATCATCAGCTCGATCTAGTACTGTAGGTTGACTTTGAGAAGTTACGTACTTGTTGGTAGCTCCACCAGATTCACGGCGAAGCTTCTGAAAGTGTTGACTATGGCTGGTCAGTAATATGCAAGGCAAGGCCACTAGAAATAGAGCACAAGGGGAAGGGGAAAAGAAAATAACATACCGGCAAGCCTCGTGGCTGAAAGTGTAGTTTTTGGTCTCCATCTTTGCAGCGATATTTGGCCATGATATAGCCTTGAGAGTCCCCTCGCTGATGATTGCAAGCAACAAGTCCTTGTCAGCTTCGTGGTTCCAGATAGACTTTTGGGGAGTCATTTTGAAAGAGTAGTTTATTTGCTTTGCAGAAAGGATTAGGTGGTTGCTGGGGTCGTTATGCAGACGCAGCTCTTTGTGGATGAAGCAGAAAGAAGAATATTGAAAGAAGGTGGGGAGGGGGATGGGGGGGGGATGCTTTGATTTTGCGGTTTGTAGATTGAAAAGTAGGTAGCGACCTTGTGCCAGCCAGCCAGAATGTTAAGGCAGGGTTTCGGCATTCACTCCGAAGATGCTACGCACTTCTGCATTACAAAAGGCATTCGATTCTAACAATCACTTATTCATTTCTTTAGGGAATGCACTGGGTATCATGCTAGGGATTCATGGATGCAGTTAATAAAAACCAAGGTAGCTTGATATGCGAGCTTTAGCTACAGCCCATAACATATATGCCAACTTGCTGTGATTTATTCTATCAACTCGATAGGAGATGAGTCATATGTGCTCTGTGTGAGAATTTACATGCATTTCCCACCTCCTAAGCAACAGAATCCCCAACCTCCTGATTTTCCCCCTATAGCTAGAGTCATGAGCTGGTTACTGAACCAGGTTTGCGGGAAGAGAAACCCGCTGCCGCAGCCGATGTCGATTACCAGTTGCTTACCAATACTAAATGGAGAGCAACGAATTGGCTGGATGGCACAGTACAGTAGCAAGTAAAAGATAGAGGAGACTTGCTTTTCCTCACAATCATCTACCATCATCCATATAATGCTCGGCTCGGCGTGATGTCGTCTCAGTTACCCGTACCCTGCTAGCGCACCTGCAAGCACTCAACGCGAGACGCGATGGGCGACGACATCGAATAGATGTGCAGCCACCAGCCCCCAAAACAAACAAAACACTCGATGCACATCGCCGTCTCCCAGGCAGCAAACCAAACGTCATGTCGATGGATGGCTCTGGGAATGATTCGTATCCCTCCAAGGCTCTGCACGCAGCACTTTCAATTGGCCCAGCCAATCCCGGGACTTGTGCCGTCGACCTGCATTGCTTTCTCCTGCACCGCAGCGCTCTATCTAAGAGCGATCTGCTCCACAAAGTGAGCGTGCAGAGCAAAGAAGTCTTTGTGACTCAACAAGAGCATTTCCTTGTGTAAAACTCACGATCTTTTGTTCTCTATGCACGCAGCCCCAGCCATTCTCTAGCAAGTGCCGTTCAGCAGAATGTTATTTCTACTTCCCTCCCTCACCGTTTCTCACACATGGCCCTTCTATCCTGCACACCGCTCATTGATTCGTACTGGAAGCCCTGTGCGATTCTGAGCGTCCCCAATATCTGCCTTTTTCCGGCGCACTTTCTTGCTCAGTTGTAGGATCCGCGCCAAGCGTTCACTGAGTACATCTGGAGCTTTGTCGCGTCTCCATTGAGCGCCTACAATCAGTCGTGGTTTCTCTTGTTTACTTCCTGTTCAGTTGCGCTGGGACTATTCGAAAACTGCATATCATGACAAACGATAGTTCAATCACCCGGCTGCTATACGCCATTCTCAGTCAAAAATGTCTCAAGGATGTGAGTTCTGCGAGCCCGTCCCTGCTCCTACCAGCCTACTGATCATTTAACAGATTGACTGGAACCGAGTAGCTCAAGATCCCGTTCTCTCCCAGGAAATCTCCAATGGTCATGCGGCGCGCATGCGCTACTCGCGCTTTAAGAAACAGATGGATGGTACCGCTACAGCCCGCCGCCCTCGAAATGCAACCACTACCTCTCCAAGAAAGAGTAAGGTCGAAAAGACCAGAACTCCAAAAAAATTCAAGGACAGGAAGGCGAGTGATGACGGTGATAGAATAAAGGGGGAGGCTGGAGAGGAGGCTGGGTCCAGCCAAGAAACGGTTGAAGCTCCTCCGGAGGCTGCAGTCCTTGGTCTCGGCCTCGGCCTATCCATGGATCATGTTGGCCCAAATCCAATTGTCAAAAGAGAGCCTGGAATGAGGTCCGGAGACTCATTGGGAGGTCCTCAATATCCCCTAACGCCCGGTGACAGCCATGCACAGAGCGAAACCCCTAGCCCAGGATTTGGAGGGGCTGGGGATCTGAGTGACATGGATGAGATGATGGCTAGCTTTGGAATGCCCGGACAACCGATGTATCATCATCCAGGATCGATGGCAGAGCCCAACCATCACGGATACTCGATGGGGATGCATCTGGGGATGGAAGATCCGTATGAGGGTATGTGGCAACACCCTCAAGCAGTACAAAGTGAAAGTGTCTCGGTCAAGGCGGAACCGAGATGGGATGAGACTTATCGTCATGGCAAGGCTTAATTGGATTTGAGGATGAGTGATAGGCTTTTTGGGTTGGGTTTTGAATTTCGTGAGGGTTCTAGCTATGAAAGTGCACATGGCGTTTTATGGTTGGAGTTATATCTGGAATATTTTATTAAGACTGTGGCATCGATTGATCAACCAAACTCTATTCTCTAAACTCAATCTCATTTGCAATGTGTTGGTTTTGCTCAATGATTGTGACTGAAGTGGCAATGCGCATGGTGGGCGTTCTTGGAATTACTCCTTGTTTACAAAGCCCAATATAAATATTTGCGCATAATCCATCAAATTCGCATACTGTTTCACACTTTCCAATCTTGAAAGTATATCTATGATCTATCCAGTACTGAGACTGTTATGGGCTGCGCAGCTTCTTAGGGGAATACAAAACAACAACATATATATGATAGTGTTGCTTCTACAGTTCTGATATTCATTGCTCTAAGGGGGTGGAGGTTATTCTTTCCATGAGTGCCGAGAATCTATTTTGAGCTGCTTTGGTTTCAAGACAGGTGCCTTTGCGAACTAATTTTTTTTTGAAAAGTCTGCCAAGATTAGTCCATCAATGAGGAAGACGAAATAAGGATTTGCTTGCCGTGGCCCTATAGATATAATCTAGGAGACGTTCCTCAGTTGTGAATGTTAGATCTTGAATTCAGTGTAGTGTAGTCTGGGAAAAAGCTTTTTCTTTCTATAACAAAGGAAGCTATGCGCATACTGACTCAAAGCCACACCTACCATATATGATAGCGGGTACTAATATGGTTGTTATTGTGAATCGATGCCAACAAGTCAAGAAAATATATTACATCTTATGGCGTCAAGCTATGCGAAATTTTGTGTTGTTAAGAGTACAAAGTCACATTTGGGACATTATGGTAAGGGCATTTGTGTATTTGGAGCTAAAAGCTCAGCCCTATTCTACGCACACCTTTTCACCTTTTATGTCATAGATTTTTTGCTTCTTAAAAGCATCGCATACCTCGGAATTAGTAGCTGAAAATCAAGTGTAGAAGATTGAGGCGAACTAACTTCTAGCCATGAGCCAATTTTGCCCATAACCACATCTCCCAAACGCAGTGCTAAACTCAGACGCTCGCTAAGGGGTATATTTATTGAGCAAAATCAACGCCAATAAAATGAGAGCCAAGCAATGCACGCTAAAGCTATACACAAAGATATCGACCAGAAATGCGGTGATATATGAAGGTGTTTTAAGGAAAAATTTCGGTAGTATCGAAATACAGTTTAATCCGAATCGGAAATCTCAACTGTAGAAGTGTCGCCCCCAGTGAGCTTTCTCTTCTTGCGTGAACTCGGGCCTCCATTTGTGGTAGGATCTCCCTTGGTAGAAGCATTGTAGCTACTACTGCCGTTCTTGCTACGCTTTTTACCATTGGCATCACTCAGGACAGAGTTCTGCCGGGTTGCGTTCGTCTGGAACAAGGAAGATTTTGGTGCTGATCTTGGAGTAAACTACATTTCTGTCAATGACTGCCATTAAAAAGACGCGACAGTACTCACATCTTTGTTGTCGAATGGACTAGCAATTGAGTTCCGGGAAGCTTGGATCTCAGATCTTTTCTGTCCTTTGATGAACTCAATTTCCTGGTCCGACTTCTTTTGCCCAACCTTGATCGACTCAAACTCTTTCTCCGCTCTGGTTTGACTATCTTTGATAATCCTGATCTCCTCCTCCAGAGTCTCCTGCCTGGTCCCAATATCGTCCAATACGTGCTCGATATTGGCCACCGAGTCATGGTGATTGTACTTGAGACCCCTAAATTTCGAATCTATTACCTCCTTCAACTCCGTATTAACACCTGCAACGGCTTCTACTTCTACTTGAATACGTGCGAATTCGCCAGCTATGTCCGAGTGTGACAGATCGAAATCTTTCTTTACATCCTGAGTAATCTTTTTCAATTCCTGGGTAGTGTTCTTCAACTCATTAAGCTTCTTTGATAGCTCATCAACGTCCTTTCGTAGTGGAGCTATTTTGATCCGAATTAGTCTCCATAGTTCTAATTTCGTGATAACTAGTTTTATTCACTTACCGTACGCGAGAGAGCCTCCATCGAGGAAGCTAGTCTTGCCTTGAGCTTCTTCGGTGGCAGAGATCCGCTTAGATAAAGCTTCTACGTCCAATTTAAGAACAACGGTATCTATCGCATTACGGAGTGACGGATACTGCTCAGCAATTTGGCTAACAATAAAATGCGCCTGCTCTTTGGTATTGATGTTACTCATCCGCTGATCTAATTGGTCGTTCTTGAAATCCACATCATCAATACGAGTAGATAGTTCTCTAATGCGCGCAGATACATGATCTAGTGCAGTGACTGTTTCATCGAGACGCCTAGGGACATCGATTAAGAGAGGTGTATTGAACGCGTACGGTAGTAAATGCGGCTGAGCACGGATTGTCTCTAACACTTGTGTAGTTGCGATGCCAGGAATTGAGGTCTTAGCATCCTTCAAGTCTTGCTGCAACTGTTGTATATTAGCTTGAACAGTGTCGATTGATCTCTGAAGCGCATCAACTCCAGTCGCTGAAGATTCGGGCTTGTTTTCTAATATGACAATACGCTCTTTTGTCTCGGATAGATCGTTGCTTGCCGAATGTCTGGAATCCTCGAGGCTGCTAATACGACCATCTGCCTGGGATATATCACTTTTCGCTGAAGTGCTAAAAGCCTCTAAGATGTTGACACGTTCTTTCGTATTGGAAGTTTCGGTCTGCAGGCCTTCAATTAGACCGCCCATTAGTTCGATTGTACCATTTTGTAGTTGTTCTACATCATGCATAATATCTTTTCTAAAAGAATCCTTTTCATCCTTGAAGCTATCTACCCGTGATTGAGTTTCTAGAGCAGATAGCCTTGTCTCGATCAATCCTGATGGATAGTCGCGATCTCGGGTATCCCTAACGGCAGATTCCCGAACATCTCGGTACCTCTGTTCGATATCAGTGATTCTCTGCTCAACCTTAGCATCAATAGCAGAGGTTTTTTTCTCCAATGACTGAAATTGTGCCAATGAAGACATATATTTTGTAATTTGTTTCTCTGATTTTTTCAGGCGCTCATCTAATGATGAGATCGCTGTCTGACTAGTAGAAGTAGTAGACGCTAAATCAAGGTTCTTAAGCGTCTTGAGCTGATGGTCGATTTCCTCTCGCTCTAGAGTAAGCTTGTCTACTTTTTCTTGGATCGTTCTTATGCTACTAGAATGTGCATGTAAGATTTCCCTGTTTTTGTTTGTAGATTCTTCATAAGACATTCGAAGCTCTCGTCGAGCGTTATCAGTAGCATCCATGCGTACCGAAAGGGGTCCTAACTTTTGTAGGCTTTGCTTAAGATTTGGCGGAACATCTTGCTCCAGCCGAACAACCTTCGCATGTGAAGCTTCTTGGGTACTCTTTAGGGTAATATGGGCAGCCTTCAAAGTATCAATCTCACTTTGAACCGAAGCGAATTTGTCGTTGTTCTGCTTTTGTGATGTAGAATACTCATCGAATGAACGCTTGAGGGTCTTATGCAATTCTGCCATGAAATCGTTTTGTTGTTTCTGTAGCTGTGCTTTGTATCCTTCGCATTGCCCTTTATATTCCTCACACTTATTTTCCAACTCTTCTATCCGCCTTTCGAAAGCCGACGCCGTCTCACCGCCACCATGTAGGAGAGCCGGAACTTTGAGGCCAATATCTTTCAGAACAGCATCTTTGACCGCTATCTCAGCTTCTAAGTTCTTTACAATTCCCGCAGAGGTGTCCTTTATTTTAGCGCTAGCTTCTGAAGTGCTAGGAAACCTTGTAAAGATTTTATCCTTTGCTTTATCATACTCAGAGAGACTCTTGCCGAGAGAAGCTTCAGCTTCAGCCTTACGTGCCTTCAGGCTCGCCATATTGCTTAACTCATTATAAAAGAGCAATGCCTGGTCTTCTGCGGCATCATTTTCCCTACCTAGCCTGGCTGGAACTTCCGAAGCCATGTGTACGCCTATGGTAGCTGTTGGGAATTTAGGAGACTGAGGTGATTCAGATGGGACGTCAAAACCTCTCGGTATTTCTGAGGATTGAAGTGTTATGGGGCGTTCAGGACTATGTGTTATGGTAAGAATTCTATAGAAGAAGCAGCGTCTTTCGGAAACCGTCATATGCTTACCGGTCAGCCTGTGAGTTAGATATCCCCCTTGAGAGCGGTTTTCCTGGGGGGTCAGAAGATCTCGCACCCTGTGATGCTAAGAGTTTTCTAGAGCTTCAAGCAAGTTAGGAATAATCTAATGAAATTTCGAAGGTGCCACCGCGTTGGAAATTATTTCAATGAAGTGTAGATGATAATAGAGAACCTACGGGTGAATTTGTAGGCTTTGTCTTGCACGAAGGTATTCTGCAGCTTCAGAAGCTCTTCTTTCAGTAGATGCCGCTCTTTCCTGCTCTGATTTGTAACGACCACTATTAGTGCGTCGACTGCTATTAGTAGAAGTAGCAGATGCTGGTGCTGGTGAATGGGGGGATCTAGATCGAGATCGTAGTCGACCTCGGCGAAACGGACCGCGAGGTGAACCTGGCGAACCAAGCTCGTCCCAATTTTCCCTATCCCCGATACTGTTCTCTTGTGGCCTTGTCTGTCTCTGCAGATATGCTTCGTAGTGGACGGGTTTGAGTAGGGGGGATCGCTCCCAGGAAGGCTCCGCCGATCGAGGTGCTTCGTGGTCTGGTTCGGGAACGTATCTGTCGTACGCGGCAGGCGTGTGGATAACGTTGGTACGGATAGAATATGCTTTGTCGTAAACGTGAGGCCCTCGCGGAGGAGATTGAGCTCCAGAAGGTCTTCGTTGAGTATATGCCGAAGAAGAAATAGTGGTAATAGGTCTGGGATTATTGGGTCTGGCTTTCTCAGAAGCGACAGGGTTGCTTAACAGTTGATTCTGGGCGCGCCCTCGAATATTCAAATCGAAGCGCTCACGTCCAACCTTTGACTCCTCTTCTTCACCACGGTCGGCGGCGCGTTGCGGAGCTCTCTTCTCGGTTCGTTTGGAAGTGGTCGGGCTAGTACCAGGTAAAAAGCCTTCCCTCGGAGTCCTTCCCTCGGAAAAGGGCATTGGTGAAGCTCAGCTCAATCTGCAGATGAGATTCTACCAGAATGTAGGTGAGAGAAGATGTGAGAAAGAAGCAAGCTTTGTAACACACACGCGTCTTCCTTTTTTTGTTTTTTGGGGATGAAGACGGGAGGGAGCCAGGGGGTTCGCATCCAAGCAGGGAGGAACGGCCGCGGGGTGGTCACGGCGTGCACCGTACGGGCAAAAGTAATCAACTTCCTACAATGTTAACCATTTGGCATGTCTTTTGTGTTGTCTAAGCGTTGATGTACTATATGTACTTTACGCGTTGCCTAGTGTAAATTTCGGGCTGGTGAGTTTAGAGTTGGCACCATGTTTGTAGCCGCACTATGATAGCATGATTTAGGGAGCACAGTGTCGGGATGTCTAGCTGTAAATTAGTTACGATAAAGAGAATTATTTGCTTGCTTGCTTGCGAGCGAGTAGTGAGTGAGTGCAGCGAGTGAATGAGTGATATGAGTAAGAAATCAAAGTCAAAGAAGAGTGTCGGGTGTCATTACTATTTGATGCATACCAAGACGCTAGCAATACCAAGCAAGCGCTAGCAACAAGCGCTAGCCGCTAATAGACTAGTGCTTACTAGATATGTTATAAGTGAGCTAAGCTCTTTCCGGACGAGGACGGTGTAGCTAAGCTGCAGAATGTTGGAAAACGTACCCACCCAAATCTATCTACCGTGACAAAATACAATTGCAGCACATCATTTTCGCACCACTACACAGATATCTGCACATCGTTCACAATGGCTGCGGTATGTCCTCGCACTACCCCGGTACGTCATGTGCAAATACTAATCCTGTGCTAGGCAATTCAAACTGTTGGCGAGGGCAAGGACCTGCGTAGCCTCAACCTGATCGCGGCGCATTCTCATATCCGCGGCCTGGGAGTTCATCCCGACACCTTAGAGCCCCGCGCAGCCTCCGAGGGACTCGTCGGACAGGAGAAGGCTCGGAAAGCAGCAGCGATCATATTGCAGATGGTAAAGGAAGGCAAGATTGCAGGTCGGGCGGTTTTGATAGCTGGGCCGCCAAGGTACGTTGAATTGGGCCATTGTGTAGGTCTGATGCTGATCAAAACTTAAGCACTGGGAAAACTGCAATTGCAATGGGAATGTCACAGTCACTGGGTGCCGATGTACCCTTCACTGGACTGGCCTCATCCGAGATATTTTCCTTAGAAATGTCCAAGACCGAAGCCCTGACCCAAGCCTTTCGAAAATCAATCGCCGTGAGGATAAAGGAGGAAAGCGAAATGATTGAGGGAGAAGTGGTTGAGATACAAACTGACAGAAGTGTCACAGGAGGAACAAAGCAAGGAAAGCTCACCATTAAGACAACAGATATGGAATCGGTGTATGACATGGGAGCGAAAATGATTGACGCAATGACCAAGGAGCGCGTAATGGCTGGTGATATTGTGTCTATCGATAAGTCATCAGGGAAGATCAGCAAACTCGGCCGTTCATACGCAAAATCACGCGATTACGACGCGATGGGAGTTGATACCAAATTCTTGCAATGCCCAGATGGTGATCTACAAAAACGCAAGGAGACAGTACACACCGTCAGTCTACACGAAATTGACGTAATAAATTCGAGAACGCAAGGCTTCCTTGCTTTGTTCTCCGGAGATACTGGTGAGATTAGAAGTGAGGTCCGGGATCAGATCAATACCAAGGTCGCAGAATGGAAGGAGGAAGGCAAGGCAGAAATTGTTCCCGGTGTTCTCTTTATCGATGAGGTTCACATGCTGGATATTGAATGCTTTTCGTATATCAATCGTGCCTTGGAGGACGAACTGGCCCCAATTGTGATCATGGCCAGCAACCGCGGAAATTCTCGAATTCGAGGCACCAATTACCGCAGCCCCCATGGCTTGCCACTTGATTTCCTAGACCGTGTCGTTATTGTGAGCACGCATGCCTACCAGAGGGAAGAAATCCAACAAATTCTATCTATCCGCGCCCAGGAAGAAGAAGTGGATGTCACACCTGATGCTCTTGCTCTTCTCACCAAGATCGGCCAGGAAACGGGGCTCAGATATGCATCCAATCTGATTACTACCTCCCAGTTGATAATGGCGAAGCGGAAAGCAAAGTCAGTGGCCATTGAAGACGTCCAGAGGAGTTTCCAACTATTCTACGATTCAGCTCGGAGTGTGAAGTTTGTGGCGGAGTTCGAGAAACGACTCATAGGAGATGAAGGACACGTCAATTTGAGTATCACAAATGGACATGGAGATGCTATGGAGATTTCATGAATGTCTGGGAAGGCGTTAGAATAAGCAAAAGTATAGACATATTGTATGAACAGGACAAGATCTGGCGTCTAGGCTTCCTTGCGATTAATTATTTCGAAGAATATTTGATACTCCAGTTGTGCCCAGAATATTAGCTCGTCTTTGGCTGTGAAAGTAGACCCAAATTGTGATGTTCAACAAGCAACGCAAGTGGATTGATCATGACCTCTTATTATCCGAATACATCAGATAACGCCGACAATTTCCTTGTTACAAAGATGCCTGATTCTACATTTGCAATGAGAAGCAGGTGCGTTGTGGCTCCCATTAATCGTACTCATGATCTAGACACTCGGTGGGGGGCTATTCACCTTAATCTGCGCCCGTTCATTACATACATGGCTAACAGGTCTCCAATTACTCAGAAAGACCTCTCAAAGCAATGAAATCCCCCC
>Ga0247812_10001506_pt1 | contig 13188 bp, 13 predicted proteins | sample UWRJL149409B1_FD_178011 | JGI IMG/M metagenome (GOLD analysis project Ga0247812, IMG submission 178011) | Plant litter microbial communities from Arlington Agricultural Research Station in Wisconsin, United States - UWRJ-L149-409B-1 | ecosystem: Environmental > Terrestrial > Plant litter >...
GCCTGAACCGATTCGATATTTTTTGTATTTAAAAATCCTTTTATATACGCTGTCGCCGGATACGGAGTATTCAGTTGGGTAAAAGGCGGCGTAACAACAAAAAGTTTGGTTTTCAAGACAAGATTATTTTTTTGCAAAAATACGGGATATTTAGAGACTTTTCAGGAAAAGATTCAACTTGTGATTTTAGTTTTATTTTGTAGATATTTAATTACATTTGTGACAACCAACTTCTTTATATGAAACAAAAATTACTTATATTATTTTTATTTTTTTCATTATTTTGTAATCGTAGTAACGCTCAAGAGTTTCAGTGGGTAAGACAAATAGGAAACCAACAAACTGATGAAGCAGAATCAATAGAAGTGGATAATAATGGTAATTCTTATTTTATTGGTGTAGCACAATCTTACACATATGATCTGGATCCAACTCCAAGTGGAACTCAAATTATTGATAATCGTAGTACCCCATTTTCTCCATATGCAGATATTTATTTAGTAAAGCTATATGACAATGGTGATTTTGCCTGGGGAAAAACTTTTGGAGATCTAAAATCAAGTCAGTATGCATATAAAATAAAGATTGGAACTGACGGCAATCTTTATCTTTTTCTACAAACTACAGAGTTGGTTTCTAATCAAATCGACTCCTTCATCACAATTATAAAAATTTCTCCTGAAGGAAATGAATTATCAAAAATTAAAATTAAAAATCCCGGATCATTTTTTACCAATAACTTTGACATTGATAATCAAAATAATTTTCTAATCAGTGGATGGTTTGTAAACTCAAAAACTTTAAAATTCAACAATACGGATGTAAAATTTGAGTCACAAAATATCGCTTCCTACATTTTAAAACTGGATAATTCCGGAAATTTTATTTGGAAAAAAATATTTGAAACTCCTCAATTATGTGATGTTAGTATTAAGACGAAACCAGACGGAAATATCATTGCTGTATTAAACACTTCAGACAATGGTTATCCCATGTGTTCGATATTAAATATTAATACAATCAATGCAAATGTTATTTGGGAAAAAAAATTATCGCAGCAAGCTATCAATACTTTTCATCTCGATCTTCAAGGAAATATCATTATCGCTGGAGCTAATGGGACTTTTCAGGGAACTATAGATGTTGATCCTTCACCAAATTTAGTAAATACTACTTCGCAAAAGTTTTTATTATGGCTCGACCGTGATGGTAAATTTCTGGATTTAAAAGAATATTTTGTTGCACAATTTTCTGCAGACTTTCGAATGTTGAAAATAGAAAATGATGCACAAAATAACATTTATTTGGTTGGTGATTTTGCAGGAAAAGTTGATGCTGATCCTTCGCCAAATGTTTTTTTCTTAGAAAATCCCCATGGGTCTATTCAATATGGATCTGGCTACGCAATAAAATTTGATTCTAATAGAAATTTTAATAAAGCTTATATGTTAATTTCTAATTATCGTTCGTTAGTAAAAGATGTTAAAGTTAAAAATAAAAGCATATATCTTTTAGGAGACTTTAACTCGGAATGCGATTTTGATCCTGGAACCGGTACTCAAATATTAAGCACTTTACATGGAGGAGTTGTAGTTACAACTGATGGTTTCATCGTTAAACTTAGCCCATGCGACCCATCGAAGCCTGATGGTGAAGAAAGTCAGCTTTTTTGTGCAAGTCAGAATGCAACAATTAATAATTTGGTTCCAAATTTTAGCGGAATAAAATGGTATGATAATGCTGTAAATGGAAATCTTCTTTCTTCCACAACAATACTTCAAGATGGAAAAATTTACTATGCTTCTCAGACATCAAACACTTGCGAAACTGAAAGATTAGCCGTTACTGTAACTCTAACAAATACTCCAACTGCACCCGTTGAAAATGAAAGTCCTATATTTTGTAAAAGCGAAAATGCAACTTTAGCCAATATCCAAATGTTAGGACAAAATATAAAATGGTACGAAACTGATATATCTAGTGCCAATTTACCCGTTACTACTGTATTAGAAAACGATAAAACATATTATGCTTCGCAAACTATTGGATGCGAAAGTGTAAAAACATCTGTTTTAGTTCAAATTTATGATACAGAGCAACCATCGGGAAATAACACCCAAACTTTTTGCAAAAATGAATTTAAAACTGTTGAAAATCTTACTATCGACGGAAGAGATCTTAAATATTATGATTCTCAAATAGGCGGAAATATCCTAGAGACAACAGATTTATTACAAAATGGCATTTATTACGCTACACAAACATTAAATAATTGTGAAAGCCCACGATTTGCCATAACAGTAAAAATACAAGAAACCCAAAATCCAATTGCTGATTCACCACAAACATTCTGCGTACAACAAAATGCTTCAATAAAAAGCATCAACATTACAGGGCAAAATATAAAATGGTATCAAAGTACATCTTCCAATAATACTTTGTCTGAAACAACAGTTCTTCAAAACGGAATCACTTATTATGCCTCACAAACCATAAACAATTGCGAAAGCGACAAAATTCCAATTACAATAAATATTTTGGAAGCAACGCAAGGAGATTGTATCAATTTTGTAGACGAACTTCCTTTTCCTAAATTCTTTACACCAAATAATGATGGTTATAATGATACCTGGACAATAGATTTCGCTTATTTGAAACCGAATACAGGAATCAAAATATTTGATCGCTACGGAAAATTCATCAAGGAACTAAATTCTAATACTTCCTGGGACGGAACTTATCTTGGTACAAATGAACCCGCGTCAGATTACTGGTTTACAGCAACAAGATTAAACGGAAAAGAATATATAGGACATTTTAGTTTAAAGAGATAGATTTACTACAAAGTCCGCAATCACGATAATTATCAAGATTGCGGACTTTGTATATATCTTTTGTTCCCGATAGCTATCAGGATTGCTATTAAACTTTTAAAATCTATGTTCCTCTTTGCTAATGACCAAAAAGGCAAATAAAGAAATACATGCGGCAATGGTTAAATACAAACCTACATAACTTACGCTATAAGTAGAGGCCAGCCAAATTGCGATCATAGGTGCAAAAGCAGCACCCAAAATTCCTGCCATATTAAAAGTCAGGGATGCTCCGGAATAACGCACATTTGTTGGAAACAACTCTGACAAAAAAGTTCCCAATGGTCCATAAGTAAAGCCCATTAAAGCCATTCCGATACAGGCAAAAGTAGTCACTAACACAATATTTCCTGAACTTAAAAAATAAGAAAAGAAAAATCCGAAAATCGCGATCGCCACTGTAGCAATAATAAGCATTTTACGTCGGCCAATTTTATCTGCAACTACAGCCGAAACTGGAATAAAAATGGCGAAAAACAATACCGAAAACAACTGTATTAATAATCCGTCTCTTTTCACAATTCCTAAATCCGAGGTCGCCCAACTCAACGTAAAAACAGTCATTAAATAAAAAACCAAGAAAGTGGTAACAGCGGCAAAGGTTCCAAAAATAAGTTGATTTTTATACGACTTCACCAGTGTTAAAAAAGGAACTTGTACTTCTTCCTGTTCTTTTTTAGAATTTTCGAAAGAAGGAGTTTCGGTAATTTTTGTTCGAATGTAAAAGCCTATTACTACCAAAAGAGAACTGGCAATAAACGGAATCCTCCATCCGTAATCCATAAAATCTTCATTGCTCATAGAATCGGTTAAGAATAAGAAAGTTCCTCCGGAAAGCAATAATCCTATTGGAGCGCCCAATTGCGGAAACATTCCGTACCAGGCACGCTTATTTGGAGGTGCATTTTCTATAGCCAATAAAACAGCTCCCCCCCATTCGCCTCCTAAACCTACACCTTGTCCAAATCGGCACAGCATTAATAGTAACGGAGCTGCAACGCCAATGCTGGCATAACTTGGTAAAAATCCAATGGTAACTGTCGAAATACCCATTGTTAATAAAGCGGCAACCAAAGTAAATTTACGACCTATTTTATCTCCATAATGTCCAAAAAAAGCGGATCCTAGAGGACGTGATAAAAAAGCGATCGAAAAAGTAGCTAAAGATTCCAAAGTCGCTATCGTCGAATTAGAACCGGGGAAAAATAATTGCGGGAAGACCAATACTGCGGCATTGGCATAAATATAAAAATCAAAAAATTCAATTGTGGTTCCTATTAAAGAACCAAAAAGAACGTGTTTTAGTGAGTTCTTCTTTTTCGGGGTAGTTTCCATGTAAAATAGATATATCTTTTTTGATTACAAAAATAGAATTTAGCTATTAATAATTCATCTTTAGAACAAATACTTTTAAATGATCATGCATTTTTAACAACTTTACCGAATTTTTATTTTAATACTGAAAAAACTCAACATTAAAAACTTGATTACAGGAGCTTTAAAATAAAATTGAAAAATCAAATCATAAGCTATCGTTAAAACTGTTTTTCACTGCATATTTTCATTAAATTTACAGCTGTCAAAAATAAATTTAAAATTATGCCAACCGACTGTATCAGCTACCAAACTTCAGGATATTTCTCTAAATTGATGCAAGATTATTTAGATCAAAAATTAGAATTGAAGCCGCTGTACAACAACTTTCCAACTTTGGAAAACTTCGAAAAACAAATTGCCGAAAAAGCAGCCAACTTTGATAACGACAACCGAATCCCACTGGTTGAAACTTTGAGGAAGCAATACCAGAACATCGAAATTTCTGATTCGACAAAACAAAACATCGAACTTTTAGGGCTTCAAAACACGTATACCATTACCACCGGACATCAGTTAAATTTATTTAGCGGTCCGTTGTATTTCTTGTATAAAATTATCTCAACGATTAATCTTACCAAGGAATTAAAATTAAAATATCCATCGAATAATTTTGTGCCTGTTTATTGGATGGCGACAGAAGATCATGATTTTGAAGAGATCAATTATTTTAATTTTAAAGGAAAAAAATTCCGTTGGAATAAAGAAAGCAATGGTCCAGTTGGAAGACTTTCGACAGAAGGTTTAGCTGAATTTTTCGAAATTTATTCGTTAGAATTAGGATCAAGCACCAATGCCAGCGTTATAAAAAAACTGTTTGAAGAAGCGTATTTAAAACATAAAAACCTTGCCGATGCTACGCGATTTCTCGCCAATAGCTTATTTTCAAATTACGGCTTGGTAATTTTAGATGCAGATGATGCCAATTTAAAACAAGCTTTCATTCCGTACATCAAGGAAGAATTAGAGCAACAAACTTCTTTTAAAGCAGTTCAGGAAACTATAGAACAACTAAAGGATTATACGGTTCAGGTAAATCCTCGTGAAATAAATTTATTTTATATCGAAGATGATTTGCGTGAACGCATTATTTTCGAAAATGATAAATATTTTGTCAACAACACCAGAATCTCATTTTCTAAAGATGAAATTTTAAAAGTATTAGAAAGCTATCCCGAGAAATTTAGTCCAAACGTGATCATGCGTCCGTTGTATCAGGAAATCATTTTACCAAATTTGTGCTACATTGGCGGAGGCGGAGAAATTGCGTATTGGCTGGAATTAAAATCATTTTTTGAAGCTGTAAACATTACTTTTCCAATGCTGCTGGTTCGAAACTCCGTACTTTTAGCAACAGAAAAACAAGGTAAGAAAGCAGACAACCTAGGTTTAAGCTGGGCAGATTTATTCACAAAACCAGATAATTTAATAAACGCTATTACACATAAATTATCTACATTTCCGATTGATTTAACACCTCAAAAAGAAATATTAGACAAACAATTTGAATATCTTTATGAACTTGCGCAACAAACCGACAAATCATTTACTGGAGCTGTAAAAGCGCAGGAAGTAAAACAAAAGAAAGGATTAGACAATCTTGAAAAAAGATTATTAAAAGCCCAAAAACGAAAATTAGAGAACGAATTGCAACGTGTAACAGATTTACAATTCGAATTGTTTCCTAACCAGAGTTTACAGGAACGCCATACTAATTTCTCAGAATTTTATCTGGAAAAAGGCGAACAGTTAATTCCGCTTTTAATTCAAAAACTAAAACCATTAGAAACGAATTTTAATATAATTATGATATAAAAAAAGTTTGCCCCGAACTACACAAATTTCCAAGAATGTAAATTCTAAAAGGAAAAACATATTGCTTTTCCTTAAAAATTTAGTGTAAATTCGTTTAATTCGTGGCAAACAAAAACAATAAAGTAATAATCCTCAGAAACAAATAACCACCTCTTCTGAAATTATTGCCTCTCTAAACCAAATAGCAACTTTTTTAAACGAAAAATTAACCTATTTACCAAAATTATGACCAGAGAGCGCTTGATTTCATTGGATGTCTTTAGAGGACTGACTATTTTATTGATGACAATTGTAAATAACCCCGGAGACTGGGGCAATGTTTATCCTCCATTATTACACGCCGAATGGCACGGCTGCACCCTAACCGATTTAGTTTTTCCATTTTTTATTTTTATCATGGGAGTTGCAGTTCCTTTAGCAATGCCAGATAAATTTTATGACGGCACAACTTTCAACAAAATTTTAGTTCGTTCCTTACGAATGCTTTGTTTAGGAATTTTCTTCAACTTTTTCGGAAAAATCCAATTATTTGGTCTTGAAGGAATTCCACTTTTAATGGGAAGATTAATCATTACCGTTGCTGTTGGCTACGCTTTAATGGGCAGTTTCAGTTCGAAAATCAAAAATATTTTAGCCTTTTCGATTCTGTTTATTTATCTGTTACTTGCTTATAGCGGTATCGAAGCATATCAAGACGTACGACTCCCGGGAGTTTTACAGCGTATTGCAATTGTATATTTTGTTGTTTCTCTTTTGTATTTAAAAACATCTCAAAAAACGCAGATTATAACCGGAATCGTTTTATTGTTAGGTTATTGGGCCATAATGACATTAATTCCTGTTCCCGGAATTGGCGAAGCAAATCTTGATAAAGGAACCAACTTAGCTTCATGGCTTGACAGTATTTTACTAAAAGGACATATGTATCGAGGAACCGTAACCTGGGATCCGGAGGGAATTTTGAGTACGATTCCGTCAATCGTAAACGGAATTATCGGTTTATTGATTGGGCAACTTTTACAAACCGATATGATCAAAATTCAAAAAGCACAAAGAATGGGCATTATCGGTACAATACTTATCTTTTTTGGATTAATTTGGGATATCATTTTCCCTATCAACAAATCAATTTGGACCAGCAGCTACGTTCTTTACACGACAGGATTAGCGACAGTAGTTTTAACCATCTTATATTATATAATAGATATTGCTAATTATAAAAAAGGTTTCAAGCCTTTCCTGGTCTGGGGAGTAAACCCAATGATTGTTTTTTTTACCTCACAAATTATCCCGCAGGCTTTAGTAATGATCGAGTTTCAAAACCCGCATCATCCTGCAGAAAAAATCAATCTTTTAAATTATTTATATACTTTCGGAATTGCACCATTTTTCAACAATCCGATGACTGCTTCTTTAGCCGGAGCATTGGTTTATGTTGGCATCTGGACTTTCATATTGTGGGTATTCTACAAAAAGAAATTGATTTTTAAAGTTTAAAATTGTCTCACCATATGTAGAGACGCACAACAGTGCGTCTTTTTTTACATCATTAAATGTTTTGTGCGAGATGCACTGCGGTGCATCTCAACCTATATGGTTTTAAAAAAACAGCTTCTATTAGTCAAAACATCATTGTACCGTGTTTTAATTACGAATTAATTAAAATCAATTCATAAAAAAAGTATACTTTTGCACAAAATTTAATAAATATAAAATGGCAACTAATAGAACTTTTACAATGATTAAGCCAGATGCAGTTCAAAACGGACACATCGGTAATATCTTAGCAATGATTACTAATGGAGGTTTCAAAATCGTTTCATTAAAATTAACTCAACTAACTGTAGCTGATGCTAAAGCATTTTACGCAGTTCACGCAGAAAGACCTTTCTACGGAGAATTAGTTGAATTCATGTCTCGCGGACCAATTGTTGCTGCAATTTTAGAAAAAGACAACGCAGTAGAAGATTTCAGAACTTTAATTGGAGCTACAAATCCTGCTGAAGCTGCTGAAGGAACTATTCGTAAAGCATACGCAACTTCTATTGGAGAAAATGCAGTTCACGGTTCTGACAGCGACGAAAACGCTGCTATCGAAGGTGCATTTCATTTTGCCGGAAGAGAGCAATTCTAATATTAGTTTTCAGTCTCAGGGCCGTTTTCAGTCACAGAAACGCATAAAAAAATCCTGTTTGCTTTACACAAACAGGATTTTCTTTTTATTTTCATTTTTAGTTAAACAGCTCAGTACATTCGCCAGTAAAACTAGATTCTCTTTCACCCATGTCGATTAGCTTATCACTCAAAATCAATTTTAACTCTTCAAAATTACTGTGATAAAAACTTGAAATACTACCAACTCTTTTTCCATTTTTAAGAATAAAAAGAGATTCATAAACACCTCCTTTTGCTGATTCAATCAAAGTTATAAAACCATCTAAAGTCGTAAAATCGTAAACTACAGATTTTCCTGCTCCAAAATAACGTTTTACAATTACACTATCATCGTCAATCTCAACTTTATAAGCTCTCGTTCTAAAAACTGTCAGCCAAAAAAAGATAATAAAAGCCACAAACAAAACAGGCCACAACATACCTGCAACCCGAGATGTAGCCGAAAGATAAACAACCAAAAATGGTAATATAGTAATCCAGCAAATGATAAAAATTGCAAAAAAATTAAATTTAGATTTTATAATCATAATAAAAACTTCATTAAAACCAAAAAAGTCTATCTCAAAATTACATCTTTTACTACCTCGCGTCCCAACTCTTCATTGATCATTTTCACGATTTTAGTTTTTCCGTGACTTAGTTCTTCTCTCAACACTGCCGATGCCAGCTCTACATACAGAGTACTTCCCTTCAGGACAACATTTTTCGTATACGTATTTACACCATTCCCCATCAACTGTCTCCAAGCCTCTTTTACATCAATCTGATCCATTCCGGGACCTAATTTATTCACCTGGATAATCTGTTGTAAAACAGCCCCAATCGTACTCTGATTATTTAGTCTTTTTGCCATCGTCTAATAAATTTACCGGTCCTGCTTTTTTATAATGATATTCTTTTTTCTCCTGATTTTTCACCACTAGCTTCTCGTCTGTTATTGAAATCAATTCCTCACTCCATTTTGCATAATCTGTTTTATAATCTAAGAAAACCTGGTCATCTTTAAACCGAACCGAAACATTTTCAAAAGAATCACTGGTCAAAAAAGTGCCGTCAAGTTGTGGCATTACCTTCTTTCTAATTCCTTTATTATTTTTTATGTCAAAATAATCAAAACTTTCATTCATTTTGTAATCTTTGTCCTCGCCCTTATCAAAAACTACTTTTTCAATTTCCCAATAACCGTTTAATTTCGCAATATCTTCTGGTTTAATTTCCTGCTTACAGCTCACAAACAAAAGCGATAAAACCAAAACCATAAAAGTGTTTTTCATACTATATTTTATTAAAATTCAATAATTGTTACTCATAGCTTTCTTAAGTTTCAGTAGCAGAATTAGGAGCTATTTCCTGCTGTCCACTATATCTTTTGTGTCTCCCGATAGCTATCGGGAACGCAACAAAAGGATGCTGCTCCCATCAGGGCTAAGGGTCCTATTTTCAAAAGAAAATTTTGCATCACAAAGTTAACTTTATAAAATTCAAATGAAATATTTATCTCTTAATTTTTACAGGATTTACAATAATAAAAAATAAAAAAATAACCTTATTAAAAACTTATTCTACCTGAAATTTGACTTTTACTGGCTATAAGAAAATTTAACATATCGCATCTTTGCATTTAATTTTTTTACTTTTTTTTATCACAATACTAAATACCAGATATTAAAGCTCATACAATAAACAAAATGAAAAAGATAGCACTATTTATTATCTTGATTTTAGTTTCCTGCACCAACAAAAGAAACAACATAACTGAGGCCAAAATCCAGGAATATAATCCAACTACAAATACAGTAGAAAAAACACTAACAGATTCCGTAAAAAACAACTTCTTAGACACAGAAAAAACGAAGAATTCACCAGTTAAGATTATTTCAGCAAGTTTGCTTAAAAATCAATATTCTGATCATAAAGACATAAAACTAACCTTCAAAAACACCACACCAAAAAACATTAAAGCCATTAAATTTGAATGGTACTGTGAAAATGTTTTTGATAAACCGGCAAGCGGACAGTTTTTCTTTGTAAAGGGAATAACAAGAGGACACACCGATGTCCTACTGAAGTCAAAAAAAATAGAATCTAAAATATGGGAAGATTTTTCGACAGATGCCTACACTATTCTAGCAGTAAGAGCCTATTACATTGCTTTTGCCGACGGGACAAAATGGGAACTTAAATAAAAAAACATCTTTATTTAAATCAAATTCCATTCCTTTTTTACCAGAAAGCTTTTGCAGCTGTCACAGAAATCATTTTCTTCATCGAGATGATTTCCGCCTTCAGCGTCTCTCATTAGGCAGGTTTTTGTTTTACAATGAGACAAACCTTCTGTATGACCCAATTCATGAAAAACAACTTTATAAAATTGTTGATCTCTATTTTTCTTTGCCATTCTAAAATCCGAAACTACACAGGATTTACCAAGGCGGTAACCCAATCCCATAATTCCCCAATCTTTGATTCCGTTTTTAGTAGTACTAATATCAAAGTTTGACAAACCCACAATAACAGAATCGTTCCCAATATTATTACGAAGAGATTTTATAATAGTATCAGCACGATACCTATTTCGAGGTTTATAATAAGAGTTTTCAGGAAAAGAAATATTAGGTTTTAAAATGACATTAGGATTAATTTCCTTAATTTGAATCAAAACTTTATTAGCCTGATCTAATTTAAAATTACCCAATGGCTGGATAACAATTACCTTACTTTTTGTAATTTCATTCTCCTTCTTTGTATTTGTACAGGAAAGCAAACCACAAATTAAAACAAGAAAAAAGTACTTCATAAGAAATAAGGATAAAACTCCAGTATTCAGTTTTATTTGCAATTAACTGTACAAAAACAAAAAACGATTACTTCGTACGCAATCTTTTTAAGACTCCCATAAAAAAGAAAATCACTCCTAAAACCAATAACACATAGTAAAAAGACAAATTTTTATCTCGTAGTACATTTGCCAGTACAAAACAAACAACACTTGCAAAATAAAAAGTAAGAGGCGTCATATTTTTTAAAGAAGAAAAACTCATTGAATTAGTTCAAAAAATTATTTAAAAAAACTATCTACAAATTCATATTTATTAAAGACCTGTAAATCCTCAATCCCCTCACCAACACCAATATATTTTACAGGAATCTGAAACTGGTCAGAAATACCAATTACAACACCACCTTTTGCAGTTCCGTCAAGTTTAGTTACAGCAAGAGAAGTTACCTCAGTTGCAGCAGTAAATTGCTTCGCTTGCTCAAAAGCATTTTGACCGGTAGAACCATCTAAAACTAATAATACATCATGAGGCGCATCAGCAACCACTTTTTGCATCACACGTTTTACTTTAGTAAGCTCATTCATCAAATTAACTTTGTTGTGCAAACGTCCAGCAGTATCAATAATAACTACATCGGCATTTTGCGCTACTGCAGACTGCAAAGTGTCAAAAGCAACAGAAGCAGGATCACTTCCCATATTTTGTCTCACAATAGGCACATCTACACGATCTGCCCAAACTTGCAATTGATCGATAGCAGCAGCACGAAAAGTATCTGCAGCACCTAAAACAACTTTATAACCCGCTTTTTTAAACTGATAAGCCAGTTTACCAATTGTAGTTGTTTTACCAACTCCGTTTACTCCCACCACCATTAAAACGTATGGTTTTTTATCTTTCGGAATTTCGAATTCGGTCGCTTCTCCAGTATTGGTTTCAGATAATAAAGCACCAATTTCTTCACGAAGAATCTGGTTCAGTTCCTCTGTTCCTAAATATTTGTCTTCAGCAACGCGTTTTTCGATTCTTGAGATTATCTTAAGTGTTGTATTTACCCCAACATCAGAAGCAACAAGAATTTCTTCCAAATCATCCAGAACGTCGTCATCGACTTTAGATTTTCCGGCAACGGCTTTGCTTAACTTTGAGAAAAAAGTAGTTTTTGATTTTTCAAGACCTTTGTCTAAAGTCTCTTTTTTATCAGTAGAGAATAATTTTTTAAAAAAACTCATTTTTTGTAGATTATTAGATTGTTAGACTTCTAGATTTTAAATTATCTGAAATCTTAATCTTTAAAGAAGGCCTATTTAAAAAAAATATATTGTTCTCCTTCTTTAAATTTCTAGACAAATATAAAAAATAAAAAAGCTACTTCCGAATGAAAGTAGCTTTTCTATATAATGTAATTGTAATTATTTCTTTTTCAAGAAAGTATCAACTTCTTCAGGAGCCATAATAGATTCTACGAATGTATATGCACCAGTTTTAGGAGATTTCACCATTTTGATGGCTTTTGATAATCTCTTAGAAGATGTTTGTAACGATGCTACGGTTTTCTTTGCCATGATTCAAATGTTATTGAAATTCAATAAATCTTCAAGTATTACCTACTATTACTAAATAGTAACGTATTACTTTTGAGATCTACAAAAATCTCTAATTATTACTTAATTTCTTTGTGAACAGTTACGCGTTTCAAGATTGGATTAAATTTTTTAATCTCTAATCTGTCCGGAGTATTTTTTTTGTTCTTAGTTGTAATGTATCTTGAAGTACCTGGAACACCAGAAGTCTTGTGCTCAGTACATTCTAAAATTACCTGGATTCTATTACCTTTCTTTGCCATCTTGCTATATATTTATTTAGGAAAAGATTATTTGATAAATCCTTCTGACTGCGCTTTTTTCAAAACAGCAGAAATTCCATTTTTATTAATTGTTTTTATCGTAGATGCTGCTACTCTAAGAGTAATCCATCTATCTTCTTCTGGAAGATAAAAACGCTTTTTAACTAAGTTTACAGAAAATTTTCTCTTAGTTTTGTTCATAGCGTGAGAAACGTTATTTCCTACCATCGCTCTTTTACCTGTAAGGTCACAAACTCTTGACATTATACTTATCTTTTATCGTTATTCAAAATCAGGGTGCAAAGAAAAGAAAAATAAACGATTG
>Ga0247812_10001507_pt1 | contig 13183 bp, 10 predicted proteins | sample UWRJL149409B1_FD_178011 | JGI IMG/M metagenome (GOLD analysis project Ga0247812, IMG submission 178011) | Plant litter microbial communities from Arlington Agricultural Research Station in Wisconsin, United States - UWRJ-L149-409B-1 | ecosystem: Environmental > Terrestrial > Plant litter >...
GTCGAGGCGACCGGTAATGCCGCCCGCATGAAGTCCAGCGTTTCAAAGCCATAACTGAGAACAAGCGCGACGACAAAAACCAGAACCTCCTTACCTTTGGACAATTCAAAGTTATGCGTCACTTTCATTAAGCCGATGGCACCAATAACGGTAACACCAAATAGTTTTGAAAACGTATCCAGGTAATGCCAGACATAGGCGGAAAATTCAAAGACACCGGCCTTATCTAAAATCACGTTGGTTGCAGACACGGCGAGAAAGAACCACTCGTAGCCCAACATATCGTTTTTCAACTTGAGAAAGCGGTATCCGTAATAAAAGCCGACCCACACCAGGGACGAAACAGCCGTGTAAATCATCATATCTCTGCTAGACATTGCCGCTGTCCTTTTTGTTTTTTCGGGGAGTACTTTGATTACCCACCGCCACTGCAGCCTATGGGCTGGCTTAAGCAGCGCCAGCGCAGGTCATTGGCCTCATCGGCCAACGGGAATAACCTGATGGCCGTAGTGTCAGATCAACGCCCAGCCAGGTGTTACCCAATATCCGCATTGAGTAAATTGCGTTTATTGGCTAACGCTGGCACTGCCAATCGCTTAGGCTGCGCGAGACCGATCGTCAGTGCACTTTCAGCACGATGGGCGATTACAGGAGTAGTGGTGATACGCGCCGCATGGGATAAAGGCGCCTAGTGCTCGGCGGAGTAACCGCCAGGAATCATATGTTGTCCAAGGAGATTGCCAGTGAATACCAGCGGCGGCCTTTACTCCCCTACTCCATTGATCGCGACTAATCCCGTCGTCGTCAGCGTTGCAGAACTGCATGACGTTGATGACTATGGCGCGACCCTGCCTGGCTGGTCCAGTGAGGTCCAGCAGTTGAGCAACGGCTTCTTTGCCGGGCGCTGCAGCCTGGTAAGCTTTGCCGGCATGCAACTGTTTCGCGAAATCACCTCCCAGCGCATGTGCGTTAAGTTCGCCACCAAAGCTAATTCGCGCTCCATTGCCCTGCCGCTGTCGTTGTCCCAGCCTGCCCTGTTCAGTGGCACCGAAGTCAATCACCGGGAAATCGTCTGCTTTGCCGAGGATGAAACCTTTACCTATTACACAGCACATTCAAGCGACTTGCTGACCCTGAGCTTCGATACTGACGTCTTCACTGCCTATGCCGATCAAATCAAAGATGCCGATGTCGCTCGCAGCCTTGATAAAACGGCCTTTCTAAAAGTCATGCCAGATCAGGCTGCTCAGCTGCAAACATTCCTGCAAACCGTGCTGACCGTTTTGCTGAACAATCCTGGCGCCTTGCAGCACCAGCATGCACAGGACTCGCTGACCGAATCGATTTACACACAGGTGCTCAAGCTGCTCGGCAACGGCGACAAACTGTGCGCATTCGCCATGCCCAAACATCGCTATGCCCTGGTTGCGCGAGCGCGTGAATATCTGTTTCACGATCCCCTGGGTGAGAGCTTCACCATTGCCAGGCTTTGTCACTACCTGGGAGTTGGCTCACGCACGCTGGAATATGCATTCCAGGACGTCCTGGGCATGACCGCAGTGGCTTACTTACGCGCATTGCGACTCAACTATGTGCGGCAGGACATCAAGTCTGGCGGCCCACAGAGTTCCGTGCTGGATATTGCTGCGCGCTGGGGTTTTTGGCATCCGTCGCATTTCAGCGCAGATTACAAGCGCCTGTTCGGCGATCTGCCATCCGAGACGCGCCGACGTTATGCCAGTTAACGTGATGTTGCTCCTGACTAACCAGCCCACTATTCCAGTGCACTAACCTTTCGCCCAGTAATGCCCCTTTCGAATACATAGTTATTTATCAAATGAAGATGAGCGCTGGAGCACTCACTGGCCGGCGCTAATTCTGCACGCGCGCAACACGTGTCGCCGAAGCAGCGGTTAAGTGCGCCCGGCAATAATTCAAACATCGTAAACACTGCGATTTTTGGCTAACGCCTGCGCCACAACCACACAAATAATCGAACCAACGCGTTGCAATGCGCATTGAGACTTGATGCACCACTACAACTTGCGCGGGGGGCAGTGGTCATTCCATCGTTACCGGCAAGACTGAATATTTAATCAATCATCAGGACTTATTGACTGTGAACAAAACAAACAGAGTGCTCATTCTGGGTGCCACGGGAAATATTGGTGGACTGACCGCTCAAGCGCTGGCGGTAAAATATCCATCTATAAACTTACGTCTGACCAGCAGCCGCGACGCCGGCTGCGATTTACTGCGTGCCCTGCATCCACAGGCTGAAGTACTTAAGGCCGACTGGTACGACCCCGGTAGTCTGCCCGCCGCTTTTACCGACGTAGACAAGGTGTTTATTGTCTCGCCGGATTTTTACACCGACGAAAATATTGTCACCCCCAACCTGATTAACGCCATTCAGGAAGCCGGCTGTGTTGCCCAGGTACTGCGCTTGATCTCCCTCCCGCCAGGGCTGACGGCTGATCAATTGGAGCCGGACATTCTGGCCACCCGATGTGGGGCCAACCTCTCGGTTGTCGCGAAGCCACTGTTTGATGCCAGTGGCTTACCCATGACCTACCTCAATGTTGCCAGTTGGCTGATGTTCAATGTGCCCTGGTTCCTGGCTGCCGAGATTAAACAACACCGGCGCCTGGCCATGCCGCAGGCCACCCATGCATCACGCCTGTGGTTGTCTGAGTGCGACGTTGCCGCAGCCGCCGCCAGGATCCTCGCAAGCGATGCCGCTCTCCATGTGGGTCACGAGTATCTGCTTACCGGCACTGAGCGCATCGACTTTACCCAACTCGCCGAGCTACTGGGCGAAGTGATCGGTGAGCCGGTCACGATGGTGGACGATGACCAGCCCCTGCGCACCGCCACCGCAGAGGCCTTCGATTTGCTCATGACCTACTTCCGACATGAAACCCGCGATTACCTCGACATTCCTGTCACCGACAGCTTTGCGCAGTTGACCGGTCGACCTCCCATGGCCTTGCGCGACTATCTGATAGCCAATCGAACCCTGTTTATCTGATTCACTGGCGCCGCTGGAAAGCTGTGCGAACGCCGCCCAGCCCTGCGCTCCGACCTCTAACAATAATAGGAGACACCTCGTGAATAGCATGTTCAAACGGACTTTGCTGTTTAGCGCCCTGCTTGCATGCTGGGGCCTGAGCACGGCACAGGCGGCCACTTCAGCTGAACTGGAGCAACTCGGCAAAAAACTCACCCCCTTCGGTGCAGAGCGGGCTGGCACCGTGGATGGCAGCATCCCGGCCTGGGAGGGAGGCCTGGCCCGTGCCCCGGCTGGCTGGGAGCCCGGCCATGGTGACCCCTATGGGGCTGACAAGGTGCTTTTCAGCGTCAATGCACAGAATCTCGCTCAACATCAGGCAAAGTTGCCCGCCGGACAGATTGAACTGATCAAGGCCTATCCCGGCTACCGCGTGGACGTTTATCCGACCCATCGCAGTTGCACCTTCCCGGACGCCGTGGCGCAGCGCACCAAACAATTCGCCGCACAGAGCAAGGTTGGCGCTGACGGTTGGCAGTTGGAAGCCGCGGCCGGCGAAGCGATTCCGTTTCCGCTACCGGCCAGCGGTGTCGAGGCGATGTGGAACTACAAATTGCGCTACATCGCCAAGGGTCGGCAATTCGATGCCGCGTTTCTGATGCGGGACAAAGGGGGGACGCTGACACAAGTCGAGCAAAAATCCTACGAGTTCTACCCCTATAACGACCCGGCCGTAAAAGCCCCGGCAGATACCGGCAATATCGAAGCCAAGCTGATGTATGACCTGCTTTCACCCTCGTCCCGGGCGGGCGAGATGTACCTGGTGCATGCACAATTGGATAAGCCGCAGGATGCCTGGATCTACTTCCCTGGCCAACGCCGCGTGCGGCGTGCCCCCTCCTTTGCCTACGACAACCCGATTGCTGGCTCCGACAGCCTCTACTACGTTGACCAGATCAATATGTACACCGGTGCGCTCGATCGCTACGACTACAAGCTGGTCGGCAAAAAGGAAATGATTGTTGCGTACAACTCTTACAAATTGGTCGATAAGTCGAACCGCTATGAGCAGTTGATCGGTCAGGACTACCTCAATCGTGACGTGCAGCGTTACGAGCAGCACCGGGTCTGGGTGGTGGAGGCAACGGTGAAAGCTGACAAGCGTCACTCCCTGGCCAAGCGGGTGTTCTACTTCGACGAGGACAGCTGGGCATTGCTGCATGTCGATATGTTCGACGCCAAGGGCAATCTTTGGCGTGCCCAGGAAGGCAGCGTCTGGGCCAATCCACAGATCCAGGCATGCACCTCCATCGAGTACGTCAGCTATGACCTGATCGCCCGTCGCTACATCGCCGACGGCTTTACCCAGGAAGGCAAGGTGCTCGACCTGACCGCAGGCCTCGAAGGCCGGGTCAACGACAAGATGTTCAACTCCGACGAACTGCGTCGCCGCGGCGAACGTTAAGTCCGACCTGAGGAAAAGCTCATGCATAACAAAAATAAAGGCGCGGCCCTTGCCGCGCCGGGCTTCCCGCGTGTCAAAAACAACCTGACCCTGCTGATGATGGCGGCCTGCGGCCTGGTCTGGAGCGCGCCGGGCCACGCGTTTCGCTTCGGCTCGGACGCGGGGATATCCGGCAGCCTGGATTCGAGTCTGTCCTATGGCTTCGCGCAGCGCCTGGAGTCGCAGGACTGCCATATCCTCGGCGGCGATAGCGGTGGCTGTAACAACGGCACCCAGACTCAGACCGGGCGCTTCTACAATCTGAGCAAAGGGAATGGCTACGCCAACGCCGATATCAGCTACAGCAATGCTGACGATGGCAACCTCAACTACAACAAGCACGATGTCTTCTCGCACGTGATCAAGGGCAACCATGAGTTGAGCCTGAAACTCGGTGAGGGTTGGAGCGCACTCGGCCGGGTCGCCTGGGCGAAAGACTTCAAGATGGATGACACCCGAAACACCGAACTGGATGACGACGCCAAGCGGGAAGCCACCGAGCGCCTGGAGTTGCTCGACCTCTGGGTGGCGAAGAGTTTCGACCTGGGTGAGATGCCAGCCAAGGTCAAGGTCGGCAACCAGGTGATCAGCTGGGGCGAGGAAATCTTCGTGACCGGTGGCATCAACCAGATCAACGCCATCAACCTTGCGAACTACCACACCCCCGGCACCCAATTGAAGGAGGTGTTCATCCCGGCACCTATGGCTTCGTTCAACCTCGGGCTGAGCGAGACCCTCAGCGTTGAGGCCTACTACCAGTTCAAGTGGAACGCCTATGGCATCGACCCGGTGGGCACCTACTACTCGGGGAGCGATGTGGTGGGTGAAGGCAATCTGCCGATCTACCTCTCGACCAGCTTCGTCAACAATGTCTACAGCCCCTTGCTCGGCCTGACTTGCGCCGACCTGACGCCCACGGGACGCTGCGGCGCGCCAGGGATCAGCGGCCTGAGCGACGAGCAGATGTTCGCCACGGGGCTGGCGATTCCCTACGCCGGCAGGCATGAAGCGAAAAACAGTGGGCAGTACGGCATCGCCCTGCGCTGGACGGCGGAGGAGATCGAGACCGAGTTCGGCGTGTTCTACCAGCGCTACCATGACAAGTTGCCCTTCGTCGGCTACACGGCCACCCGCTCCCCCGATACCCTGCTGGTCGACAACTACTTCATCAACTATGGCGAAGACAAGAATCTGTTCGGCCTGTCGATGAACACCATGGTCGGACCGGTAGCGGTCGGCGCGGAGCTGTCCTACCGGCCCAACGACAGCGTCAGCATCGACCCTCTGGTCCCCTTTGGCGCGGCCTTCACCGGCCGGTTCAATGAATTCAGCGTGTACGACAACGGCGTCAGCAAGGGCTATGTCGAAGAGAAGAAATGGCAGGCACATGTGAATGCCGTCTACAGCTTCTCGGCCAGCGACCCGCTGGGTTTCATTCCAGGGAGCCTGGGCGCCTCCGACGGCTTCCTGCTGACCGAGGCGGTCGTCACCCACTACCCGGATCTGGACACCTCGGGCGAGACGCCATACCTGCTCCCGGACTATTCACTGCCGGACAAAACCTCCTGGGGCTACGTCGCCGAGATGGGCATCAACTACCCGAATGCGTTCGGTAGCGGTATCACCCTCACGCCGCAGCTGGACTTCTACCACGACGTCAACGGCACCACGCCGAACGCATCGCCGTTCGTCGAGGGCCGCAAGTCGCTGACCAGCGCCTTGCTGTTCAACTACCGCGACCGTTGGAAGGGTGGCCTGCAGTGGGTGCAGTACTGGGGCGGCGGCGACAACAACCTGATGACTGACCGCGATTTCATCAGCGGCAACATCTCCTACTCGTTCTGACCGCCGGCGCAAGGCGGGCCAGTCCCGCCCTGCTCCGTTCGCTTGGTAATTTCAGGAAGGCATAACCATGCTGACTTCCCTGGTGCTCGGCCTCGAGCGCTTCTTCTTCCGTCATCGTCTTGCCACCCTCGGCGTGCTGGCCCTGGTGACCCTGGTGATGGCTGGCTTCGCCGCGCAACTGCGCATGTCTGCCGGCTTCGACAAGCAGCTGCCGCAGCAGCACGAGTTCATCAAGACCTTCAACCAGTACCGCGACGTGCTGTTCGGCGCCAATCGCATCATCGTGGTGCTGCACGCCAAGCACGGCGATATCTGGAACAAGGAGGCGCTGACCAAGCTCAACGACCTGACCCAGACCCTGTTCTTCATGCCCGGCATCGACCGCCGCACGGTGACCTCGCTGTGGACCCCGAACACCCGCGCGGTACAGATTACCGAAGAGGGTATGAAGGCCGAGGATGTGGTGGGGGGCGACGTCACCGTGGCCACTCTAAACGACCAGGCCATCGCCGGCATTCGTGAGCGCACCCTGGTCGGCGGCTTCGTCGGCAGCCTGGTGGCCAACGATTACTCCGGGGCCATGGTGCTGGCCGAGCTGGCCGATCCTGACCCGCAGACCGGCCAACGCCTGAACTACCTGGAGTTCAGCCAGCGCCTGGAGGACGAAGTGCGGGCCAAGTACGGCGACGACCAATACGAGGTGCAAATCATCGGTTTCGCCAAGCAGATGGGCGACATCGGCGCTGGCGCCACGTCGGTGATGGGTTTCTTCGCCCTGGCGTTCCTGCTCACCGTGCTGGCGGTCTATTGGTACACCCGCTCCTGGGCGTTGACCTTCCTGCCGCTGTGCTGTTCGCTGGTGTCGGTGGTCTGGCAGTTCGGCACTATCACGCTGCTTGGCTTCGGCCTCGACCCGCTGGCGATCCTGGTGCCGTTCCTGGTGTTCGCCATCGGCGTGTCCCATGGCGTGCAGCAGGTCAACTTCATTTCCAAGGAAGTCTGCGCCGGCGCCGATGGCATGACCGCCGCGCGCCGCAGCTTCTCCGGCTTGCTGATTCCCGGCACGCTGGCGCTGATCACCGCCTTCGTCGGCTTCGCTACGCTGGTGCTGGTGCCAATCCCAATGATTCGCGAACTGGCGATCACCGCCTCGGTTGGGGTGGCCTACAAGATAGTCACCAACCTGATCATGCTGCCGGTGCTGGCCAGCTATTTGCGCTTCGATCAGGCCTATGTGAGACGCGTCGATCGACTTCGCCGCGGGCGTGACGGCGCCATGCTCAAGCTCGGGCGCATCGCCGAGACGCGTAATGCGGCAATCGGGGCGGTGCTGTGTCTGGTGCTGCTGGTCGCCGCCGTATGGCAGAGCCAGGGTCGGCATGTCGGCCATGTTCTGCCGGGCGCGCCGGAGCTGCATATCGACTCGCGCTATAACAAAGACGTGGAAAGCGTGGTCAGCCATTTCGGTCTCGGCCTGGATCTCTTCACAGTCGCGGTGGAAACGCCGAAGAACAGCTGCTATCAGTACGAGGTGATGGCCTACATCGACCGGCTGACCTGGTACCTGGCCAATGTGCCGGGTGTTCTCTCGGCGCAGTCGTTGCCTGTACTGACCAAGCTCTCGGCCTCCTGAGTCAACGAGGGCAATCCGAAATGGGTGGCGCTACCGGCGGATGAGCTGTCACTCGGTGAAGCGGTACGCCAGGTACCCGAGGGGCTGCGGCTGTACAACGCAGACTGCAGCTTGCTGCCGGTCAACCTGTATCTGGCCGACCACAAGGCCAGCACCCTGAAAAGCGTGGTGGAGGCCGTTCAGCAATACCGCGCCGAGCACCCAATGGTGGGGGTAAACGTGCGCCTCGCCAGTGGCAATGCCGGGGTGCAGGCGGCCACCAACGAGATCGTCGAAAGCTCCGAGCTGCCGATGATGCTCTACGTCTACCTGACCATCGTGCTGCTGGTCTTTGTGGTTTACCGCGACTGGCGAGCGATGGTCGCCTGCTGCCTGCCGCTGACCTTGGCCACCTTTCTCGGTTACTGCTTCATGAAGGCCCTGGATATTGGCCTGACTGTCGCCACTTTGCCGGTGATGGTGCTCGCGGTCGGCATCGGCGTGGATTACGCCTTCTACATCTATAACCGTCTGCAGTTGCACCTGGCTGAGGGGCTGGACATCGCCAGCGCCTTCAAGCTGGCGCTGCGCGAGGTCGGCGTGGCGACCATCTTCACGGCCATCACCCTGTCCATCGGTGTGGCCACCTGGTCGTTCTCGGCGCTGAAGTTCCAGGCTGACATGGGGCTGCTGCTGACCTTCATGTTCATGGTCAACATGCTGATGGCGATTACCCTGTTACCGGCCATCGCAGTGATGCTGGATGTGCTGATTCCGCGTCGGGGGCCGGTTTGCGCGCCTCTGGTTGCGCACTGATTGGAGGACACGAAATGCCCAAGAGAGACTTCACTCCCGTGCGTTTGCTGCTGGTTTGCGCCTTGCTGGCAGGCGCCAACATGGTCCTCTACAGCCGTGCCGCTGAACGGACTCCCGCCATGCGCCAAGCCCAAGCACAACACGCCCCGCTGGTGGCGGTGAGCCAGGCCGGTGAGCGCCTGGTCGCGGTGGGCGATTATGGCGTCGTGGCGCTCTCCGACGGGGGGCAGGACTGGCGGCAAGCCAGGGTGGTTCCTGTCGATACGCTGCTGACCGCGGTTAGTTTCGCCGACGCGCAAAATGGATGGGCGGTCGGTCACGGAGGAGTGCTGTTGCACACCAGCGATGCTGGCGAAAACTGGACTCTGCAGCAGCGCCTGGAAGACAAACCCGTACTGCTTTCCGTCTGGTTCGAGAACACCCGCCACGGCATAGTCACCGGCGCCTATGGCTACGCCAGCGAGACCCAGGATGGTGGTCAGAGCTGGCAACGCCTGAGCCTGGGTGCGAACGATGATGACTATCACCTCAATCACATCTTCTGCGCACCGGATGGCAGCCTGTTCATCGCCGCGGAGGGCGGCAACGCGTACCGCTCGCGCGACAACGGTGTGACATGGGAGACGTTGCATACCGGCGTCAGTGGCTCGTTATGGAGCGGCATCACATTGCGCGACGGCCGCGTGCTACTGGCTGGCATGAGCGGGCGGGTGCTGCTCAGCGAAGACCGCGGCGATTCCTGGCGCGAGTTGGACAGCGGCAGCCAGGAGGCGATCACCGCCTTGATCCAGTTGGTCGATGGCCGCGTGGTGGTGGTTGGTAATGGTGGGCTGGTGAGCGTCGCGGATGCTGAACTAAAGCATTTCAGTAGCGCGATTCGTGAAGACCGCGTGAACCTTTCTGCGCTGCTGGCTGTGGATGACGATCAACTGACATTGTTCAGTCCACAGGGTGTGTTGCATCAGCGGCTGTCATCGCGGCAATGAGTTGCTCAGGCCGACACAGTACCTGTACAGACGCGGCCATTTGCCTTGCGGTGATCCCATCGAGTTCATCGCAAGGCCTGTCTTAATGAAGCGATTCATTCAAGGCGAAATGAATCGCCTCTAGTTTCGTAGACACTTTTGAAGGCAGGTTGGACTACCCCCTGAACGGTAGACACCTCCAGGCCTTGAACTGAAGCCACTGGACAGTGCCCTGAGCAACCAGCGTTAGGCGAGTGATCGTGCCGTTGCGCAAATCACAGGCGCTGTCTCACGCCTTCATCTACACCACTGTGACAAGGGCGCAGGTGCCGGTGATCCTGATGGGCTATGTGACGGCTGCAAGGGAAGCAGTTACGAATGCGCCTAAATGGGTGTCCGGTTTCATTTGACCACTACAATATGGACACAGGGAAACTCCGCCGAGCGGATTCGCGAGTAGCAGCCCTACACCTGCGCGCGCTGCTGGAATCCGAGTGGCTTGATCTTTTCCTGTTTTCCACGATGCAAGGATTTGACCAAACGTTTGTAAAGACACAGCTACCAGAGCGACAGATGCATTTTTAGCCGCGTACGGCGCCCCTCAATGATCTGGGCCGATGATGACCTGCTCTGAGCGGTTAGCAGTGTTGCGTACAACAACCCCACATGACCGACAATTTTCACTCGCCGATGAAGTTTATGGATCGAAAGCCTGCTCCTCAGTGCTACGAAAGTCAGGATGGACGCCCGCGCCCCTGCCAACCCCGTGGCAAACGGATTTTCAACCGTTGCTGCGCCGGGCTGTTGGCGGCGGCGAGTGTGCTGTTGATGGCGCGTCGGGCGTGAGCCTCGGGCATGCTTGAACCCTTGAGCAAACTGCTGCTGGGGCCTTTGCTCCTGCTGCAAGGTCTCTACGTCCGGCGGGTCACCCCGCGGTTGCCGGAAGCCAGCGGTGCACGCCAGGGCTTGACCGGCAATGGCGTGCGCCTGCGCTTGCTGATAGTCGGGGATTCGGCCGTCGCCGGGGTGGGTGCCGCGACCCAGGACCAGGCCCTGAGCGGGCAACTGGTTGGACGGCTGGCTGCAGATTTCCAGGTGAGCTGGCAACTCTGGGCACAGACCGGGCTGGATTCCCAAGGCCTGCTGGAGCTGCTCGAAGCCAAGGACGCGGAGCCCTTCGATGTGGCGGTGCTGGGCATTGGGGTCAACGATGTCACCAGCAGCCTTGGCGCCGATCAATGGCTGGTGCGGCAACAGCGCTTGCTGGGGTTGTTGAGGGACAAGTTCGCAGTGCAACAGTTGATCATTTCCCCGCTGCCACCGATGCATCTGTTCCCGGCATTGCCCCAGCCTCTGCGCTGGTACCTGGGTAACCGGGCCAGGCGTTTCAACCAACGACTGGCCACCCTCACCGCCGCCCAGCCATCCTGTAGCCTGCTGACCCTGAGCCTGGCCCCGGAGGCCGGGATGATGGCCGTCGACGGTTTCCATCCCGGGCCGATGATCTACAGTCTCTGGGCAGAGCACGCCGCCCAGGCCATCACTGGGCGACGGCACAACAATAAAAACCCAGGAGTCGAACATGTCTGAACTCAAGCTGCATCCCAACGTCGCCGCCACCCTGGCGCAGTGGCACGCCATGCTCGATAAGGGCGACTTGCGCGCCCTGCCCGAATTGCTCGCTACCGAAGCCGTATTCCGTTCGCCAATGGCCCACACGCCCTACCCCGGCGCGCCGGTGGTGGCGATGATCCTCAACACGGTGTTCCAGGTGTTCGAGGACTTTACCTACCACCGCGAACTGGCGAGTGCCGACGGATTGAATGTGGTGCTGGAATTCAGTGCCCGGGTCGGCGCCAAGCAACTCAAGGGCATCGATATGATTCGCTTCAACGAGGAGGGGAAAATCGTCGAGTTTGAAGTGATGGTGCGACCGATGAGTGCCTTGCAGGCCCTGGGTGACGAGATGGGCCGACGTCTTGCTGCGTACCTGGCTGCGAGCAAGGCCTGAGCAGCAAGGCGCCATTGCGAATTTGAGCGCAAGACCCCGGGTGCACGGTGGCGGGCGGACGACTAGTCTGTCCACCAACCCCTCACTCCTGACCCGGATGACCCATGCCCTATCACCGCGCCCGCCAGTTCCTCGCCGCCCTCGACGACGACTGGGCGCGGCATGTCGCGGCCATCGGCCCATGCCTGCATCAACCCCAGCCAACGCGCGATCCCTACGAAGCCCTGGTGCGGGCGATCGCCTATCAGCAACTGCACGTGCGTGCCGGCGATGCGATTGTCGGGCGCTTGCTCGCGCTGTTCCCCGGGCAGCCCTTCCCCACTGCTGCACAGTTGCTGGCCAGCGAGTTTGACGACCTGCGCCGCTGCGGTTTTTCCGCGAGCAAGATCGCGACCATCCAGGGCATCGCTGGCGCCACGTTGAGCGGCGTTGTCCCGGACTACCCCACGGCGCAAGCCATGGACGACGAGGCGCTGATTGCGCGCCTGACGCCGTTGCGTGGGGTTGGTCGCTGGACCGTGGAGATGCTGCTGATCTACACCCTCGAACGCTCGGACATCCTGCCCGCCGACGACTTTGGTGTACGCGACGGTTACCGCCGCCTCAAGAGCCTGGAGCAAACGCCTACGCGCAAACAGATGCTCGACCTTGGCCAGGCCTGGAGCCCGTATCGGACGGTTGCCGCGTGGTATTTGTGGCGAGTGCCCAGGGGATGAAAACCTACTGGCTGCTCAACGAACAACGGCACAAGATCGCCAGCCCGGTGCCCGGCCTGTTGGGCGGCCACCGGCGCTCGAAGATCTACGGTCGCCTGGATTGCCCAGGCGCCTTGCGTGCCATCGCCCGGGGCGGCTACGTCACTCATCGGGTGTTTTTTGCCGATGAGGCAGCCGCCCTGGCGGCCGGTTTCCGGCCGTGTGCGGGGTGTTTGCCAGAGGCTTATCGGGCGTGGAAAAACGCCCGACAACCGCTCTGATCAGTAGGCTTCAGCTACCGGAAAAGGCACACGTTTACCCGTTACCACTTCAGGTTCACGTCGTTCTGCCAACGCAGCGTCCTGCTCCGATTTCGGCTGCGGTGCCGGGGTACGGTAGGCCACGGCCGGCATCTCCTGGCGCAAGCTGTGGATCAGGCTGTAGCAAATGGCCAACAGCAACATGGCGATCGGCAACCCTGCGGCAATACTCGCCATTTGAATGGCTTTCAATCCGCCGGCCAATAACAACCCCGCCGCAATGGCGCCTTCCAACAGGCACCAGAGCACCCTGATCCACTTCGGTGGATTGGTGCTGCCCAATGCGCACAAGGTACACAACACCTGGGTCCCGGCATCGGCGGTGGTGACAAAGTGCACCCCGAGCAACACGCAGACCAGGATCGACAGTGCCGCGCCGACCGCAGGGCCATCGAGCACTTGCAA
>Ga0247812_10001508_pt1 | contig 13182 bp, 13 predicted proteins | sample UWRJL149409B1_FD_178011 | JGI IMG/M metagenome (GOLD analysis project Ga0247812, IMG submission 178011) | Plant litter microbial communities from Arlington Agricultural Research Station in Wisconsin, United States - UWRJ-L149-409B-1 | ecosystem: Environmental > Terrestrial > Plant litter >...
GATTTAGAGGTTCAGCCCGTCGTTGCAAGCCTGCAAGGACGAAACGCTGCGTTTCCCCCTTACGCCTGCCAGGGCGCTACACCCGCTGGAACGGACAAAGTCGATCGTAGAAGGCGGCGTCGCAGGGTGCCCGGGCGCCGCGCGACAGGCGGAACCGATGCTCCACCGCCATGGCCTGCTGCTCGATGTTCAACGCGGCCCAGTCGTCGGCGTCCAGCGGATAGGCGTAGGATGCCTTGCTGTCCCCTGCCCTCAGCTTGGCCAGCAGCAGGTTGACGCCCTGCCGCGCCTGCCAGACGTGGACCAGTTCGTGGATCAGGGTCGCCTGCAGGTCCAGCGAGGCCAACGACAGGTCCGCAGGCAGGCTGCGAGACGGCCAGACGATCCAGTCCCGCCCGAACCACCGCCCCGGCACGAAGGCGCGGTCCAACGGCCGGGGGCTGGCGAGGATGCGGACGCGATCCAGCGGGATGGCGTCATCGAAGACGGATCGCGCAAGCGTCCGCTCGCCTTCGGTCAGCGGGCGGATGACGGTCCCACCCATTCCCAGTGCCAAGGCTCGTACAGATAGGGCACGAAGCCGAAGCGGCCGGCGTTGGCGACCAGCCAGCGGTAGGTGGCGCCCCGGCTCATATACAGGCGGCTGGCGGGATCGGTGGAATCGACGCCCAGGCCCGGCGCCTGGCCCACATAGACGTCGATGGCCGTGCCCGTCCGGTGAGGCGAACAGGCGGCGCGGCGGACGCCGTCGCAGTTCCCTTGGGCGGCGCAGCGGGCGGCGTCGGCTTCCGGATCGCGGAAGCCGGAGAAGATCTGCAAAATCTCCGGATCGGCGGCCGCCTCGGGGACCTCGCGCCGGGCGGCGGCGACCATGGCGCGATAGGCGTCCAGCACGTCGCGACGCAACAGGCGCGTCAGGCGATCGGCATGCTCCTCGTCCGCCGACAGATATCCCAGCATGTTGAGCGGCGGCGGCTCGGGGCACTCGTTGCGGGTGCGGGCCATGATGAAGAGGCGACGCTCCTGCAGCACGCCTTTCAACGTCTGGAACGTCGCCTCGTCGAAGATCCCGGTCGGGACCAGGCCGTAGCGCCCCTGCCACTGGGACAGGGCGAAGGCGAAGTCTGCGGTGGCGGGGCCGCAGTCGGTGCGGATCTCGCGCCGAAGCAGCGGCAGATAGGCGCCCCAGCCATACTCCGCCTGACCGAACGGGGCCCATTCCATGGCGTATATGGAGACGGAATTGGCGAACGCCGGCCCGGCCCAGGCCTTGCCGGCGGCCTCGCAGGTCTGGGCGGAGGCGCTGGCCGGCGTCAGGGCGCAAAGTCCGGTCAAGGCCAGCAGGGCGGCAAGCAACAGTCGTCTCATCGGTGTAGGAAGCCCGAGGCGGACGGCGCAAGCAAGGCCCGGCTCCCATAGCGGGCAAAAGCTGGCATGGTGGCGCTTCTTTCGCCGACTCGTCTCGGCGCCGTGGATCGCTTCATGACCGACGCCCCGCCTTCCGCTCCCCGCCGCAGCAACGCCGTGCTGGCGGCCTTCTCCGGGCCGTGCCTGCCGCTGGCGGCGTTCGGGGTGGCGCTGCCGGTGACCCTGCCGGAGTTCTACGCCACCCATGTGGGGCTGGAGCTGGGCGTGGTCGCAGCGGTGTTCATGATCGTGCGGCTGATCGACATCACCTTCGACCCGTTCATCGGCTGGGGCATGGACCGGACGAAAACGCGGTTCGGCCGGTATCGGCCCTGGATGGCGATCTCGACGCCGATCCTGATGCTGTCGGCCCTGATGATGTTCGTGGTGGTCCAGCCGGGCGCCGGGGCGGCCTATCTGTTCGCCTGGCTGCTGGTGCTCTACCTCGGCTTCTCGATCGGGACGCTGGGCCAGCTGGGCTGGGCCTCGGTCCTGGCGCCGCAGTACGACCAGCGCAGCCGCGTCTATGGCTGGTGGCAGGTGTTCAACATCATCGGCGTCATCCTGATCCTGATCCTGCCGACGGTCGTGATCCAGCTGAAGATCGGGACCTACGCCGACGGGGTGCGGATCATGGGCTGGGCCATCCTGATCGCCCTGCCGGTCACCATCGGCCTGGCCATGTTCGTCGTGCCCGAGCCCGTCAACGCGGGCGCCGCGCCGCACGGAGGGCCCAGAGCCTATCTGGAGCTGTTCCAGCGTCCTGCCGTGCGCAAGCTGCTGTGGGCCGATGTGCTGCTGGGCGTGGCGCCGGGGATCACCGGGTCGCTGCTGTTCTTCTTCTTCGGGCAGGTGAAGGGCTACGGCCACACCGAGGCGTCGCTGTTCATGCTGCTGTATTTCATCGCCGGACTGGTCGGGGCGCCGGTCTGGGCGTGGCTGGCGACGAAGATCGGCAAGGACAGGGCTCTGGCCGTGGCCAGCCTGTTGTTCGCCGTCCTCTACATCGGGGCGACCCTGGTTCCGGGCGGCAATTTCGCCGTCACCGCCGTGGTCATGTTCGTCGCCGGCCTGCCGTACGCGGCGGGTCTGTTCCTGCTGCGGGCCATGATGGCCGACGTTGGCGACGAAGTGAGACTGGAAACCGGCGTGGATCGCACTGGTCTGATGTTCTCCATCCTGTCGGCGACGACCAAGATCGGACACGTCGTGGCCCTGATCCCCTATCTGATCCTGCAGTGGGTGGGCTTCAAGGCGGTGCCGCCGGCCGGCGGGAACAGCGAGATGTCGCTGCTGACGCTCCAGATCCTGTTCATCCTGCTGCCGGGTCTGCTGCTGGCCGGCGCGGCCTGGGTGCTGAAGGGTTATCCGCTGACGCCGGCGCGGCATGACGAGATCCGCAAGGCGCTGGAAGCCCGCGATGGGGCGGCCGCGTGACCGCCATCGAACGCCTGCGGGGCATCATGGCGCGGCTGAGGGACCCGGACGGCGGCTGCCCGTGGGATGTGGCCCAGACCTTCGCCACCATCGCCCCCTATACGATCGAGGAAGCCTATGAGGTCGCCGACGCCATCGAGCGGGGCGATATGACCGAGCTGAAGTCCGAGCTGGGCGACCTGCTGTTCCAGACGGTCTTCCACACGCGGATGGCCGAGGAGGCCGGGCTGTTCACCTTCGACGACGTGGCCAACGCCATGTCGGACAAGCTGGAGCGGCGGCATCCGCATGTGTTTGCGGACGAGGCCGCCAAGGCCGACGCCTGGTCGCAGAAGGCGCGCTGGGAGGACATCAAGGCGACCGAGCGGGCGGCCAGGGCCCAGCACGGCGCCCTGGACGACGTGCCCGTCGGCCTCCCCGCCCTCGCCCGCGCCGCCAAGCTGACCAGGCGGGCCGCCCGCGTCGGCTTCGACTGGCCCTCGACCGACGAGGTGTTCGACAAGCTGCACGAGGAGGTCGCCGAGCTGCGGGCTGAGATCGCCGCCGGCGATCTGGACAAGGCGCGCGGAGAGGTCGGCGACCTGCTGTTCGTGGTCGCCAACCTAGCCCGCAAGCTGGAGGTCGAGCCCGAGGACGCCCTGCGCGGGACCAACGCCAAATTCGTCCGCCGCTTCGGCTTCATCGAGGCGGAGCTGGCCAGGGACGGACGGACCGCCAAACAGTCGGACCTGGCCGAGATGGACGCCCTGTGGGACGCGGCCAAGGCGGCGGAACGGGCATGACCGCCGATCTGCATGATCCGGGCGGCAAGGTGCGGCTGGCCCTGATGCCGGGCGTCAACGGGGATGCGACGTTCAGCCCGGACGGGCGGCATCGACAGCTGATGCGGCGGTGGCTGGGGGACGCCTTCCCCGACCGGTACATGCTGTTCATCGGCATGAACCCCTCGACGGCCGACGCCAGCGTCAATGACCCGACCTGCGCCCGCGAATGGACCTTCGCCCGGCGGGAAGGCTTCGACGCCATGGTCAAGGCCAATGTCGGCGACTATCGCGCCACCGATCCGAAGATGTTGCTGGCGCCGGGCGTCATCGCCTCGTCGCCCGAGAACCTGCCGGCGATTCGTCGCGCGGCGGCCGGCGCCGACCGGGTGGTGCTGTGCCACGGCAAACTCAATAAGGCGCTGGCTCCCGCTGGCCGGGCGCTGGTCGAGGCGCTGGCGTCCGACGGCGTGGACCTCTGGTGTTTCGGAACCAACGGCGACGGCAGCCCGAAACACCCGCTGTACCTGCGTGGAGACACGCCGCTGGTGCGGTGGGAGCGGTAGTCGGGCCATCCACACCCGCTCATCCCGGCGAATGCCGGGATGAGCGGTGGAGTGGGTTCAGGCTGAGAGGCCGTCCAGCCTGACCATGGCCGCATCCGACAGGACCAGGTCCGCCGCCGCGAGGTTTTCGCGCAGGTGAGCCACGGACGACGTCCCCGGGATCAGCAGGATGTTCGGCGACCGGCGCAGCAGCCAGGCCAGGGCGACCTGCATGGGCGTGGCCTCCAGCTCGGCGGCGACCTCGGACAGGGCCGCGGACTGCAGCGGGCTGAAACCGCCCAGCGGGAAGAAGGGCACATAGGCGACGCCGTCCCGGGCCAGGTCGTCGATCAGGGCGTCGTCGTCGCGGTGGGCCAGGTTGTACTGGTTCTGGATGCAGACGATCGGGGCGATGCGGCGGCCCTCGGCGATCTGGGTGGCGGTGACGTTGCTGAGACCGATGTGACGCACCAGACCCTGACGTTGCAGTTCAGCCAGGGCGGTCAGGGGCGCCTCGATGGAGCCCTCAGCCGGGCCGTGAACATCGAACATGATGCGCAGGTTGACGACCTCCAGCACGTCGAGGCCGAGGTTGGACAGGTTGTCGTGGACGGCCTGTGTCAGGGCCTCGGCCGAGAAGGCCGGGTTCCACGAGGCGTCGTCGCCCCTGGTCGCCCCGATCTTGGTGACGATGAGCAGATCGTCCGCATAGGGCGACAGGGCCTCGCGGATCAGGCGGTTGGTCACGTGCGGGCCGTAGAAGTCGCTGGTGTCGATGTGGTTGACGCCCGAGGCGACGGCTTCCCGCAAGACGGCCAGGGCTGCGTCCGGATCCTTCGGCGGGCCGAACACGCCGGGCCCGGCCAGTTGCATGGCGCCGTAGCCCAGACGGTTTACGGCGCGGTCGCCGAGGGTGAAGACGCCGGCTTTGTCGATGGACATGATCGATCTCCTGTGAGGACGAGCGACAGATAGGCCTTGTCCATCTGCGCGATAACCGATCACAATCCGGACAGCTTGTGCAGGATTGCGAACAATGGCGGCCGATGTGGGTGACCTGAAGGCCTTTGTGGCCGTGGCGGGGGCGAAGGGGTTTCGCGACGCGGCCCGGCTGACGGGCGGCAGCGCCTCGGGGCTGAGCGAGGCCGTGCGTCGACTGGAGACCCGGTTGGGCGTTCGCCTGCTTCATCGGACGACGCGCAGCGTACTGTTGACCGAGGCCGGCGAGCGCCTGCTGGAACGGCTCAGCCCGGCGCTGAACGAGGTCGAGGCGGCGCTGGACATCGTCAACGGCTATCGCGACCGGCCGGCGGGGACGCTGAGGCTGAACGTGCCGGTCAGCGCCTCGCGACTGGTGCTGCCTGCCATCGTGCCGGGGTTCCTGGCCGCCTATCCCGACATCAAGCTGGAGGTGATCGCCGAGGACAGTTTCGTCGATGTGCTGGGCGCCGGCTGCGACGCGGGCATCCGTTACGACGAGACCCTGGAACAGGACATGATCGCCATCCCGATCGGTCCCCGGACGCAGCGGTTCGCCACCGTCGCCTCTCCTGCCTATCTGGATGCGCGAGGACGGCCGCAGCATCCGCGAGACCTGCTGGACTATGCCTGTCTGCGCGGCCGGTTCAGCAGCGGATCGATTCCGCCGTGGGAGTTCGAGCGCGACGGCGAGGTCGTGCGGGTCGATCCCACGGGGCCGCTGCTGGTCAGTCTGGGCGGGGGCGTCGATCTGGCGGTCGAGGCGGCGCTGGCCGGCAGCGGCGTGCTGTTCCTGTTCGAGGACTGGGTCCGGCCGCACATCGCCAGCGGGGCGCTGGAGCCCGTGCTGGAGCCTTGGTGGCAGTCCTTTTCCGGACCGTTCCTCTACTATCCCGGCCGACGTCTGGTCCCTGCCCCGCTGCGGGCCTTCATCGACCATGTGAAGGCGACGACAGCGGCCTAGCTACTCCGTGGCGGGACTGGGTCCCAGCAACCCGTCCATGGCGCGGGCCACGTTCTCCAGGGTGTAGGGCTTCTGCACGATCGGGCGACCCCGATGCTCGACCGGCGGATTGGCCTGCTCGCCATAGCCGGTGGCGAACAGGAAGGGCACGTTCAGCTCCACCAGCCGGTCGGCGATCGGATAGCTGTTCCGGTCGCCCAGGTTGATGTCCAGCATGGCCACGGTCGGGGTGCGCACGGCGATGGATTCCAGCGCCGCATCCACGCTCGCCGCCGTGGACACGGTCTCGGCGCCCAGACGGCTGACGATGTCTTCGGCGTCCAGGGCGATGATCAGACTGTCCTCGACCAGCAGGATCTCGTGGCCCTTCAGCAGGGCGCCGGGGACCACCTGCGGGTGGCCCAGAGATGGGCGCGGGTATTTGATCGGCTGGCCGGTGAAGTTGCGGGCTTCGGAGACATGGCGGGCCGGGATGCAGAAGGAGGCCTTCACCCCGTCTGGGTCGTAGTCGATGCTGGCCTTGCCGCCGAGATCGTAGGGGACGGAGCGATCGATGATGGTGGTGCCGAACCCCTTGCGGGTCGGCGGCTTGACCTTCGGACCGCCGGTCTCGCGCCATTCCAGCGTCAGGTCGCCCTTGTTGTCCCGGCTCCAGTCGATCGTCACCTGCCCGCCGGCCGCGGACAGGCTGCCGTATTTGGTCGAGTTGGTGACCAGCTCGTGCACGACCAGGGCCATGGTCGAATAGGCCTGCGGGTTCAGCAGGATGGGTTCGCCCCTGATCACGATGCGGTCGATGTCGTTGACGAAGGCGGCGGCCTCGGCGTCGATCAGGGCCTGCATCGGGGCCGGCCCCCAGTGGTCGTCGGTGATCTGGTTATGGGCGCGCGCCAGGGCATGGATGCGGCCGTCGACCACCTTGACGAAGTCGGTGATGTCGCCGCCCGTCGGCTGGGACTGACGGATCAGGCCGCGGATGACGCCCAGAATGTTGCGGACGCGGTGGTTCAGTTCGGCGATCAAAAGTTCCTGCCGCGCGCTGGCCTGCTGGCGCTCGGCCGAGGCCTCGTCGGCGAGACGCAGCACCACCTCGATCAGGGTGGCGCGCAGGGTCTCGGCCACGCGACGCTCGGAGCCGGTAAACGGTCTGGAGTGGCCCTCGACCAGCTCCTTCCACTCGGCGAAGCTTTCGCGGGGCGTCAGGCGCGGGCCATTGGGGCCGTATTCGACCGGCTTGTGCGGATCGCCGGCCCAGCGGACGGAATGGATCAGCTCGCGGCGGAACAGGACCACATAGTCGCGCGGGCTGCGCGAGATGGGGATGGCCAGCATGCCGGCGGCGGACGAGGCGAAGGCCTCCGCCCCCGGGACGATCGAGCCGATGTGGTCGGTCGCATAGACCTTGCCCGCCGCCGTGCCGTTCAGGGCGCGGACGATGCGGCGGAAGTCTTCCAGCGGCGGGGTCGTGCCGGAGAAGGCATGGTTGCCGCCGATCCAGACGCCGACGCCATCGGCCTGGATGGCGTGGGTCAGGATGTCGCCCAGCCAGTCCGGATCCTTCAGCAGGGTCTCGTCGGAGGCGACGGCGCCCAGCAGCTGATCCGAGATGTCACGGGCGCGACGTTCGAACTCCACCGTTTCCTGACGCTCGCGGCTTTCCAGCCGCATGGCGAACATCTGGGCGAAGAGTTCGGCGACCGAGCGGCGCTCGAACGTCGGGCAGCGCGCCGCATAGTGGTGGCAGGCGAAGAGGCCCCACAGGCGGCCCTCGACGATGATCGAGATCGACAGCGACGCCTCGACCCCCATGTTCTTCAGATATTCGATGTGGATCGGCGAGACGGCGCGCAGCAGGGACAGGGACAGGTCGAGCGGCTTTCCGGTCTCGTCGCGCTGCGGCAGGATCGGCACGGCCGCGGCGTTCACGTCGGTGATCACCCGCAGCAGGTTGCGCTTGTAGAGCTCGCGCGCCTGGGCCGGGATGTCGCTGGCCGGATAGCGCAGGCCCATGAACTTGCCGATGCCGGCGCGGGCGGCCTCGGCCACCACCTCGCCCGAGCCGTCGGCGGCGAAGCGATAGACCATGACCCGGTCGAAGCCGATCAGACCCCGGACCTGCCGCGCGCCCTCCTTGAAGAAGGTCTCGAAATCCGCGGCCTGATCCAGGCGGGTGATCATGGAGCGGACCATGCCGGTCGCGTCCCCATGCTCGCCAGACGCGGGTTCGGCCTCGATCACGAACTGGCCGCCGGACATGTGGACGGCGACGTCGAAGGGCGGACGGCCATCGATCAGGGCGGCGTCGAACAGGCGCTCGACAGAGTCCGGGCCGCGCAGCATGGCGGCGCGGTTGCGCAGGTCGTGGACGGCCTTCTTCGAAAAGATGGTGTCGATCGGCCTGCCGAACAGGTCGTCGGGGGCCTGACCGACGAACTCCGTCACATTGGCCGAGGCCCGGGCCACCAGCCAGTCGGCCGTCAGGGCGATCAGGAAACCGATCGGCTGGATCGCGCCCAGGATATGAATGGGCTCGCGGTCGCAGTTGGTCAGGTCGACGGTCGTCTCAGAGGTCACGGGCAATCGGTTCCGGGGCGGCGAGAGCGGATCGCTCGAACAGGGTGAAGACGGACAGGGCCGCCGATGCGGCGTCGGCAAGGCTCTCTTCCGAGCTTAGCCGTTCGTCGAGCCGCGAGATGAATGCGCGCCAGTCCGACGGGTTCCCGGGCGTCAGGAAGGCGGTCGGCAGGCCGTGCCCGACGGTGCGAACCAGCATGGCGCCGCCCAGGCGCGACCCCTCCAGCACATAGGCGGCGCCGAGAATGGCGGCCTCGCCATCGAGGGCGGGAAAGGTCGCCGGGGCGGGAACCGGCAGGTCGAGGGCGGTCAGGTCCGCTTTCAGCGCCCCCGACCGGCGGCGGCCGGCCCAACCGTCGATGACGGTTTCCGCGCCAGCCGCGTCCAGGGCCGCCTCGACGGCCAGGAAGGCCGGGGCGTGAGAGAGCAGAAAGGTCGCGTAGTCGGCAGGCCGCCCCAGATCGAAGGCCGAATACAGGGCGTCCAGACGGTCGTGCGCCTCGCCCGTGGCGGCCCTTAGGGCGAAGCGGGCGGTCAGGGGACGGGTCGCGCCGACGGCGGGCGATGCGTCCGGGGTCTCGGGTTCGGGATTCACGAGAACCGTTTTAACCCAGACAGATCAGGTTTCTAGCCCCTACGGCGGTCGCTTCGGCCTGGGTACGGTCCCGAACGAACTCATCCGGGTACGGCCTGCGCGCCAGCGCCCGGAAAGGTTGACCGGATGTGGGGCCCAAAAGAAAGGGGCGCCCGTGCGGAGCGCCCCTTCCCTGTCTTGCTGACGGATCGTCACCCATGAGGGCGACGGGCTCGGCTCAGGCCGCGCCGTCCGCGGTCTTCTTCTTCTCGGCGTAGATCAGCAGAGGCTGGGCCTTGCCCTCGATGACCTCGGCGTTGACGACGACTTCCTCGACGCCCTCGAAGGTCGGCAGCTCGAACATGGTCTCGAGTAGGATGCCTTCCAGGATCGAGCGCAGGCCGCGCGCGCCGGTCTTGCGGGTGATGGCCTTCTTGGCGACGGCGTTGAGCGCGTCGTCGGTGAAGGTCAGGCCCACATTCTCCATCTCGAACAGTCGCTTGTACTGTTTGATCAGGGCGTTCTTGGGCTCGGTCAGGATGGTGACCAGGGCGACCTCGTCCAGATCTTCCAGCGTCGCCAGAACGGGCAGACGGCCGATGAACTCGGGGATCAGGCCGAACCGCATCAGGTCGTCCGGCTCGACGCCCTTGAGGATGTCGCCGGTGCGGCGTTCGTCGACGTTCGACACCTTGGCGCCGAAGCCGATCGAGGCGCCCGCGCCACGGGCCGAGATCACCTTTTCGAGGCCGGCGAAGGCGCCGCCGACGATGAACAGGATGTTGGCCGTGTCGACCTGCAGGAACTCCTGCTGCGGATGCTTGCGGCCGCCTTGCGGAGGCACGGAGGCGACCGTGCCTTCCATGATCTTCAGCAGGGCCTGCTGCACGCCCTCGCCCGAGACGTCGCGGGTGATCGAGGGGTTGTCCGACTTGCGGCTGATCTTGTCGATTTCATCGATGTAGACGATGCCGCGCTGGGCGCGCTCGACGTTGTAGTCGGACGCCTGGAGCAGCTTCAGGATGATGTTCTCGACATCCTCACCCACGTAACCGGCTTCGGTCAGGGTCGTGGCGTCGGCCATGGTGAAGGGCACGTCGATGATGCGCGCCAGGGTCTGGGCCAGCAGCGTCTTGCCGGAACCCGTCGGGCCGATCAGCATGATGTTGGACTTGGCCAGCTCGACGTCGTTGTTCTTCGTCGCGTGGTTCAGGCGCTTGTAGTGGTTGTGCACCGCGACCGAGAGGACCTTCTTGGCGTGGCCCTGGCCGATGACGTAGTCGTCGAGGACCTCGCGGATCTCCTTCGGAGTCGGGACGCCGTCCTTGGACTTCACGAAGCCGATCTTGTGCTCTTCACGGATGATATCCATGCAGAGCTCGACGCATTCATCACAGATGAACACGGTCGGTCCGGCGATGAGCTTGCGCACCTCATGCTGGCTCTTGCCGCAGAAGGAGCAATAGAGCGTGCTCTTGGCGTCTGTGCCGGCTGCTTTGGTCATTGACCCTTCTCACTCTCGCGTCGCCGCCGGATCGACATGACCAGGGGACGAACGCGCTTCCGTCGCGTTGATTCCACCACTATGGACGCGAAGATATTCAAAAAATGACAATCACCCATCCCACGCGCCGCCACAACCCCGCCCGGTTGAGCAGTTCGTGATGGGCGAGGATTGTTCAGTCTGGATGAGGATCACGGCGGATGAGTGACATGGGAAGCGCAGACGCCGTTCGCCAGTCCGGCGAGCCCGCGCGGACCGTCGTGGCCTTCGATTTCGACGGTACGCTGACGATTCGCGACAGTTTCACCGAGTTTCTGCGCTGGCGGGCCGGTCCCGGCGGCTGGGCACTGGGTCTGGTGAAGATGGCGCCGGCGGTGGCCCACTACGCCCGCGATCGCGATCGGGGACGGATCAAGGCGGCCTCGGTGCGCGAATTCCTGCGCGGCGTGGAGCGCACGGCCCTCGAGGCCGACGCCGAACGGTTCGCGGACAGGGTCTGGGACCGGTTCATCCGGCCCGACGCCCGCGCCTGCTGGAACGACTGGGGCGCCCGGGGCGCGCACCGCGTCATCGTTACGGCCTCGCCCGAAACGACGGTCGCGCCGTTCGCGCGGCGGCTGGGGGCCGAAAACCTGCTGGGCACCCCGCTGTTCTTCGACGCCGACGACAAGGTGTCGGGCGCCTTCGCCGGGCCGAACTGCCGCGGGGCCGAGAAGGTGCGCCGGCTGAAGGCGGCCTATGGCGAGGACGTCATCGTCGCGGCCGCCTATGGCGACACGTCCGGCGACACCGAGATGCTGGCGATGGCGGGCGAACCGGGCTTCCGGGTGTTCACCGGCCGCCCCTGACGATCAGTTGCCGTCGGCGTCCACGTCGAAGACCACGACCTTGCCGCGCGAGGTCGGATCCCAACCGGCGGCGATGGACGAGGCGACGGCGTTCTTCACGCTCTCGATGTTGATGCGCTGGCGCTCGAAATTGGGCGTGCCATTGGCGCGCATGACCATCGGGAACAGGACGATGGCCTCGCGTTGGCCGTCGACCAGCTTCAGCGCGATGCCGATGCCGTCCCAGTTGTTGCCCGTGGTGCGCTGCGGCTGGCGGCGGACCTCCCACTCGTAGTCCTCGCCATCGACCTGAACGACGCCTTTGAGATCGCGGGTGTGCTGCATGGGATCCTGTTACCACAAATGAAAAGGGCGCGCCGATGGCGCGCCCCTTCCCTGTTCGTTCGACGAAGTCAGACGGTCTTGATGCCGTCGGCGTCGGCTTCTTCGCGCTTGTCGTAGACGTGGTCGACAATGCCCCAGTCCTTGGCGTCCTGGGCCGACATGAAGTGGTCGCGGTCCAGGGTGGATTCGACTTCCTCATAGGTCCGGCCGGTGTGGTGGACATAGATCTCGTTGAGGCGACGCTTGGTGTAGCGGATGTCGGCGGCGTGCAGCTCGATGTCCGAGGCCTGGCCGCGGAACCCGCCCGAGGGCTGGTGAACCATGACGCGGGCGTTCGGCAGGGCGATGCGCTGGCCCGCGGCGCCGGCCGTCAGGATCAGCGAACCGGCCGAGGCCGCCATGCCCATGCAGACGGTCGAGACCGGCGACTTGATGTATTGCATGGTGTCGTAGATCGCGAGGGCCGAGTGGACCTGACCGCCCGGGCTGTTGATGTACATGGAGATTTCCTTCTTGGGGTTCTCCGATTCCAGGAACAGCAACTGGGCGCAGATAAGCGACGCCATGCCGTCCTCGAAAGGACCTGTCAGGAAGATGATCCGCTCGCGCAGCAGGCGTGAGAAGATGTCGAAGGCCCGCTCGCCCCGGCTGGATTGCTCCACGACCATGGGGACGAGGTTGGATTGGATGTAGTCGATCGGATCGCGCATTCTGGCCTTCTCGGATGCTTGCCCGCACGACTCATGGTTCGCGCGTGGCGTCTCACGACATATCGCGTTGCAAAGGCGTCGGCGCAAGGCGGGCCGGCGCGGGCGGAGCCCTGAAAAGCAAATCCCCGCCCCGGAGACCCGGGACGGGGATCGAAAGCCTGAAGAGGCCGGGGCTGGATCAGCCCTCCTCTTCTTCCTTCAGCAGCTCTTCCTTGCTGATCGGCGTGTCCGTCGTTTCAGCCTGGTTGAAGATCAGGTCGACGACCTTCTCCTCATAGATCGGCGCGCGCATCTGGGCGGCGGCGTTGGGGTTCTGGCGATAGAAGTCCAGCACCATCTTTTCCTGACCCGGGTAGTTGCGGGCTTCGGCCATGATGGCGTTGTTCAGTTCCTGATCGGTGACGCCGACGTTGTTGGCGCGACCGATCTCGGCCAGCACCAGGCCCAGACGCACGCGGCGCTCGGCGATCTTGCGGTACTCGGCCTTCAGTTCGTCATCGGACTTCCTGGCGTCTTCTTCCGGCAGGTTGCCGGCGGCCTTGTCGGCCTCGACCTG
>Ga0247812_10001510_pt1 | contig 13176 bp, 13 predicted proteins | sample UWRJL149409B1_FD_178011 | JGI IMG/M metagenome (GOLD analysis project Ga0247812, IMG submission 178011) | Plant litter microbial communities from Arlington Agricultural Research Station in Wisconsin, United States - UWRJ-L149-409B-1 | ecosystem: Environmental > Terrestrial > Plant litter >...
ATTCTTTATTCTTTATTCTTTATTCTTTATTCTTTATTCTTTATTCTTTATTCTTTATTCTTTTTCTGATTTAATAGTTTTTCAAATTCCGGAAGTTCTTTTTTGTACGCTTCCACATCCCAGGTCGCATTCCAATTTTTAAGATAATCCGACATTGTCCCTAACCCTACAGAAGCTCTTCTTTTATCAACATTATCAGGATCTTCAAGCGGAGAAACAAATGGTATCTTAGTAGTTGGATGATAGGAAACCTGACTTCCGTAAATTTGTTTTTTACCTTCTCTCAAGGCAACTCTGTCTTCAAGTAAAGCCAAAGAACTTGCTTTTGCATTCCCTTTTTTAACAGCGTCTTTCATCATTGGAAGGTATTTTTGCTGATATTGTAAATCGGCATGTTGTATAACCAAAAACAAAGTTTGATTGGCCTGCGATCCCACAACATCTTTTCCAACCCATCCCTTTTCATCTAAAATCTTCATTACCCTGATAAGATTGATGCTGTCCTTTTTGCCCATTAATTTCCCAATGCTGTCGATTTTCTTTTTGTCAGCATTAGGTGTTTTATAAATTTTCATAAAATCTCCACGAATACCCTGATCCTCTGTATAAATATCCAAAAGTTCTTTTTGAAGGGGCTTATCATACTTAGCACTCAAAATATCCATTTGCTTCTGAAGCTTATCTATTGTTTTTATCCATTCTTTCTTGTTGTGCAGCGATTCTAAATCGTTATCTATTTTTATGTGGGCAATGTCTTCATAACCATTATCAATTGCTAAATCCAGCCACTTAAAAGCTTTCTCGTCATCATTGTTTAAAGCTGCAGCGCACGCACCATTATATAAATCTGAAGATGATTTGTGTTCCATTTTAAATGCCTTTCCATAATAGCCAACAGATCCTTTATAATCTTTCGCTTTATAAGCATCATCACCCTTTGCAACAAATTCTTTATAGGTTTGACACTGCATCAATCCAACATTCATTGTAATAAAAAAGATAGCAATTATTTTTCTCATAGATTTAAATCGATTAGTAGTTATTTCATTTTTTGTACCGAGATTAATTCTCCGTTATTATACTTTTTGATTTCGGTTAATTTTCCTTTATCCGAATAGAATTTCCAGTCTCCGAAGTAAAACCAATGTGTTTCTTTTGAATTACTTTCCATTTTAGTTTTTCCTGTAGATTGTACTTTTCCGTTTTCATAATAATATTTAACCGTAGAAATTCCGTTTTTGTATTTCTCCGTTTTGTAGATTTTTCCATTAATGTAGGATTTCCACTTTTTTACCGGTTCGTCGTGTTTGTAATATTCAAACGATTTGTATGTTGTGCTGTCTTGTTTATAATTATCAATCCAAACACCCTCTTTTTTGTGATCGATCTTCTGATTGATGGGTTTGCTTTTACAACCTAAAAGCATAATTCCACAAAATAATAGTACGAAAATCTTTTGCATTTGAATGTTTTTTACTCTACACTTATAGATATTGTTCTACAAATGTAGAGATTAATTTTAAATGTGCAAGTATTTTTTTGAGAAAAGGTTCTGAGGGCCTAAGTTGCTATTCTTCTGCGTTAGGGATTGAGGCGGTATCCTTTTATAAAGGAATAAAAGATATAGCCGAAAGCCCGTCCGCCGCGGCGGAGAACGCCCAAAAAAAAGAAATTCTACTTCAAAAACCCAAATTCCAAAGTTTTGCAAACAAAAAAATCCGCTCATTTCTGAACGGATTTTATATATTTAAACCTAGCGCACTTTGCGAAAAAACTTAGCGTGCTTTGCGATTAAGTTACTTCGAAAGCTCTACAAAATATTTGTAAAACAACGGAATAGTCTCAATTCCTTTTAAGTAATTGAAGATTCCGAAATGCTCGTTTGGTGAGTGAATGGCATCAGAATCTAAACCGAATCCCATTAAGATGGTTTTGCTTTTTAGTTCTTTTTCGAACAAAGCTACAATCGGAATACTTCCTCCTGAACGAACCGGAATTGCAGGAACTCCAAACGTTTCAGTGTACGCTTTATTAGCTGCCTGATATCCAATGCTGTCTATTGGCGTAACATAACCCTGACCTCCGTGGTGCGGCGTTACTTTTACCGTAACTCCTGCCGGAGCAATACTTGTGAAATGTTTGGTGAAAAGTTCTGTTATTTCATGCCAATCCTGATTTGGAACCAAACGCATTGAGATTTTAGCAAAAGCTTTGCTCGCAATAACCGTTTTTGCTCCTTCGCCCTGGTAACCACCCCAGATTCCGTTTACGTCTAAAGTTGGACGGATTGAGTTCCGTTCGTTGGTTACATATCCTTTTTCGCCGTAAACATCAGCGATGTTTAAAGCATTTTTATATTTTTCTAAACTGAAAGGCGCTTTTGCCATTTCGGCTCTTTCTTCAGCTGTTAATTCCTGAACTTTATCGTAGAATCCCGGAATCGTAATATGATTGTCTTCGTCATGCAAGGAAGCGATCATTTTTGCCAGAACGTTTATCGGGTTTGCTACTGCTCCACCGTATAAACCGGAGTGTAAATCACGGTTTGGACCGGTAACTTCAACCTCAACATAACTCAAACCTCTTAAACCTGTCGTGATTGACGGTTGTTGGTTTGAAATCATTCCGGTATCTGAAATTAAAATAACGTCGTTTTTCAGTTTTTCCTGATTGCGTTCTACAAACCAGGCTAAACTTGCTGAACCAACTTCTTCTTCTCCTTCGATCATGAATTTTACGTTACAAGGCAAAGTATTGCTTTGTACCATATATTCTAACGCTTTTACGTGCATGTACATTTGACCTTTGTCGTCGCAGGCACCACGCGCGAAGATTGCTCCATCAGGATGAATCTCAGTTTTTTTGATAACAGGTTCGAAAGGTGGCGATGTCCATAATTCCATTGGATCTGGTGGCTGAACATCATAATGTCCGTAAACTAAAACGGTAGGTAATTTTGGATCTATTATTTTCTCTCCGTAGATAATTGGATAACCCGGAGTGTCGCAAGTTTCGACAAAATCGCAGCCTGCTTTTGATAAACTTTCTTTTACAGCCTCTGCTGTGTCAATAACATCTTGCGAGTATGCAGTGTCGGCACTAACCGACGGAATTTTTAATAATTCGATCAACTCATTGATAAAGCGATCTTTATGTTGTTGAACGTACGACTTAATATTTTCCATTTAAAAGATTTTTATAGAATTTCAAAAATACAAAAAAGAGAATTAATATTTTTTTTCAAAAATGCTTTGAAAATTCGAAGTTATGCTTATCTTTGCACCCACAATTACGCGGATATGGTGAAATTGGTAGACATGCCAGACTTAGGATCTGGTGCCGCAAGGCGTGTAGGTTCGAGTCCTATTATCCGCACTGAAAAAGCTTCTGAGAAATCAGAAGCTTTTTTGTTTTTACTGCATTTTTGTTTTTTAATAACCAAAATATATAGTAACAGAAACGAAAGTCTCCTATACTTTTTCTAAAGGATAAAAATATAATTGAAACCAATAGTTTGTTTCAATGATTTTTACATAATTTAATTCTAATGACCAATACCTTCCTTCCCAATTTCCTTCGATAAACTCCTCCTTTCTCAAATTTCCCTTACCGTTATTATCGACGCCATAATTGTCTACAAAAGTTTTAACAAGTTTTTCTACATCAACGAAAGCAATTTGAAAATGTTTTGATGGTAAATCTTTGCATAAAACAAAACCTCCTCTATTTTCTTCAACTTTGCTTAAACTTAAGATTATTTTATTAAAAAAATTAAAAAAGTAATAATTTGAAAATTGTGTTAATGAAGTAAACTTTTCATCATCAAACTCCATGTGAAATAAATCGCGTTGTCCTAATGCATATGAAATACTCTGAAAATGATCTAAAACTACATGAAAATTCAAGTACGTCTTATAATACTCTACAAATTCGTCCGGCTTTAAGACCTTTGTAAAAATTTCTAATTTCTCATAGACTTCTTTTGTCTTCTTTAAATTTTTAGTATCGTTTGTAATGTAAAAATCGCACAATGATGCAAAAGCACTATGTGAAGCATCTTCTGTTGTATTCCTAAAGGTATTTTTTTCTTTATCATTTACTTTTATTTTATCAGAATTAAATCCATGTAAATCAAGCAAAATATATTCGCTTGTAATTTCGTCAAACCATACAGGTGCATTTTTACCTTGTCCTACATAATTATTCCTAAAATCGGCTAGTCCTTTCTTCTTATATGCATTATCAATAAGATCAAAGGGATTTTTGCCTGGATTAAAATGCCCACTATTTATTCCAATATTTTGTACAATTTCTCTTAAATCTTTCATCCCTTCTTTTTCATTTAAATTTTGGAGCATTACACCAAAGCTTTTGAAAAATCCATCCATAGATAAATCATCTTCTAGTCCTGGAAATAATTTATTCATAATTTCCGCACCTTCTGGGGTTTTATAAATTTCTTTAAAAGCCGGATCTAGATCAATGCTTTTTAATTGATCTTTTGCTGATTCTAAAATCTGTCTTAACGACTCATCCTCGTCATTCGAATCAAACAAACTATCTATACTTAAATTATCAGTAAGCTTATTACTTTGGTTTTGATTCTCAAATAATTCCCTTGGCTGTAAATACTCGAAGTAAACTTTTTTTCCACTATTTGCTAAACACAAATTATCTGTAAGGCTAGTTATAAAATCTAGGTCTTGTTGTATTAAATCTTGTTGCTCTTTATCATCTCTATTACTTGCTAAAATATCCCCAATATGCGATGTAGAATACATTAATCTAAATTTTTCTTTATTTTCAAAGATTTCTTGCAGTTCGGAAAAATCACCATTTTTCATTCCAGACATAACATTCCAATCAATATAAACTTGTATCATATTTTCAAATATTTTAAATTAGTTCTAGAATTTTCATCTTAAATAACAAAGCAAAAATAATAATGCTTAAATTTAGTTTATATTAATTAACACCCTTTAAGGTTTTCCTTATTTTCCAATTTTATTCACCATCCAAATAAGGATCTAAAACTTCCGCCAACTTATTCAACCAATAAAAATTATCTTCAAGATTGTTGAATTCAGTTTCTACAGTTTCGCAGCCTCTAATTGCGCATAACGAAAGAACATAATTTACTTGTCGTATTGTTTTTGCCATTTCTTTAGGATCAATAGTTTTTGTGAAAATTCTATTAATCGGGTTTCGGTTTCTTTTGAGAGATGATTTGTGTTCATAATTTTAGATTTTAAAATATTACAAAAATCATTCGAACTTTATTTCATTTGAACTCATATATGCGTTCAATTCTAATTATTATTTTCATATACAAAATCTATTTTTAATTTTACAACAAATCCAAAAAGCTACCAATGATAAAAACCAAAAAATTCCAACTTACCAAAAAAGAATATTTCTCATTCCTTATTAGAATTTTATTAAAAAAGCGATGGTGGCTATTTGCATTTATATTATTGATTTCTTTTTTAATTCTTTTTAGTGAAAACAGAGATTCTTCTGATATTTTTGTAATGGTCTTTGGTTTTTTATATCCATTAATTATAGCATTTCAATATTGGAGATTTACTAATTCAAAGGAAAACAAGATTATTTTTGCCGAAAGACAACATGAAATTTTTGCTGACAGAATTATTTCCCACATGGGTGAAATATCAGAGAGCACAATTGATGTAAAGAATTTTATTAAAGTTTTTGAATTAAAAGATCTTTATCTTTTATATATTTCCAAAGGTCAAAGTCTATACTTTCCGAAATACGTTTTTGAAACTAAAGAAGACGAAAACTGGTTTAGAAAGGAAGTGTTTTTAAAAATTAAAAACAGATAAATTTTGGCTAAAGCCATCTTTTTTAAAACATAAATAACCTCCAGTTAACTCTTAAATATGTTCAAAAAATCAACTTTCGCCGTTATTCTTCTTTTTCTTTTAAATTCCTGTCTCGTTCAGCGAAAAGTTTTAGAAATGGATGATTGGTATGCTTTTACTAAAACCAATACAGCACAACAAAAACCCTCAGATATTTATGAGTTTAAAGACGGAATGATTCGCATGCATGGAAATGACAATAGCTGTTTGATGACTAAAAAAAGCTATAAAAATTTTGAACTTGAATTAGAATACAGATGGAATTTGGAAGAGCAGTACAAAACAACCAGCACAAAAAATAGCGGCGTAATGTATAATATTCCTTTAGATGCGGCTGATAAAATCTGGCCAAAAGGAATTCAGTTTCAAATAAAAGAAAAGACTACCGGTGATTTTATTTTCCTGGATCAGGTAACGGCAAAAGTAAAGGGAAAATTAATTGAAGCCGGTGCAAGTGTAGTTTCTCCTAAGTTTTTAGCTAACGAGAATCCGTATGGTGAATGGAATACTGTTGTTATTAAATCTTTCAACGGAAAAATTACGCAATACTTAAACGGGAAATTGGTAAATGAATGCACGGATGCTTCTTCGACAGAAGGTAAAATTTCTTTGAATTATGAGCGTTCGCCGATTGATTTCAGGAATATTACGATAAAAGAGATTTCGAAATAATACTTTTCGGCAAAGTTTTTTTCCGCCACGAATTCACAAATTAATTTAAAAATTCGTGAATTCGTGGCGGAAACTTAGTGTGTCTATTCCTTTGTATTGGGATTTAATAACTCAATTATCTTATCTACATTAACCTCACTATAATCATTAATATAAAAATCACACGGAGGCAATTGTTCTTTTGTGTGAGTACTCAAAACACCAACCACTTTCATTCCTGCATTTAATCCAGCTGTAACACCCGAAAAAGAATCTTCGAAAACAACACAATCTGATGGAGCAACGCCAACACGTTCTGCCGACTTTAAATATACTTCCGGATTTGGTTTATGATGTGTTACGTCTTCGCTTGACATCATAGAATCCATTTTTTCATCTAGTTTTAAAACGTTGGCAATCAAATCCAAATTCGCACGCGGAGCCGATGTTGCAACGGCCGTTTTAAAACCACGAGATTTCAATTCGCTTAAAAAATCCAAATAAAATGGAATCGTTTCGACTTTGTCTTTATAAACTTCACGAAACATTCCTTCTTTTTCGTCTTCGAGTTTTGTAAGTTCTTCTCCGGTAATCGGACGCTTGAAGAAATGCGACATGATATAACCGTTATGTTTTCCGTACATATGTTCTTCAAATTCCTGTTCTGAGTGCGGAATTTGATATTTATCGAAAAAGGCCTCGAAAGCTTTTGCATGATGTGGATTGGTGTGACAAATCACGCCGTCCATATCAAAAATTACACATTGCTGCTTCATTGTATATTTTGTTTTTTTAACGGTCGCAAGATAATTAATTCCACAGAGTTGCACAGAGGTTTCTCGCAGAGATTCGCTAAGATTTGTTTTTTAATCGCGCAAAGGCGCAGAGCAGCAAAGTTTTGTTTCATGCAGATCCGGCAGATTTAAGCAGATATCCGCAGATTTATTTTTGATTAATCATCTGCGGATATCTGCCTAAATCTTTTTAAAATCTGCGTGAAACAAAAATCCTTACAATCTTTTTAAAATCTGCGTGAAACAAAAATCCTTACAATCTTTTTAATCTGTGGCATAAATAAAACTTTACGACTCTGCGCCTTTGCGCGATTAATTTCCTACCCTATCCAAATCTTACTTTTAACCAATGTCATTGTCTGTCTTAAATGCTGATTTAATGCAATAAGAATAATCAAAACCACCAAACCATAACCCACAATCGTATAAATTTCCATATCGGCTAATAAAGTGGCTTGTTTAGTAATCGTTCCGAAGATTTTTTTCAAGGCCAAAGTATTCGCATTGTCTGCGGAATATCCTTTTGCCATAAAACTCTGTGCTGTTGATGCTATCGTTTGTTGTGCTTCCGGGCTTTCGCCGGTTACAAATTGGCTTAGTTTTAAAAAGTGTTTTTTGTTTAAAAATACCATTGCATTCTGCATCACGCAAAAACCAATTGTACTTCCCCAAAAACGTCCTGAAACTCCGACGATTCCCGAAGAAACCGCCATTTTAGCCGGAACAGATGATGTCGTAAACAAGATTAACGGAACGAATAAAAACCCAACTCCTATTCCTTGTAAAATATATGGAATGATAATATCCGACAGCGCCACATCGGGCACGAACAGAAACGTAAACCAGAAATGGAACAACGCAATAAGCGAAAACCCAATGATAAAAATAACTTTGGTCGAAACGGATTTCATCAGAAAATAAGCAGCCAAAATCAGTCCGATGACATTTCCTAATCCGTTAATGTATTGCACGCCCGCAACGCGCGACGGATCCCAATTCCAAATGAAAAACATCGCCGAGTGGCAAAGACTTAGCGTTGCTCTGCTGATGTAAAAAAGGAAAAATAACAGAAACCCAATTCGCAAATTGGCATATTTAAAAACTTCAAAATTAAAAGTTGGTCTTTTTACCAAGAGCTCTTTAAAAATGAACAAACCTCCCGTAATCAGGGCAATGATCAGCATCAAAACCATTTCAGACGACTGAAACCAATATTTTTTCTCGGCATAAACAAAAAAGTAAGCACCGCAAAGTATCGCAGTTAAAACCAAAATATAACTCAGCCAGTCGATTTGATACAGTGGAATTTTCTTTGTGATTCGGTGGCCCCTGAAAGTAACCAAGATCAAAAAGACATTCAAAACCTGAAGTCCGCCCGAAACATACAACATGTATTTCCAATCGTAATGATCCAGAAACCAAACGGCGATATTCATAATAAACGGCGTTGACAACAACAGCGAACCATAATAAAAGGAGAAACCAATTATAATGGCATTTTTAGAATTAAACTGCTCAATCAACAATTGTCTGATCGTGATTACCGGAAGCGCCATTAAAATTCCCTCGGCAACTCGCAGTAATAAGAAAAGATAAAAATTGGTAATATAAGCCGATGAAATAATCGTAATTCCTATTACCGAATACACCGCCATCAAATAATTTTTTGCCGGAAAAAAACTCGAAAACCTACTTTCGATCAAAATCGTGGCCAGCAGAGTTCCATAAGTAACGCACATCGCGAACTGCAAATCTTCTGGTTCAATGTCCAGAAAACTTGCCGCGTAGGTTACATTTGAAGTATAAACTCCCAATAAAATCATGGAATGCAGCAAACAGACAAACAAAATAATAATGATTGCCCATTTTGGAACCCAGGATTTAAAAATACTTTTATCTTCCATTTTAGTGGTGTTCGGCGATAACCGTGATATTCATTCCGGCTCTTAAAAAATCGGTTTGTTTGTCGTTGTCTTTTAACTGAATTCTAACCGGAATTCTTTGTTCGATTTTCACGAAGTTTCCTGTTGCATTATCCGGAGGAAGCAATGAAAATCTTGCCCCGCTCGCAGGCGATAACGAAGTAATAATTCCTGTAAATTCTTTATTATTTATAGCATCAGCCTCAATTTTGACTTCCTGTCCAACAGTTAGATATTGCAATTGCGTTTCCTTAAAATTGGCTGTAATCCATTTTTCTTTGCTTACAATCGAAAGCAAAGACTGACCTTCTTTTACCAATTGTCCTGGCTGTAAAGTTCGTTTTCCAACCCAACCGTCATAAGGCGCTGTGATAATCGTGTACGAAAGAAATAATGCCGCATTATCGGCAACAGCTTGTCTGGAAGCAATGTTAGTCTGTGTTGTTGGCACATTAGCTTCAGCAACGGATGTGCTTAAATTAGAAGAATGAATTCTTTCTTTCATTTCCTGAAAATGCGCCTGTGCCGACTCGTAATCGGCTTTTACTTTTTCTAATTGCTGAGATGTTGCCGCTTCCTCTTTTACCAAAGCTTTGTACCTTTCGTATTCTAATTTTGTTTTCCAAAGATTCGATTTCGAAGCTTCCAATTGTGATTCTCCAATTGCCGTTGTGCTTGCAGTAGTTGCTACATTTTTCTCGGCCACAACACTACTTTGCTGCGCGCTTTGAACATCAGCAAGCGCCACATTCAATTTCGATTTGTATTCTCTGTTATCAATCACAACCAAAGTATCACCTTTATGCACAAACTGATTTTCGTCAAAACGCACTTCCTGCACATAACCTGTAATTCGAGACATAATTGGTGTTACATATTGCTCCACCTGAGCATCATTCGTCTCTTCGTGATTGCTGTTGAAAACATAAAACCAAATCCCTAAAATAACCCCGCTCACCACAAGCGCACAAGCAATACTTGTTATTATGATATGAAACGTTCTGTTTCTACTAGTTTCATTTTTTATCTTAACCATAAACTCTATATCTTTTTTCTATTCTCTATATTCTATTCTCTATATTCTATTTTCTAAAATCTAGCCTCAAAAGTCTAAATCTTGTCTCTTGCTTCTTGCTTCTTGCTTCTAAAATCTAACAAGCTAACTCTGAGGCATTATCCCGGCCGTATGCAACAACTCATAATGTTTCAAAACAGCATCCAATCGGGTAGAAACTTTATTGTATTTCGCTTGCAATAAAGCATTATCCGCATCAACCATTTCCGTTATTAAAACCAATTGATTTAAGTATTTCAGCTTTACAATGCGGTAATTTTCATTTGCCAAATCCAAAGCTTTGTCTACCACCACAAATTTTTCAAGGATTTCCTGATATTGTGTATGCTCTTTGTATAGCTTGTCCTGAATTTCATCTTTAATAATTTCAGTCTGCATTTGCTGCCATTCAATTTTGGTATTGGCCTGCTGCATTTTAGTTTTGTTTTTATACAAAGCCGAAATGTCGAAATGCGCTTCTATCCCGATTTGCCCTAAAGTGTACAAATACGGATTTGGCGGAAAAAATTTATAGTTCGGATAGTAGAATCCATAATTTCCAAAGAAGTTTACGGTTGGCAAATAATTTCCTTTAACCAATTTCAATTCCGTTTTTTTGATCTCTAATTCCTGGCTCGCAATTCGCATTTCTTCATTTTGAGAAGCTTTACTCAAATAAAAATCATACGGGTCTAAACCCTGCATTTCATCCAGATTGGCCGTAGTATCAATCGCGATTTCTTCGTTTTCCGGAAACTGAATTAAAGTTTTCAGATCGTGAAGCGCAATTTTTATGTTTTTGGAATTTGTAAGCGCATTTAACTCACGATCCGAAAGCTGTAATTCGGCTCTAATCACTTCATTTTTAGTAAGCGTACCATGTTTTTGAAGCGACTGCACTTCTTTCAATCGGCTTTTTTCTTCTTTGATATTTTCTTCAAAAATCTTTTGAAGTTCCATCATTTTATAAATGGCCAGATAGTTGGCAACCACTTCCAGCTCAATATCATTTTCAGTCTTTTCTGTTTTTATTTTGGCGATTTCACTTTCCTGATTTGCAATTTTGATGGCGTTATTGATTTTATTTCCAGCATAAATGGGCATTGTAAAAGTGGAATTCACCTGATAAATTTCAGGAATTGCCTTCGTAACTTCTTTACCGTTTAAGAAACCGCTTCCTTTGAATTCGGTAATATTCGTAATTCTGGAATACTCTCCGTTTAATTCGATGTTCGGCAAGCGGAGTTCTTTTCTTTCTTTGATGTTTTGCTCTGAGAGCGTAGTCTCCAGTTGCGATCTGAGGATTTTTTTATTGTTTTCTTTAGCTAATTTCAAGGCTTCACTTAATGAAACCGAATGAATTTCCTGTGCTTGTACATTACTGAAGGTAAATACAATTAGAAATAACAGCAGGATTTTGAGAAAACAATCTTCTGTAGAATTTGTTGTTTTAAGGAACATGAGTACATAAATAAATTATGGTGCAAAGTTCCCACATTATTTTGTTGACTGATAATTCTAAAAAGTCAATAACATATTCATTTCGGACAAATGTTAAAATTGTTATTTTCGAAAACGTTATATTAAATAACTGAAGAACCAATTAAAACATTTCTTAATTTAAAGGTTTCACGCAGATTTACAAAGGATTTAGGCAGATGTACGCAGATTTGTTTATTTCTGGGGTAAATTTTACGGAGATTTTAAGTAGATTAATCAGATATTTTTAAAATATATCTGCGCTGATCTGCTAAAATCTGCTAAATCTGCGTGAAATAATTTTTTTATCTGCTTTTTAAAACATCTTCCCCGTTCAAATAGTCAGAAGGTCTTTGTCCAAGGATTTTGAAAAAGGTATTACTGAATGTCGGTACGCTACTATAACCAACTTCCAGCGCAACTTCTTTGACCGAAAGTTTTCTGTCCAACAACAATTCGATTGCTTTCAGAATTCTTCTAATAGTATAATATTGAATGAAGGACATTTTAAGATCTTTCTGAAACAAGCGATACAAAGAGCGTTCGCTATAACCGAATTCATGAGCCACTTCAGAAAAGAGAATTGTTTCTCCTAAATTATTCTCGATATGTCGAAGGATTTTCCCTAATCGTTTGTCTTTTGGCTGTGGTAATTCCAAAGGTAGATTGTTAGTGCAAATTTGAGGAAGAATTGCTTTTATCGCTTTGGCAATTGTAAAATTTGGAGAGCCTTTCTTTAAATCGCCATTCCATTGATTCGTGAAAAGCATCATTTGAAGCAGTAAATTATTCACCGGATAGATACCTTCCTTTTTATAAAAGACATCTTCATCCTTCTCCACTGGAAAGTATAGATTTCGCATCATTACATTTTCCGACTTTGGCTGAATGCTGTGCTCTACCCCAGCCGGAATCCAGATAAAATGTCTTGCTGGTAAAAAATAGCTCTTCGTTTCGGTAGTTACAAACACCACATCACCTTCAGCATACAGCATTTGTGCTTTATCGTGTTTGTGCGTCGGAACCAACAATTCTCCCATCAAATCATGGTGACAATAAATGCTTTTTTTATCAGCATCTACTTTTGTGAGGTAGTACTTGTCTATTTTGAATGTTGATCGTTCCATTGAAGAGATTTCTTATTATAAAGATAAGAAAGAAATTTAACCGCAAGGTTCGCAAGGCTGAAAACGCAAAATTCGCAAAGCTTAAAAAAAACTTTGCGAACCTTGCGTAAATCTTAGCGTCCTTTGCGGTTAAGCCAAAAAACAAAAAAGCCTTTCCGTTAAGAAAGGCTTCTTCCAATATTGCGGTCTGGACGGGACTCGAACCCGCGACCCCATGCGTGACAGGCATGTATTCTAACCAACTGAACTACCAAACCAACTGCG
>Ga0247812_10001511_pt1 | contig 13173 bp, 13 predicted proteins | sample UWRJL149409B1_FD_178011 | JGI IMG/M metagenome (GOLD analysis project Ga0247812, IMG submission 178011) | Plant litter microbial communities from Arlington Agricultural Research Station in Wisconsin, United States - UWRJ-L149-409B-1 | ecosystem: Environmental > Terrestrial > Plant litter >...
TAGCTGGTTATAAAACTGATTTCTTGAACTTATTTGGTTTTGATGTTGCCGGTGTAGATTACCAAGCTGACGTGAACGAAATGGTGGAAGTACCTGGGTTGGTAGAAGTGGAAGAAGGAAAATAATTATTAAAGCATCCGTCATGCTGAATTTATTTCAGCATCTTTCATACTTGACAGGCTCTGAAACAAGTTCAGAGTGACGCGATATTAAAACCTCATTCAATTAATCTGAATGAGGTTTTTTATTAATTTAGGAATATGAAATTTTGCTTATCAATATTACTTCCTGTCTTAATTATTTCATGTAAAAACGAGACTTCTTCATTAGAGAAGCCTAATCAAAAGGCCAACCCTTCAACTGTTATCGTTTATTACCAACCTGATTATGCTAAACCGGTCGATACAATTTTGAGTTCAGGAGAAAATGGCAAAAAATCAAGTGAAGCTTGGGGTTTAAATAAATCAGAAATAAAAAAATTACCTGAAATAAAAACCACAAAGATTGATTATAACAAAGCTATCTCAATTGCTAAACAACACTTAAAAAATGGATTCGACCCTATTGATTTGGAATTTCAATCAATTGAACTAGAAGTTTTAAATAAAAACACTACAAATCAATTTAACTATCTAGTTGTGACATTTTCATATGATAAAATAGAATATGTTCAGAAAGTTCCGCTGCTTTTAGATGGAAGAGTAATTTTGAGCAGTAATGAATAATGATTTTAACTATTTGCCACTTTATAAGTTGGGTCTTCCAAAATATTTACCTCAATTACACCTGAAGCATTTTTAAGCAACAACCGACTATCTGCACTTAGATGGCGCAGGCGCACTATTTTATTCAATTTCGCATATCGCTCAGTAATTTTATGCACCGCATCAATGGCACTCATGTCGTTAATTCTGCTTTCCTTAAAATCAATTACAATTTCTGAAGGATCATCTTGAACATCAAATTTTTCTGCAAAAGCTGTTGTTGAACCAAAAAACAACGGACCGAAAATTTCATAATGTTTCACGCCGTTTTCATCTACATATTTCCTTGCTCTGATGCGTTTAGCGCTTTCCCATGCAAAAACCAATGCAGAAACAATTACCCCAATTAAAACTGCTAATGCCAAGTTGTGCAATAGCACCGTAATGGCGGCAACTAAAATCCCTACAAAAATATCATGCTTTGGCATTTTATTGATGATTTTGAAACTTGCCCATTCGAAAGTTCCGATAGCTACCATTATCATTACCCCAACCAAAGCTGCCATTGGTAGTTTGCCAATTACGGGCGCTCCTACCAAAATGATAATCAATATGGTAATTGCTGCTATTATTCCTGATAAACGAGCTCTTGAACCCGCTGAAAGATTAACTAAGGTTTGTGCAATCATAGGGCAACCACCCATGCCAAAGAAAAAGCCATTTAAAATATTTGCACTGCCTTGGGCAATACATTCTCTGTTGCCATTTCCTTTGGTTGCCGTAATTTCATCAACCAAGTTTAAGGTCAATAATCCCTCTGTTAAACCCACAGAAGCCATAATTAGAGCATAAGGAAAAATGATTTTCAAAGCCTCAAAATTGAATGGAATATTTGGAACGTGAAATGGAGGAAATCCACCTGCTACAGAAGCAATATCGCTTACTGTTTTAGTCTGAATGCCGAAGCTCATTACAATGGCAAAAACAACAATTATAGCAACCAACGAAGCTGGAATCGCTTTGGTAATTTTCGGGAAACCCACTACAATCGCAATTGTTAACGCTACTAAGCCTAACATGATATACAATGAAGAACCAGACATCCAAGTTTCCGTACCTTGCAATTTAAACTGGCTAATCTGCGACATGAAAATCACAATCGCCAAACCATTTACAAAGCCAAACATTACGGGTTGTGGCACCAGCCGGATGAATTTTCCGAATTTAAAAATGCCGACTAAAATCTGGATAACTCCTGCTAAGGCAACCGCAGCAAAAACATATTCGATACCATTCGATTTCATTAAAGCAATGAGCACAATTACTGTTGCTCCAGCCCCACCAGAAACCAAACCTGGTCGACCGCCAAAAATAGCAGTAACCAAACCCATAATAAAAGCTGCATATAGACCAGCTAGCGGAGGAAAACCTGCTAAAATTGCAAACGACAATGATTCAGGAATCATGGTCATCGCTACAGTTAATCCAGCTAAGATTTCTGTTTTATAATCTACTTTTTGAGAAAAATCGAAAAGGTTGAGGTAGTTTTTCATCTTCTGATAAATTATAATGGAAGAGAAGATGTTGGTAATTTTTTCATATTAGGCAAAGCTAGAAAATTGTTTCGATGGTTATCCTCTTAAATAATCATTCACGAAATTTTCGCAATAAACTTTTATCATATCTCTTACACTTTCAAACTGTGTTTTAATTTCTTCTTTTGTTCCAATAGCTTTGGCAGGATCAGGGAAATTATGATGTATTTTAATTGCTTTTGTTGGGAAATACGGGCAATTTTCTTGGGCATGATCGCAAACTGTGATGACATAATCAAAATCGATGTTTGCATACTCATTAATGTTATTTGAGGTATGATTAGAAATATCAATTCTATCTGCAGCCATAGTTTCAATCGCTTTTGGATTTACACCATGCGTTTCAATACCTGCACTATAAATTTCTGCAGCTACTCCTGCAAAATGCCTTAAATACCCTTCAGCAATTTGGCTGCGGCAACTATTGCCAGTACATAAAACTAGTACTTTTTTCATCTATTGATTTTTTATTCATCGTGATTTAAAACCACAACCCCTTAATCCCTTCTCTTCTGGAGAGGGGCGATTGTAGTTAGCCAAACCACCAAACTTTAATAGGGAGAGGCATTTTAGCAACAACCGCCACCAGGCGTACAAGAATTTGCCATTTGCAATTGACCTAGTTTCACCTTTTGTTTTTCTGGCGGAATGCCACAAGCATCACTTGCTAAACAAGCGGTCTGCATGTTCAGCAAAACAAAGTCTTTTCCATCAAAAGCTAAGCTGTATTTACCAATGGTATTACTTTGGTATTCTACTTCAATTTCTAAATCTTCTAAACCTAAAACTTTTTCAGATAAAGCGATAATGCTTAATAATTTACCTGGTTTTAAACGATGTTCGAAATCATTCGCATCCCATAATTGAAAGTTCGCCTTGTTCTCTTTTCTTACCACGCCACCACAATCAATAAAATGTTTGCTCACTGCACCAACTTCGGTTACATGAAAATGCTCTGGCACCATTGTACCATCTTCTAATTTAAAATTAACAGCCTCAACTGTATTTAAAATGTTTTTAATTTCTGATAAGTTCATTTTTTATTAGGTTTAGACTTAACAACAATTATTTTTTTGAGCGTTTATTTTTCCGAAAACCTCCGATAAGAAATTTTGAAATTTATTAAAGGTTTCCTCATCAATACAATAACAAATGGTGTTGCCCTCGATATTCCCTTTAATTAATCCTGCGTTTTTTAGCTCCTTTAAATGTTGCGAAACAGTTGGTTGCGCCAAGGGCAATTCGTTTACAATATCTCCACAAATACAAGTATCAACTTTCAATAAGTAATCAATAATGGCTATCCTAGCGGGATGACCTAGTGCTTTCATAATTGATGCAATCTCATTTTGCTTAGCTGTAAAGTGTTCTGTCTTTGAAGCGCCCATGCCTTATATTTTAATATTGCAATATTACGATATAGATATTTACAATCCAAATTATTACCTTTAAATAAAAAATCTCATGTCGAATATTCAGCATATTATTGAAGAAAGGCCAAGTAACATTGGTAATTTTATGGTTGGCAGGTTATTGCCCTTCCGCGAAAAAAGAATGGTTGGTCCTTTTTCTTTTATAGACCACATGGGGCCAGCTTTATTGAGCGATCATGAAAATTTAGATGTTCCACCTCACCCACATATTGGTTTATCTACTTTAACGTACCTTTTTGAAGGCAGTATTATGCACAAAGATAGCTTGGGCACTGAAATAGAAATAAAACCTGGTCAGGTAAACTGGATGACTGCCGGGAATGGCATTGTTCACTCTGAGCGCACACCCCAATATTTGAGGCATTCTGATAAATTATTACATGGTTTGCAAATCTGGGTAGCCTTACCTAAAGATTTAGAGCAGATGAAACCAGAGTTTTATCATGCGGATGCAGACCAATTACCAAGCTGGGAAGAAAACGGTGTACAATTTAAATTAATTGCAGGCGAAGCTTTTGGCAAAAAATCTCCAATTCCGGTTTATAGTCCAATGTATTTATTAGAGCTAAAAAGTACTGAAGAAAAAGCTTTAAAAATTGGCCAACACCTATTTGGAGAAAGTGGCATTTACATTTTAGAAGGTGCTATAGAAAACGACGGCAATACTTTCGAGCCCAAACAATTGTTGGTTGCAAAAGATAGTTCACTTTGTGAGTTTACCATGCAAGCCAATACAACCATTTATATTTTTGGCGGAGAAGCTTTTCCAGAAGAAAGGTTTATTTACTGGAATTTTGTAGCCACCAGCAAAGAATTAATCGAAGAAGCAAAAGAAAAATGGCTTAAACAAGAATTTGATAAAGTACCTGGTGAAACTGAATTTGTGCCACTGCCTGAGAGGAGGTTGTAGTTTTACCACATAGGCACATAGGGAAAATATCTGATTCAAAAAATCATGAAACGTAAGGGATTAATCATCAATATTACTATATTTTTCATTCTTATAAATACAAGAAGGTATTGGGAAGGAGATTTAGGAATATTGGCATTCCCGTTATTTTTGATATTAGTTATATATTACATTATTTTAATTATTCTTACAATTAGGCAAATCATCTTTGCAATAAAAGAGAAATTTTTAGACAAAGAAAGAATAATCATTATAATTGTTTCATTAATGATTTTAATATTGACATATTTTAAGCCAGAAGGGATAATTGATTATGACAAACTTTCTGGAAAAGATTTATTAGTTGCCGAACGTGAAGGAGCAGCAAGCTGTCTTTCAGTAATGAAATTTAAAGAAAATAACAAGTTTGTTGATAAGAGTATTTGCTTTGGTGTAGATGAAATCAAAGGTACTTACTATAAAAAAGGCGATACCTTATTCTTTAAAGATGTTATTTATAGAGAAAGTGAAAAAAAATATCATGAATTCGCTGTCATCAAGCTTTTCAAAGCCGCCAATGGAATTTATTTTGGAAAATTAATTTCTTACAAAAACAAGAAAGATACTGTCGGAATCGCCTTTGATATTACTCAAAATAGTTTTTATAAAAAACAATAGCTTAATAATCGGCCCCTATGTTTTCTATGTGCCTATTTGGTATTTCAACCCCAAGTTATCGTAGTTCCATTTTCCGTTGGATGCCCAGTACAAACCAAAACCCTTCCATTAGCAACCTCATCATCCGTTAAAACCTCATTATAATCCATCCTTACGCCACCAGCAATGCAAGTAGCTGTACAAGTACTACAAACACCACCACTACAACTGTAAGGCAAATTGATTTTGTTTGCTAAGGCAACTTCTAAAATCCTTTTAGGCCAAGGAACTGAAAGGTGATGAATATTACCTCGAAAATGTAGAATAACCGAATAAGTATTTTTATCAACTACTTTTTCTGTCGCATCATCTTCATCCAGCTCATCTTCTGGCGCTACAAAAACTTCCTTTTTAACCTGGTCTGGTTTATATCCAGCACCCAACAAAGTAATTCTGCAAACATCCATGTAATCATAAGGACCGCAGATGTAAAACAATGCATCCTTTTTATCGAAAGCCATATTTTCTTTAACCAACTGGTTGATTAAAAAACCATTCAACCTTGCTCTCATTAAATTCTTAGAGTTACTAAACAAGTGAATTACTTTTAACCTATCAGGATAGGAAACTTGCCAAGCTGCAATCTCTTCAAGAAATAAGGTATCATCAGCAGAACGACTGCTATAAATCAAAACAATCTTTGAATTAACTTCAGTTAATAATGCCGTTTTAAGAATAGAAAAAAGTGGTGTAATGCCAACTCCTGCTCCAAACAGAAAAACTGTTCGCTCAACCTCTTCTTCAGTTTTATAAACAAACATGCCATTGGGATCAGCAATTTCAACAATATCATCAACAGTAATTTGATGATGCATCAATCTTGAAATTTCTCCATTCTCCACCAACTTTACCGCAATAGAAATGGGCTCATCAATAGCCGGCGAACTGCAAAAAGAATAAGATCGTCTTAATTCTTTTCCATTTACATTAAAAACCAAAGTAATAAACTGACCAGCTAAGTAACTTAATTTTTCACCATTTAAGGTTTCGAAATTAATTTGAATAACTTCTGTTGGCTTTTTAATTACATCAATTACTCGGAGTTTTTGCAACGACATGGGGCTAAAATAGGAAAAAAGCTTGTCAATTGTCCCTTCATTCTCATGAAAATGGGATTGTAAAACATTTAGAAGGCTTTGATAACAGCTTTAAGATGCCCAGTCAAGCTGAGCATGACGATTAGCCATAAAAAAAGCCATCCGCTAGATGCGAATGGCTTTTGCTTACTTTTAAAACAACTTTTTATTCTACAGTTTTCGTTTGATCTTCTGTATAGGCAATTAATGGTTTTTGAGTAGTATAACCATTACGCAAAGGATTCTCCATAATTTCTTTCATAGAAATGAGTTTGTACACGTAACCACCTGTTTCACGGTTCAATTTCATTTTAAAATAATTATCTTGATTTTGTCTGTTGATCTGCCTTTTCATATGTACATCGCCTACATTATACGCTGCTGCAACTAAGGTCCAGCTATCAAAAATGCCATATAATTCTTTAATGTATTTGGCAGCTGCAATAGTAGATTTCTTTAAATTCTTACGCTCATCTATACGGCTGTTTACCTTTAAACCGTACATACGGGCAGTTCCGGGCATAAATTGCCAATATCCTGCTGCTCCTTTTGGCGACGTACCGCCTTGTAAACCAGACTCTACTAAAGGCATGTATTTAAAATCGTTCGGAATACCATAAGCTGCTAAAATCGGTTCAATAATTGGAAACCATTCTGCTGCTTTGCGGTGTAAACGATTGGTTTGCACATTTCGGTAAGCAAATGAAGCTAAAACTTTCTTCATTTTGGTATTTACACGAGTATCGCCAGAAGGCAATGTTTCATCTGCAAATTCTAATTGAGCTATTGTAAATTCCGGCTCTTCGGCTACTGTAACTATAGGGGTGGGATTGTTTTTTTTTGTTGTTGTTTTTACTTCTGGTAGTGTGTAAGCAAACACTTGCGCCATAACCAGTAATGATAAAATTACCGTACATGGAATGATGTGTTTCTTTAGCATCTTCCTCCTTTTTTTTGTGAACAAATATTTTTGGTTCGGCAAAGATACAATTCATTTACCTAATTACCAAGTAGTTAGCAGATTTTCTATCAAAATCTAGGTTTAAACTACTTTAAACTAAGATTCTAAAAACCTCATTTTACCCTAAAATTTAGTAAATAGATTGATAGATTTTACCTAAATTTGCATCCGCATATTTTATGCGAGTAAAAGCGTATCATGATAAAGAACAACAACAGGAACAGTCGCGATGACAAGTCCAAGGCGGGCGAAGGAAGTAAAAGCAGGAGACCTGCCGGAACCGATAAACCCAAAGGAAGATATAGTGACAAAGGCGGAAAAGATTCCGACAAAGACGATAAAGAAAAACGCAAACCTGGTTTTGCAACTGGCGATAAAACTGCCTACAAACCAAGAGCATCTAAAGATGGCGACTCGAAGCCATATACTTCAAGAACATCAGCAGGAAAAGATTTCAAACCTAGAACTGATAGCCAAAATTCATCAAGAGATTACAAGCCGAGAACCACTCGTGATGGCGACTCAAAACCTTATTCTCCAAGACCAACTACAGGAGGAAGAGATTTTAAACCACGTACAGATAGAGACGACCCTAGAGAGTACAAGCCAAAAACAGACAGCAAAGGTGGGTTTAAACCTTGGGAGAAAAAAGAAAGCGGTAACTCTGATTACAAACCAAGAGCTTACAAAGAAGGAAGCTCAAGAGATGACGCAGATAATAAGCGCAGTTACGTTAAAAAAGATAATTACATCACAGACGGAGATAAATCTAAATTTGCTGATAAAAAAGGTGGCACATCTAGAAGCACAGATAGCCGTCCGTATAGAAAACGCGATGAAGGTGGCTATAAAGCCAAAGAAGATCGTGGCGAAAGAGTTGCACCTGCAACAAGAGCTAGAAAAACTGCAGAGCCTAAAGATGATGGCTTAATCCGCTTAAATCGTTACATCGCCAATTCAGGAATTTGTTCTCGTCGTAAGGCAGATGAATTGATTGAAGCTGGTGTGGTTTCAGTAAATAATGTTCCTGTAACCGAGCTTGGACATAAAGTAGATCCTTACAAAGATGAAGTTCGTTACAATGGCGAATTGTTAAAACGCGAAAAAAAGGTTTATGTTTTATTAAACAAACCAAAAGATTATATCACTACTACAGACGATCCTCAAGAACGTAAAACGGTTATGCAATTGGTAGAAAAAGCCAGTCGCGAGCGTATCTATCCTGTTGGTCGTTTAGATAGAAATACAACTGGTTTAATTTTAATGACCAATGATGGAGAGCTGGCGGATAAGTTATCTCACCCTAGAAATGGAATCACTAAAATTTACCACGTAGAATTAAATAAAAATTTATCGCAAGGCGATTTCAATAAAATTCAATTCGGTTTAGAATTAGAAGATGGATTGATTAAACCTGATAACATTTCTTACGTTGCTGGAGCAAGTAAAAAAGAAATCGGCATCCAAATTCACAGTGGTAAAAATAGAATTGTTCGTAGAATATTCGAACATTTAGGTTACGATGTAGTTAAACTAGACCGTGTGGTTTATGGCAACTTAACTAAAAAAGATTTACCTCGTGGAAGATGGAGATTTTTAGAAGAACACGAATTGATTCAGATTAAACATTTGATAAAATAAGATAAATAGATATTTTACAAAAGTCGCTAAGTATACCAATTAGCGACTTTTTTGTTTTCAAGGAATTTCGAATCTTCTTCTGTATTTTGCAAAAAAATTATCCATAATGAAAAAACTGCTTACCCTACTTGCTTTCTTTTGTGCGCTAAATGCGAATGCTCAAAATTATAACCTATTAATTGGCACTTATACCAATAAAGGCAATAGCGAAGGTATTTATGTTTACAACTATGATACTAACACGGCGGCAACTGAGCTTAAAAGTTCAGTAAAGACAATAAACCCAAGCTATCTGACCGTTAGTAACGACAAACAGTTTATCTATGCAGTTAATGAAGATGGTAAAAATAGCACTATCAGTTCTTTTAGCTTCAATTCACAAAGTAGAAAATTAACTTTTCTGGATAAACGATCTTCTGAAGGAGCTGACCCTTGTTATGTTACCACCAATGGCAATCAGGTTTTAGTTGCCAATTATTCTGGCGGAAGCCTTGCAGCTTTTTACACCAGTATAAATGGGAAATTTTTAAATCCTAAACAAGTCATACAGCACACCAGAAAAAGTATTGATCCAAAAAGACAATTGAGTGCGCATGTTCATCAAGTTCAATTAACTCCAGACAAAAAATATTTAATCGCTAATGATTTGGGCGAGGATCAGATTTACAGTTATAAAATTGCTGCTACTCACGCAAGAGAATTAACATTAAACAAAGTAATTAAAACTGATGCAGGTTCTGGCCCTAGGCATTTGGCTTTTGCACCTAATGGCAAATTTGCCTATTTGGCGCATGAGTTTAATGGTAAAATAACCACATATAGTTATGCCAATGGAAATTTAGACAAGCTACAAGAAGTTGAAACCGTTGCCAAAGACTTTAAAGGAAAAATTGATGGTGCAGATATTCACGTATCAGCAGATGGAAAGTTTTTATACGAAACCAATCGAGGCGATTTAAATACCATTTCATTATTTTCCATCGCAAAAGATGGCAAATTAACTTTCATAGAAACCATTAGTACTTTAGGTAAAGGCCCAAGAAATTTCGCTATTGATCCTAGCGGCAACCATTTATTGGTAGCACATCAATATACCAATGATGTGGTAATTTTTAATCGTGATAGCAAAACAGGCAAACTTAAAGATAGTGGCAAACGTATTAATGTTGGCGTACCTGTTTGTTTGGTATTTAGTAAATAATAATCCTGTTTTTACAAGTCGGAAAAAATATAATATCATGAAAAAGCTCCTTTTTATTCTTGTTATTTTTCTTTTTACAACTACTTTAAATGCACAAAATCATAAATTAATTGTAGGCACATTTACTAGAGCCAACAATAGCGAGGGTATTTATATTTATGATTATAATAGCAAAACTGCAGATACAAAACCTTTAGGCATCATTAAAAGCCCGGCAGACCAAGGTTATTTGGCTTTGAGCAATAATAAAACTATTTATAGCACCTATATGCTTAAAGACAAAAGCGCTGTAACTGCTTACTCGTTTAATAATAGCACAGCAGAGTCAAAACTAATTAATCAGTTGCCAGCCGGAGCCAATCCATGTTATATCATTACGGATGGAGCTAATGTAATTACAGCAAATTACGGTGGCGGCAGTATAAATGTATACGGTATTGCCAATGATGGTTCATTGCAAAACGAAAAACAGCTGATCCAACATACTGGCAATGGTCCAGATCCTCGACAAGCAGGTGCTCATGCCCATCAAGTCGTATTTTCGCCAAACAGGGATTATGTTTTGGCAGTGGATTTAGGCGAGGATAAAATTTACACCTATCGTTACGATGCAAAAGCAGACAGGCCTCTAACTTTTAAAACTAGCATAAGCACTGAAGCCGGTTCTGGCCCTAGGCATTTAACATTTAGTCCAAACGGCAAGTTTGTGTATTTAGTTCATGAATTTACAGGGGTTATTAATGTTTATAGTTATTCGGATGGCAATTTGTCGTTACTCCAAAAGATGGCAACTACCACAGCTGATTTTAAAGGAAAAATTGATGGAGCTGCAATTCAAATCTCTGCTGATGGAAAGTTTCTTTATCAAACCAATCGTGGTGATGCAAATACGGTTTCTACTTTCAGCATTGCTAAAAATGGGAACTTAAAATTGATTGAAACCATAAGCACTTTAGGAAAGGGGCCTCGTTTTTTTACCATAGATCCTAGTGCCAATTTTTTACTGGTTGCACATCAGTATACTAATGATGTGGTGATTTTTAACAGAAATAAAAAGACGGGTAAATTGACTGATAGTGGTAAGCGGATAAATGTAGGTACGCCGGTTTGTTTAGTTTTTAGTAAATAGTCTAGATATGAAGATAACTCCATTGGTATTTTTCTTATTATTTTGCTTTTATTCGATGGCTTTTAGCCAAAAAGAAAGTAAATTTTTTCTTAAAGGGAATGTGAAAGGGATCATTGGCATTGATACTGTTCCGGCATATGATCTATTACTAATTTTAAACAATACAAACTATACAGCGAATACACGAAAAAATGGAGATTTTAAATTTAAGTCCGTAAAAAAAGGCAACTACCATCTGCAAATAATTAATAGTGAATTTGACACCTTAATTAACTTGAATAGCAATAAAAGCCTTCAATTGTACCTTAAACTAAACTGTCAAAATAAAAAAGAAGATGCAATAAAAGATATAGAACAGAATACAATGAAGCTCTTATTAATAGGAGGTGATGCGCCTATAGTTTATACCAAAGACCAAAATTTTTCAGAAAAATATAAAATCAGTTTTTACGATTATGGCTGCTTGCCCGATGATTATAATTGCATACTCTCTTACAATAAAGCAATTTTCTCTTATTTAGACAAGAAATATGGTAAAGGATGGAGAGATGAGGTAAGAAATGATGTAATAGGTTTATAGTAATAATCTGCTAAAAATTTGAAGCGCAAGGCCGGTTCAATTATCGCAATCCTGTCCCGCCATTCACTTTATTTCTCCGCCTCTGCGGATTCATGTTCGTTGCTGTCGGGGCTAAATAATTGGGCTTGTGCAAGTAAACCCCTCATAGCAGCAAAAACCTGCGTTATCTAAACCTGATTGCCGCGAAAATACTTTTTTGTTCTATTGTCACGCTGAGCTTGTCGAAGCGATTTTGCCCAAATAATCCTTCGACAAGCTCAGGATGACAGATATGAATGGCATTAACTAAACAAAAAAGATTTCAGCAAAAAGCAGGGCTTTCCGCTGAAATGAAAAACGGAATTTGCTTTTCTAATACAACAATTATGCTTGTTTAGACCTTTCTAAAACCTCTTTATAAAAGTCGATATAAATAGGTAAGATCTTCTTTAAATCGAAATCTTGAGCTCTTTTTAACGCATTTTCTTTAAAATATTTCAGCGTATCTTCATTACTTAAAATGGTAATTGCTTTATTCGCCATATCGTCAACATCGCCAACATTACACATGTATCCACAAAAATCATCGATGTTTAACTCTGGCAAACCACCTGCATTTGAGGTAATCACTGGCACTTTGCAAGCCATTGCTTCTAAAGCAGCCAAACCAAAACTTTCAGATTCTGACGGCATGATAAACAAATCCGATACAGATAAAATTTCTTCTACCGCATCTTGTTTACCTAAAAAGCGCACATGTTCGCTAATGCCTAACTCTCTGCACAATTGTTCATTTGAATTACGTTCGGGACCGTCACCTACCATCAGCAATTTAGAAGGAATTTTTTGCAGCACCTTCTGGAACATCTTAATCACATCTTCGGTACGTTTTACCTTTCTAAAGTTAGAAGTATGAATTAAAATACGCTCGTTATTTGGTGCAATTGCTTTTTTAAAATGATCTTTTGGTTTTAGACTAAAACGGGTAAAATCTATAAAATTATGGATAACCTTAATTTCTTTTTTGATATCAAAGTGTTTATAAGTATCCTGTTTTAAATCTTCTGAAACGGTAGTTACGCCATCACTCTGGTTAATTGAGAAAGTAACCACAGGTTTGTAAGTAGCATCTTTACCTACCAAAGTGATATCTGTACCGTGCAAAGTAGTTACAAAAGGAATATTGATACCATAAGTAGCTAAAATTTGCTTTGCCATAAAAGCAGCAGAAGCATGCGGAATTGCATAATGTACATGCAAAATATCTA
>Ga0247812_10001514_pt1 | contig 13163 bp, 12 predicted proteins | sample UWRJL149409B1_FD_178011 | JGI IMG/M metagenome (GOLD analysis project Ga0247812, IMG submission 178011) | Plant litter microbial communities from Arlington Agricultural Research Station in Wisconsin, United States - UWRJ-L149-409B-1 | ecosystem: Environmental > Terrestrial > Plant litter >...
TCAAGGACGGCGTGGTGATCGAAAATGACAAGATGATGGCCAAGGTGGCGGAAATGGTCGCGGAATCGAAGCGCGACGCCAAGCCTGATGCGGCCAATGCGCCCTTCCTGACTACGCCCACGCCCTGATCCGCCCTGCCTGCCTGCTGCCCCTTTTCCGGAGACCGACCATGACCCCCAATCGCCGCAATTTCCTCTCCCTCGCCGGCAGTGCCGGCCTCGTCGCGCTCGCAGGCATGCCCGCCTGGGCCGCGAGTACGGCCAGCGAACTCAAGTCGATGACGGGCCATGCCCAGCCGATTTCCCTTGCCGAGCGCACCGCACGGATCGCGCGTGCGCAGAAGCTTATGAAAGCGCAGGGGATTTCGGCGCTACTGGTAGAAGCGGGATCCTCGCTCATCTATTTCACCGGCGTGGACTGGTGGCGCAGCGAGCGGCTGACCGCCGCGGTGATCCCCGTGGAAGGCGACGTGCTGATCGTCACCCCGGCGTTCGAGGAGCCCTCGATCCGCGAGACGCTTGCCGTGCCCGGCACGGTACGCGTGTGGCAGGAGGATGAGAGCCCGACGGCGCTGGTCGCAGGGTGGCTTAAGGAGCGCAAGCTGGCGGGCGGCACGATCGCGATCGAGGAGACCGTGCGCTTCTTCGCCAGCGACGGCATCCGCGCGCTGCTGCCCGAAGCGACCTTCGTCTCGGGCAATCCGATCGTGCGCGGCTGCCGGATGATCAAGACGCCGGCCGAACTGGCGCTGCTCCAGCTGGCGACCGATGTGCAGGTCGCGGCCTATCGCCATATCTATCCTAAGATCGAAAAGGGCATGGCGCAGGGCGACATAGAGGCGATGCTGCTCGTGGCCAGCCGCGCGCTCGGTGGCCTGGCCGATGGCGCTTTGGTGCTGATCGGCGAATCCAGCGCCTATCCACACGGCAGCGACAAGCCCCAGCGCGTGGCGGACGGCCAGATCATCCTACTGGATGCCGGCGTTGGCGTGCACGGCTATCAGGCCGATATCTCGCGCACGATGGTGTTCGGTTCGCCCAGCAAGAAGCAGCGACTGGTGTTCGAACAGGTCCAGCGCGGCCAGGCGATGGCGATGCAAACCGCGAAGATCGGCGTCGAGGCGGGCAAGGTGGATGATGCCGTGCGCGCGCTGTATCAGACCTTCGGCTACGGCCCGGGCTACAAGCTGCCCGGCACCTCGCACCGCACCGGCCACGGCATCGGCATGGACGGGCACGAGCCGGTCAATCTGGTCCATGGCGAGAAGATGCTGCTGGCGGAGGGCATGTGCTTCTCCAACGAGCCGGGCATCTACATCCCCGGCGAATTCGGCGTGCGGCTGGAGGATTGCTTCCACATGACGCCCAAGGGGCCGGTGTATTTCTCCGGGCCGATCGCTTCGATCGACCAGCCGTTCGGATAAGGCGGAGTTCCGCCCACCTCCCGTCATCCCAGCGCACGCTCGATCTTTGCCTATCCGTCATTCCCGCGCAGGCGGGAACCCATATCCATAAACGCTCCGGACGAGTCTGAGCGGATGGGTCCCCGCGTGCGCGGGGATGAGGAAGGGACGCTCGGCGGCGTTACCCGCCCAGATAATCCCGTTTGCCGATCGGCACGCCATGATGACGCAGCAGCGCATAAGCGGTCGTCACATGGAAAAAGAGATTGGGCAGCACGAAGTTCAGCACATAGGTTTCGCCGATGAACGGGAAATCGCCGCCGGGGGTCTTGATCAGGATTTCGGCCTGTTCGCGGCCGTCGATGGCCTCGCGCGGGACGGCCTGGATAAAGGCGATCGTCCGCGCGATCCGCGCCTGGAGCTCGGGAAAGCTGCTTTCGATATCCTCGAACGACTCATTGGGCACGCCGCCCAGCCGCACGACCGCACCCTTTGCCGTATCGCTGGCACGCTGGATCTGCGCGGTGAGCGGGGCCATGTCCTCGAACAACCGCGCCTGGAGCAGCACGTCGGGATCGATGCCCTTCTCCGCGGCAAAGGCTGCGCCTTTTTCCAGGATGGCGGCAAGATTGCCGAGTGCGCGAACGAAGACCGGGACGGTCAGATCATAGAGTTCAGTGGCCATGGCAGGGAGATAGGCTGGTAACGCGCTGGCGTCGATGGGGAATGCGCGCAGGCTGCGATCGCGGAGACGGGATGAAACATGCCGCAATATGCTCGAAACAGGCGCGCCTCATATCGGGCGCCATGAACCGACCGTTTTCCCTTCTGGCGCTGCTCCTTGTCATCCCCGCCGCGCATGCCTCCAGCGAGCCGCCGCAGCGCACGCGGATGGCGGTGACCTATGGCGACGATCGCTGCCCGGAGCAGACCGATCCGGACGAGATCGTGGTGTGCGGCCACGAGCCCGAGAGCGAGCGCTATCGCATCCCCAAGAAATTGCGCGAGCGGCCGGACGATGCGCCCATGGCGCAGGCCTGGGGTGCCCGCGTCGAGGACATGGACCAGATCACGCGCTTTACCCGACCCAATAGTTGTTCGGCGGTGGGTTCGGGCGGGCAGACCGGCTGCACTGCGGTGGCGATGCAGCAATGGTTCGCCGCGCGCCGCGCCATGAAGGCCGAGGCAGAAGCATGGAAGGACAAAGGGGAATGAAGACGATCCTGCTGCTGAGCGCCCAATCCTCCCGTACCATCCCGGCGAAAGCGGGGATGACAGTCGGGGGTCGGCGACCGCCCCTGCCCTATCGCATCGCCACCTTCCTGCCCGCCCCCTCCAGCGCCTTGTCCTCATTGGCGCGGCGGATGATGTAGTGCCGGATGCTGTCCGCCTGCGCCGGCGTCATCACCGGCTTCCAGCTGACCATGCCATTGTCCTTCAGCGCGCCATCATAGACGATCATCTTCCAATTCTCGGCGCTGGCCAGCACACCGCTGTGGCGCAGATCGGGCATGATCCCGCCGGCGACGCCGGAATCGCCGTGGCACACCCCGCAATAGCGACCATAGAGTTCGCCGCCCGCCGCTGCGATCGCGGGATTGGCCGTGTTGGCGGGCGGATCCAGCGGCGTGGCGGACAGCGGCGGCAGCGCGGGCAGCCTGGCTTTGCCGCCCAGCTTGAACACCAGCAACCGGCTGACGTTGCGCGTCGGCCCGGAGATGTCCGACAGCACCCCAGGCGCGACCGCCCAGACCCCGCCCCAGCCCGCCAGCACCGCGACATATTGCTCGCCGTCGATCTCATAGGTCATCGGCGCGGCGATCACCCCGGTCTGCACCGGCGTGGACCACAGCAATTTGCCGGTGGCCGAGGCATAGGCCGCGAAATTGCCCGCGGCATTGCCCTGAAACACCAGATCGCCGCCGGTGGCCAGCACGCCGCCGTTCCAAGGCCCCTTGAAGCTTACCCGCCAGCGCTCCTTCTGCGCGATCGGGTCCCAGGCGATCAGCGCCCCGGTGGTCGCGGCGCGCGCGGCGTTGCGCACTGCCTCGTCGGCCGGCATCGCCGCTGCGCCCATGTCCACGCCCACGTTGAAGCCCAGCGGCTCCGGCTTCCAATTCTTCTGCGGAATATAGGGGAAGGCCGCGAGATTGGCCGGGATGTAGACGAGCTTTTCCTTGGGATCATATGCCATGGGCTGCCAGCTGTGCGCGCCGGTCGCGCCAGGCGATCCGATCCAGGGCTTGCCAGTCTTGTCATAGCGCGATGCCGGATTTTCGATGGGCCGGCCGGTCTTGGGATCCACGCCGGTGGCCCAATTGACGGGGACGTAATTGTTGGCGGAGATCAGCTTTCCCGTCACGCGGTCCAGCACATAGAAGAAGCCGTTCTTGGGCGCCTGCATCAGCACCTTGCGCAGTTTTCCGCCGATTTCCATGTCTGCCAGCATGATGTGCTGGGTGGCGGTGAAGTCCCAGGTCTCGCCGGGCGTGGTCTGGTAATGCCAGGCATATTCGCCGGTGTTGGGATGGATCGCGACGATCGAGGAGATGTAGAGATTGTCCCCGCCGCCGGGCGAGCGATAGCTCTGGTTCCAGGGCGAGCCATTGCCCACGCCGATATAGAGCAGGTCGAGCTCGGGATCATATGCCATGGCGTCCCACACCGTCCCGCCGCCGCCCAGCTTCCAGAACTCGCCATTCCAGGTCTTGGCCGCGGCCTCTAGATAGGCGGGCTGCTTGCCGTCCGCGGGGTTGGCGGGAACGGTGTAGAAGCGCCAGAGTTGCTTGCCCGTCTCCGCATCATAAGCGGTGATGTAGCCGCGTACGCCATATTCGGCGCCGCCATTGCCGATGATCACCTTGCCATCGATCACGCGCGGCGCGCCGGTGATGGTATAGCTCTTGCTCTGGTCGACCGTGACCTGGCTCCAGACCTGTTTGCCGGTCTTGCGGTCGATCCCGATCAGCCGGCCGTCCAGCGTGCCGACGAAGAGCTTGTCGCCCCAGGCGGCGATGCCGCGGTTGACCGCGTCGCAACAGGCCTTGGCGACCGTCTCGCGCGGCACCTTCGGGTCGAACGCCCAGAGCGGCTTGCCGGTCTTCGCGTCGAACGCCTTGACCATGCTCCAGGCGGTGGAGACATAGAGCCCGCCGTCGATCATCAGCGGCGTGGCTTCCTGCCCGCGCGCGGTATCCAGATCGGCGAACCAGCTGAGGCCGAGGTCCTTCACATTGAACTGGTTGACCTGGGCGAGCGGGGAGAAGCGCTGCTCGTCATAGGTGCGGCCGACGGAGAGCCATTGTGCGGGCTGGGCGGAGACGATCCGTGCCGCATCCACGCCGCCGTTTGCGCCGCCATCCGCGGGCTTGGGGGCGAAATTGCACGCGGCCAGCGCCAGCGCCGATGCCACCGCCAGGATCGTGCGCAGCATGTTCATCATCGATTTCTCCCTTGAGCATCGATCGCGCCTGTTGCCGGCACGCTCCGTTCTTGATCCATGTGTGCCAGCCGGGCCACCCGCGTCAATGGACCAGCCGGTCGCCCTGCCAATAGTTTGCACGCAGCGCCTTCTTGTCCATCTTGCCGGCCGCGGTGCGCGGAATCTCGGCAATGAACTCGACCGTCTTGGGCGCCTTGACGCTGCCCAGCCGGGCCTTGGCATGGGCGATGATCGCGGCTTCGTCGATCGCGCCACGCGCCACGACGATCGCATGGACGCGCTCCCCCCATTTGTCGTCCGGCACGCCGATCACCGCGCATTCGGCCACCGCCACCAGCTCGGTGATCGCGGCCTCCACCTCGGTAGTGAAGACGTTGAACCCGCCGGTGATCACCATGTCCTTCTTGCGATCGACAATGTAGATGAAACCGTCCGCGTCGCGATAGCCGACGTCGCCGGTATGGTGCCAGCCGTGCGTACGCACCTCCAGCGTCGCTTCCGGCTTCTCGAAATAGCTGTGGCTCACCAGCGCGCCGCGCACGACGATCTCGCCGCGCTCGCCCACCGGGAGCAAAGTGCCGTCATCGTCCATCAGCCCGACGCGCACCGCATAGGTCGGCTGGCCGCAGCTCGCCAGCCGCTCGGGATGGTCGCCCGCCGCGGCCGCCGCCACCACTTCGGGCGAGAGCCAGGTGGTGATCATCGGCGATTCCACCTGGCCATAGCATTGGCACATGCACGGCCCGAACGCGGCCACGGCATCGCGCAGCTTGGATGGCGAGACAGGGGAGCCGACCAGGATGAAAATCCGCAGCGAAGCCATGTCGTGCTGCCCCAGTTCGGGCGAGCCGAGCAGGCCATAGAGAGCGGTGGGCGGCAGATACATATGGGTGATCCGGTCCGCAGCGATAGCCCGCAGCACCTTTTCCGGATCGAAACCGGGCAGGATGAACTGCGTGGCGCCGAACGCCATCGTTCCCAGCGCCACCGGCCCGGCGGCATGGGTAATGGGCGCGATCACCAGCGATTTGGGATCCGGGGTCCGCGCGCCCAATTTGTTGCCCAAGGTCTCCAGCATCGTCCCCCAGCCGAGATTGGTGACGTTGACGCCCTTGGACGGCCCGGTGGTCCCGCCGGTGGGGAAGATGCCGACGATATCCTCCAGATTGCCGAAGGCGTCGCACACATCGACGAAATCATCGGCATCGAACCCCGCGATGAACTCCTCCAGCGAGGGATCGCCGTCGAACGGCCGGTCCAGGCAGACGAATTTCCGGAGCCCCGGCACCCGCGCCTTCAACTGGGCGACGTCCTCGGCCAGGCTGCTGTGGTAGAAGAGCCATTCGCAATGGACATAGTCGAGATAGGCGGCATTGGCGTCGATCGCGTTGCGGGTGTTGACCGGCACCCATTTGCCATTGGCGCGCCAGATCGCGAGCAGCGCCAGCATCACCGCGGCATTATTGGGCGAATAGAGCGCGGCGGGCTGCTGGTTTTCGAAGCCGTTCGCCGCCATCGCCAGCGCCACGCGCTTGGTCAGGTCGGCCGCCTCGCCGAAGGTCCATCGCGTGTCCGCATCGACGATCGCGAGCCGCGCGGGGTCGAGGTCGTGGCCCCGGTCGAAATAGTCGATGGAACGCATGGTTTTTCCTTCTCTCCCTCACGCTTTCTTCTCCGTCATTTCCGCGCAAGCGGGAACCCATCAACCGTGAACTCTCCGGAAATTTTGAGCCGATGGGTCCCCGCCTGCGCGGGGATGACGGGGAGCTTATCTCACCCCCAGCGATTGATCTCCGGACCCGGCGCCCAGCTGGTCCGCGGATCGCCGTGCGAGGCCAGGCTCAGCGCGCGTTCCACCGAGGGCCGCGCCTTCACCCGCGCCAGCCATGCGATGGTCAGCGGCGTATCGGCAAACAGATCGGGCAGATCGACCGCCATGCCGGCCAGCCAGGCATAGGTCTCCAGATCGGCGATGGTGAATTCCTCCATCAGCCACTCGCGCCCGTCGGCCAGCCTGGCTTCCACCTTCTGCGCGGCCTGGGCGATCTTGGTCTGGGAATCCGCGACCTGATCGGCCGGATAATCTCCCGCGCGGATCTTTTCCCAGCGCACGCGCAGATCGGCCGATCGGATGCGGCTGGTGATCGCCTCGAACTGGCCTTCGTTCAGCGCCCCCAATTTGCCCGCGAGGTGCGCGCGCGTGCCCAGGAACGCCGCGGCGGGGGCGACGCGTTCGATGATCTGGCGACACCACATCATCGTTTCCCAGCGCTTGTAGGGATCGGCAGGGCGCAATGCCGGACCGGTGCCGACGTCATCCAGATAGACCGCGAGAAAGACGGAGTCGGCCATCGCCTCGCCGTCCACCACCAGCACCGGGCCTTCGCCCTCGATGCTCATGTCGATCTCGGCGCCATGCTCGCACTGCATCGAATGGCGCTCGCCCGCGGCCAGATCGATCCGCACGAAATCCGCCTCGACCTGCTTTTCCAGCAAAGCCGCGATGACGGTGAGCGACGGGCCATTGGGCTCGCCGTGATAGAGTGTCGCAATCGCCATCATGCCGGCTCCCGTTCCAAGATCGTCACGCGCTTGACCATGTCGGTCCGGCCCATCGCCCAGATCGCCTTGGTGGCGGGGCGCTCGTAGATTTTGCGCAGCCATTCCATGATGTGCGGCGTCTTCTCGTCGCTGGAAAGATGCGGCTGCGAGAGCGGCAGGGCATAGGCCAGGTTGAAGCCGTTGATATCGGCCAGCGAATACTCATCCGATCCCAGCCATGCGCGCTTGGAGAGCGCATCCTCCAGCATCGTGATGCCGATCGCCACGCGGCGGTTGGATTCGGCCATCTCCTCGGCGGAGAATTGATTGTAGATCGCCTTGCGCCAGGCGACGCGCCGTTCGGGCAGCGGGATGCGCTCGATCGCGGCTTCCAGCTCGGCCGGATCGCGCTGGCGCACGGACGGGCCGATGAAGATGCTCCAGCCGATCATCGAGAAGCTGGGCGCCAGCCACTGGTCCATGAACTTCATCCACCATCGCACGCGCCAGGCGTCGCGCGCATCCGCGGGCATCAGCCGCGGGCCGGCAAAGGCCTCGTCCACATATTCCATCATCGCGGTGGATTCGGTTAGCACCAGGGATCCGTGGGTCATCGCCGGGATGGTGCCCTGCGGATTGATCGCCAGATATTCGGGGCGGTGCTGATCGAATTGGAGCAGATCGAGATAATGGCTTTCGAAGGCCACGCCCTTTTCCGCCAAGGTGAGCATGGGCTTGCCCGAATTCGCATTCGGCTCCCAATGATAGAGTGTGACTGTATCGGCCATGGGGCCCCTCCATTACACGATCCGGGCGTGACTCGCCCGCGTATTTGTAAGCAATACATACCAATCCCGTGGGGCCGTCAATCTTGTCGGTTGGAAAATTCACATATAAAGATTTTCACATATAAAGAATTTGTTATATGTGATTGCGAAGCGCGCGGCCGCGCGGCATAGGGCGGGCACATTTCCCGTTCCGGAGTAAGCCCCATGCCGTCCAAGCCTCCCTTTCGCGCCGATCATGTCGGCAGCTTCCTGCGCCCCGCGGCGCTGATCGAAGCGCGCGACCAGAACCGTGCCGGCACGCTGGATGCTGCCGGGCTGCGCGCGGTGGAGGACCAGGCGATCCGCGACGTGGTCGCGTTCCAGGAGGGCCTTGGCCTGCACGCGATCACCGATGGCGAATTCCGCCGCACCTTCTTCCACACCGATTTCCTGCTCCAGCTGGACGGGATCGAGGAGCAGGGCGGGATGGAAGTGAGCTTCCAGCATGTCGCGGGCAAGGCGATCAACTATGCGCCGCCCAAGATGGTGGTCACCGGCAAGATCGCCCACGCCCGATCGATCCAGCGCGCCGATTACGAATATCTGGCGAGCGTGACCAAGGAGACCCCCAAGGTCACCATCCCCTCGCCCACCATGCTCCATTTCCGCGCGGGCCGCGAAGGCATCAGCGCGGAGGCCTATCCGGACATGGCCGATTTCTTCGAGGACGTGGGCGCCGCCTATCGCGCCGAGATCGCCGATCTGGCCGACGCCGGCTGCCGCTATCTGCAGCTGGACGACACCAATCTGGCCTATCTGTGCGACGATACGCAGCGCGAGAATGCTCGCAAGCGCGGCATGGATCCGGACGATGCGCCGCGCCTCTATGCCAAGCTCATCAACGCCGCGATCCGCGACCGGCCGGCGGACATGGTCACCGGCGTGCATCTGTGCCGTGGCAATTTCCGGTCGAGCTGGGCGGCCGAGGGCGGCTATGAGCCCGTCGCCGACGTGATGTTCAACGAGCTGGATATCGACAGTTTCTTCCTGGAATATGACGATCCCCGCTCGGGCGATTTCGCGCCTTTGCGCTTCGTCCCCAAGGGCAAGACCGTGGTGCTCGGCCTTGTCACCACCAAGCTGGGCGACATGGAGACCAAGGACGACATCAAGCGCCGCATCGACGAGGCGGCCAAATTCATGCCGCTCGACCAGATGGCGCTTTCGCCCCAGTGCGGCTTTTCCTCCACCGTGCATGGCAATGACATCCTGATGGAGCAGCAGGCCGCCAAGATGCGGCTGGTGATGGAAGTGGCCGAGGAGGTCTGGGGCTGAGGCCCTCGCACCAGCCGGGCAGCCGCGGGATCGTGGCGCCCCAGCGAGCGCTGGGGCCCAGCGATGCGACCACCTATTGCCGGCGAGGACGCACCGATGGATCCCAGCATATGCTGGGATCCCATGGAAAGCCGGGGTTCGCGCCCCGGCTTTTTTCTTGGGACCGAAGCGCCGCGCCCGTCGTTACGAAGGAGATATGTAAAGATTTTTGATCAATGAGATGATCGATGAACATGAGGTCCGTGATGGAAAACCCTGAAAAGGCAAAGGCCTGCCCCGGTTGCCGCGACGGCTTGGCGCTGGATTTCGCCTTTTCCATGGCGTTCCAGCCGATCGTCGATCTGCACAAGCGCAGCGTCTATGCCTATGAGGCGCTGGTGCGCGGGCCCGAGGGCCAGCCGGCGCCCGAAATCCTGGCCCGGGTGACCGATGCCAATCGCTACGCCTTCGACCAGCAATGCCGGATCAAGGCGATCGAAATCGCCACCGCGGCGGGGATATTGGACGGCGACGCGCGGCTTTCGATCAATTTCCTGCCCAATGCCGTCTATTCGCCCTTGGCCTGCATCCAGGCGACGCTGAAGGCCGCCGCGGCGAACGATTTCCCCACCGGCCGGCTGATCTTCGAATTCACCGAAAATGAGAAGATGGTGGATCCCGATCATGTCGCCACGATCATCGCCGCCTATCGCAAGATGGGCTTCGCCTCCGCGCTCGACGATTTCGGCGCGGGCCATGCCGGCCTCAGCCTGCTTGCGCAATTCCAGCCCGATATCATCAAGCTGGACATGGAATTGATCCGCGGAATCGATACCGCCTTGCCCCGCCGCCTGATCGTGGACAGCATCCTGAAGCTCTGCACCACGATGGGCATCACCGTCTTCGCCGAAGGGGTGGAGACGATCGAGGAACTGCGGGTGCTGGAGCAGATGGGCGTGCGCTATTATCAGGGCTATCTGTTTGCGCGCCCCGCCTTCGAGGCGCTGGCGCCGGTGCATTATCCGCTGAAGGCGGACCTGATCGCGGGGTGAAATCGCGATACGGATTCGAGTCTCAAAAGTCGCAAAAGTCACAGGCGCTGAATCAGCATTTTCGGCTTCGGATTGGCGAAAATGGCGGCAAATCCGGTTTCTTCCGGAAGACCGCGACGATCTTGCGACAAAGGCGAACCCAAAAACGGCCTCCTTTGCAGGTTCATGAGAGTCTCCACGCCGTTTTTTTTGGCGTTTGGTCTGTGCGATGCCGGTTTGGGGCGAAAATCGGACAGGGTTTACGATATCAAAGAACGAACGGCGCGTTCGCCGCGACGCGAGAGTGACCGATCAGGCGCGTGTAGGACAGGAATTTGCCGGCAAAGGCGGGGCTGCTCAGGCACGAGGATGGGCGTTGCGATAGACGTCCATCAGGTGCGCGGCATCCACCGCGGTATAAATCTGGGTCGAGCTGAGGCTCGCATGGCCGAGCAATTCCTGGAGTGAGCGCAGATCGGCGCCGCGGCCGAGCAAATGGGTGGCGAAACTGTGGCGCAGCGCATGCGGCGTGGTGCGTTCGGACAGGCCGAGCCGCCCGCGCGCACCCTGCACCGCGCGGCGGATCAGCGCCGGGGAGAGCGGACCGCCCCGCGCGCCACGGAACAGCGGCTGATCCCGCGCCGCGAGATGGGGCGACAGCGCCAGATAGGCATGGATCGCCTCGCGCACCTGAGGCAGCAGGGGGACGATGCGGGTCTTGGCGCGCTTGCCGGTGACGCTGAGCGTTTCGCCCAAGGGCAGGACGCTGCCGGTGAGCGCCATCGCCTCGCCGATGCGTAGACCGGCGCCATAGAGCAGCATCAGCACCGCCCAGTTGCGCGCGCCGATCCAGGGCGTGCGCGCCTGTTCGGAGACATCCTCCGCCAGCGCCACCGCCTCATCCGGCGAGACCGGGCGGGGCACGCCACGCTTGACGCGAGGCCCCTTGAGCCGGGGGACCGCCCCGCCGTCCCCCGCGACGAACTGGAGGAAGCCGCGGATCGCGGAGAGCTCGCGCGCGGCGGACGCATTGCCGATGCCGTCCCCACGGCGCAGCGCCAGAAAGGCACGCAGGTCCGCGGGCTCGACCGAGGCGAGCAGCGCGGCGTCCACCGCGCCGCCGCGATGATGCTGGAGGAAATCGACCAGCCGCTCGGCGGTGGCGACATAGGCGCGCACCGTATGTTCGGAGCGGCGGCGCGCGTGGAGGAGATGATCGCGCCACGGAGCGACGAGGGGGTGGGTCATTGGCGAAACATCGACCAATTCCGCCGCCGATGCAATTTCTCCCTCTCCCAAAGGGGGAGAGGGCGCGAGACTTAGCGGCTCTGCCGCTTACGCGCAGCGGGTGAGGGGGTACGAGGCCGGGCGATCAGCACCTTGCCCCTCACCCAGCTTCGACCAGGCAGCAAGCTGCCAAGTCTGCGCAACCCTCTCCCCAAAGGGGAGAGGGAATCACTTCACCCGATCGTCTGGCCGGTCTTGGCCCAATCGGCCATGAAGCCTTCGATGCCCTTATCGGTCAGCGGATGATTGACCAGCATCTTGATCACCGAGGGCGGCGCGGTCATCACGTCGGCGCCGATCTTGGCGGCATCCAGAACGTGGATGGGATTGCGCACGCTGGCGACCAAGATCTCCGTGCCGAAATCGTAATTGTCGTAGATCAGGCGGATATCGGCGATCAATTCCATGCCGGGATAGCCGATATCGTCATGCCGGCCCACGAAGGGCGAGATGAAGCTGGCGCCCGCCTTGGCCGCGAGCAGCGCCTGATTGGGGGAAAAGCAGAGCGTCACGTTCACCAGCGTGCCGTCGCTGGTCAATTTCTTGCAGGTCTTGAGGCCGTCGATGGTGAGCGGCACCTTCACGCAGACATTGTCTGCGATCTTGCGGAGGATTTCGGCCTCCTTCATCATCGTCTCGTGATCCAGCGCGACGACCTCGGCCGAAACGGGGCCATCGACCAGCTTGCAGATCTCCGCGACGACCTCGAGGAAATTGCGGCCCGACTTGTTGATCAGCGAGGGATTGGTGGTAACGCCATCCAGCAGGCCGGCCTCGGCCAGCTCGGCGATATCCTTGGTATCTGCGGTGTCTGCGAAGAATTTCATGGGCAGGGGCCTTGTCCGGGGAGTGATTCGATGCCTTGTCTATAGGCGCTGCCGCCCTGGTTTCCCCACAGAAAAACGGCTCCGCGCGGGGACGCGGAGCCGTTTGGGGAAGAGAGGGGGCATTGCTCTTCCCCCGGGAAATTCCGCCGCGCGGAGGACGCAACTGGCGCGGCGGAAAACTGGATCATGGCTGCCAGACCAGAATTGGCAGATCAGAACGGCCCGATCAGAATTGATACCCCACGCCGCCGCTGGCGCCGACGCGGCCCCGATTATCGTAGGAGGCCCCGAATTTGGCGACCGTGTGGCCATCCTCGAACGCCTTGGAGAAGCCGAAGGCGATCGCGGTGGCGCCGTCATAGGTGCCGCCGCCAAGGGCGACCATGCCCTTGCCCGCTTCATAGGCCTGGGGCAGGCCCGCCGCCGCCAGCGCATTGGCGGTGCCGGCATTGGCATCGCGCCGGTTGGCCCGCAGATCGAAGCTCAGCGCATCGATCCGGCTGTTGGTATAATTGGCCGCCTGGGCCACCGCCGAACTCAGCCCGGAATTGA
>Ga0247812_10001518_pt1 | contig 13160 bp, 10 predicted proteins | sample UWRJL149409B1_FD_178011 | JGI IMG/M metagenome (GOLD analysis project Ga0247812, IMG submission 178011) | Plant litter microbial communities from Arlington Agricultural Research Station in Wisconsin, United States - UWRJ-L149-409B-1 | ecosystem: Environmental > Terrestrial > Plant litter >...
GCGCAGCGCCTGCGCCAGCGTGCCCTCGTCCAGATAATCCAGTTCGCCGCCCACCGGCAGGCCGTGCGCCAATTGCGTGATGCGCACCGGGAAACGCTCGATCCGCTCGGCGATATAATGGGCGGTGGTCTGGCCCTCCAGCGTGGCATTCATCGCCAGCACCACCTCGTCGATCCCCCCCGCCTCGATCCGCCGGACCAAGGTATCGATCCCCAGATCCTCCGGACGGATGCCCTCCAGCGCGGAGAGCCGCCCGCCCAGCACATGGAAGCGCCCGGGAAACAGCCGCGAGCGATCCAGCGCCCACAAGTCTGACACTTCTTCCACCACGCACAGCGCCCGCGGATCGCGGCGCGCGTCGGTGCAGATGCCGCAGGGGTCCTGGGTATCGACATTGCCGCAGATGTGGCAGGTCGCCAGCCGCTCGTTGACCGCCTCCAGCGCGCGCAGCAGCGGTCCCATCAGCCCTTCGCGCTTCTTGAGCAGATGCAGCACCGCGCGCCGCGCCGATCTTGGTCCCAGACCGGGAAGCCGGGCCAGGGCCTGGGTGAGTGTCTCGATTTCCTGCGATGCCATGGTCCGCTCATACCCATCCGGTCATCCCAGCGAAAGCGGGACTTCTACCAGAGGCTTCCGTCCTATCGGATGTCCCCAAATGCGCTCTGGCTGGGCCTGTCGAAGCCTGCCGAAACCGGATACCACCCTTCCACAAGCTCAGGGTGAGCGCAGAGGATGCGCAAGCGTCGGCCACGGCAGGGCTTGATCTCGCCTCCCAAGCAGTCGAGAGGATCGCGCATGCGCATTGCCTTCCTAGGAACCCCCGATTTCGCCGTCCCGACGCTCGATGCGCTCCTCGCCGCAGGCCATGATGTGGTCGCAGTCTACAGCCAGCCGCCCCGCCCCGCGGGCCGTGGCAAGGCGCTGAGGCCCTCGCCGGTCCACGCCCGCGCCGAGGCCCTCGGCATCGAACTCCGCACCCCCGTCTCGCTCAAGTCGCCCGAGGAACAGGCCGTCTTCGCCGCGCTCGATCTGGATGTCGCGATCATCGCCGCCTACGGGCTGATCCTGCCGCGCGCGATCCTGGATGCGCCCCGGCATGGCTGCCTCAACGTCCATGCCTCCCTGCTCCCGCGCTGGCGCGGCGCCGCGCCGATCCACCGCGCCATCCTGGCGGGCGACGCGCGCACCGGGGTGACGATCATGGCCATGGAGGCCGGGCTCGATACCGGCCCGATGCGCGCCTCGGTGGAAACCGATGTCGACGGCAAGACCGCGGGCGCGCTGACCGCCGAGCTGGCGGACAAGGGCGCAGCGCTGATGGTCACGGTGCTGGCCGATCTCGACGCCTTCCCCGCGGTTGCACAGCCGGAAGACGGCGTCACCTACGCCGCCAAGATCGAAAAGGCCGAGGCACGGCTGGATTTCACCGGCAGCGCCGACGCGGTCGAATGCCAGGTGCGGGCCTTCAATCCGGTGCCGGGGGCATTCTTCGAACTGAACGGCGAGCGGATCCGGGTGCTGGCGGCCACCATCCATCCCCTCCGTCATCCCGGCGAAAGCCGGGATGACGCTTCTTCTGAATCACTGCAAGAACAGCGGGATCCCCGCTTTCGCGGGGATGACGAAAAGGGAGGAAGTGCCGAGCATCCTGCCCCCGGCACCACGATCGACGACGCCCTCGCCATCGCCTGCGCCACCGGCATCCTCCGCCCGACCCTCGTCCAACGCGCCGGCAAGGGCGCCATGCCCGTCGCCGATCTGCTGCGCGGCTATCCCATCCCCGCCGGGACCCGCCTGGCGTGACCCGCTTCGCGCTTACCGTGGAATTCGACGGCCGCCCCTTCATGGGCTGGCAGCGCCAGCCGCACGGCCCGAGCGTCCAGGAGGCGATCGAGACCGCCGCGCGGCAGATCACCGGGGAGGAGATCTTGCTCCACGCCGCGGGCCGGACCGACACCGGCGTCCACGGCCTGGCGATGCGCGCGCATCTGGACGTGGCCAAGCCACTCACCCCCTTCCGGCTGATGGAAGCGCTCAACGCCTGCATCCGCCCGCATCCGGTCGCGATCCTCGCCTGCGAGATCGTGCCGGACGATTGGCATGCGCGCTTCTCCTGCATCGGCCGGCGTTATGTCTATCGCATCGTCAACCGCCGCGCGCCACTGGCGCTGGAGGCTGGGCGCGCCTGGCGCGTGCCGCTGCCGCTGGATGCCGATGCGATGCACCAGGCGGCGGGCGTGCTGCTGGGCAATCACGATTTCACCACTTTCCGCGCCGCGCACTGCCAGGCGAAAAGCCCGGTGCGGACGCTGGATATGTTGGATGTGGTCCGCATCGGCGACCGGATCGAAGTGCATGCCGCCGCGCGCTCTTTCCTCCACCACCAGGTCCGCTCGATGGTCGGCTGCCTGGCGATGGTCGGCGAAGGCAAATGGAGCGCAGACGATCTGGAGGATGCGCTGGAGGCGCGCGACCGCGCGGCCCTGGGCTTCAACGCGCCGCCGGACGGACTGTATTTCGCGAGTGCAGTCTATCCCCCCGAGGTCTTCCCCTAAATCCGGTCGTGTCGAGCGCAGTCGAGACACCCCGGATTGGGACCCAGGTCCCTCCACTGCGCTCTGGACGAACGGACAGGGGGGAGAGTCTACCTCCCCATCCCGAACAGCTTCCCCAGCGACCGGTCCAGTATCATCAATTGCCACAGCAAGCGCCCATGGTCGCTGCGCCCGCTCCTGTGCGCGGCCGCCACGCCTTCCAGCGCCGCCATGTCGAACCAGCCCGATTCGGCCAGCGCCGCGCTGCGCGAGATCCGCTCCGCCTCGCCCGAGAGCGCGCCACGAAACCAGGCGCTGATCGGGGTCACGAAGCCCATCTTCTTGCGATAGAGGATCTCGGCCGGAAGATAGCGTTCCATCGCCTTTTTCATCAGCCACTTCCCCTCCCCGCCGCGCAGCCGCATGTTGGTGGGCAAGGTCGCCCCGAACTGGACCAGGCGATGGTCGAGCAAGGGCTCGCGTGCCTCCAGGCTCACCGCCATGCTCATCCGGTCCACCTTGGTAAGGATGTCGCCCGGCAGCCAGATCTTGAGATCGGCATATTGCGCGCGGTCCAGCGCATCGCGGCCCGGCGCGCCGCGCATGATCTCGACATAGCGATTCTCCGCGCGATGCCCGCGCAGGGCCTTGGGCACGTCGGTACTGAACAGCTTCGCGCGGATTTCGGGCGGGGTGATGCCGACCGATCGTGCATAGGCTTCCTCGCCCGAGGTCCCCAGCGCCTGGAGCGTCGCCTTGGCGCGCAGCGGGCGCGGCGCCCAGTCCGCCTTGGGATAGAGTTTGCCCAGCCCCGCGAAGACGGGCCGCAGCCCGGCGGGCACCATGGCGCGCACCCGTTCCTCGGCATGCTGGAACTTGTGCCGGCGATAGCCCGCAAAGGCCTCGTCCGCGCCGTCTCCGGACAGCGCCACGGTCACGCTCTCGCGCGCCAGTTCGCACACGCGAAAGGTCGGCAGCGCCGAGGCATCGGCAAAGGGCTCGTCGAAGCTGTCGACCAGCGTGTCGATCAGCGCGAAATCATCGGGCGAGACGATCCGCTTGCGATGATCGGTGGCAAACCGCCCGGCGACCAGATCTGCGTAACGGCTCTCGTCCAGCCCGGCCTCGTCAAAGCCGATCGAGCAGGTCTTCACCGCGCGGCTGCTGGCCTCGGCCATCAGCGCCACCACTGCCGAACTGTCCACCCCGCCCGAGAGGAACGCCCCCAAGGGAACGTCGGCGACCATGCGCGAGGTCACCGCCGCGCGCATCCGCTCGACAAGCTCTTCCTCCAGCGCCTTTTGCGATCCCTCGGCCCGGCCGCTGAAATCCACGTCCCACCAGCGCACCGGGCGGACCATCGCCTTGCCGCGCTCCACCAGCAGATAATGGCCCGCCGCGAGCTTCTCCACGCCAGCCATCAGGCAGGCATCGTCGGGCACATAGCCGAAGGCCATATAATCCTCGACGGCGCGCAGATCCGGCGCACGGCGCAGCGCCGGGTGCTGCAGCAATCCCTTGAGCTCAGAGGCAAAGGCCAGGCTGTCGTCCGACAGGCGCGCATAATGGAGCGGCTTCACCCCCAGCCGGTCGCGCGCCAGGAACAGGCACTGCCGCTGCGCATCAAACAGGGCGAAGGCGAACATGCCGTGAAAGCGGCTGAGGCTGTCCACGCCCCATTGCCGCCAGCTGTGGAGGATCACCTCGGTGTCGCTGTGCGTGCGGAAGACATGGCCCAGCCGCTCGAGCTCGGCGCGGACTTCCGCGAAGTTATAGATCTCGCCGTTGAAGGTGACCGCGATTCGCTCGTCCGCGCTCACCATCGGCTGCGCGCCGCCGCCCAGATCGATGATCGAGAGGCGGCGGTGGCCCAGCCCCACGCCCGGCGCGGTCCAGACGCCCGAACCATCCGGCCCGCGGTGCGTGAGCACGTCGGTCATCGCGTTCAGCCGCGCGGGGTCCACCGGCTTGGGCGTGTTGAGATGGAAGATGCCCGCAATGCCACACATGGCCGCAAGCCCTATCGGGCGCTGGCCTCGGCGGCAATGGAGTCGGAAAGACGATCCACCGGTCCCAGCGCGGCCAGGAAGCGGGCGATCCCGGCGTCGGTGTCCCTGCCCTTCACATCCTCGGCCGAAACCACCAGTGCGATCGCGCGCTGGTCGCCGCCGAACAGCCGCATTTTGAGCGTTTCCCATTTCACCCGCGTCGGGCTGCCGGTGACGATCCCACCCAGCCGGTAATAGGTCACCACCTCGCGCGTCACACCGGGCGCGGTGATGCGCTCGCCCAGCCCGCCATGGTGCGCGGGGGCGCTCGCCATCCACGCCCAGTCGCTGGCCGGATCCACCGCGCCCCTGCCGAAGCCCACCAGTTCTCGCCCCTCGGCCTGATATCCGAACAAGAAGATGCCCAATTCCACCTGCTCGCCCGCCGCATTGCGATAGCGGCCCAGCAGCCGGTGGTCGGCGCCGTCATAGCGCGGGGCCCAGGGCTGGGCGGAGAGCGGCACCCGCTGCCAGCCCGCCACCTGCGGCAGATCGATCGGGTGCGGCAACGGGGTGCGGCCGGTGGCGGCGATCGCCGCGCCCCACAGCACAGGCGTCACGGCGATCGCCAGCACAGCTATCGGAACGGTCCAGCGCCGCGTGTCGGGGATCGTCCGCTCGCGCAGCGCTGCCGGGTCAAACCAGGCCGCATCGCCCGGGCGGTCGAAATATCTCCATCCGATCCCCATTACGATCGCCAGCACCAGGGCGAAGAAGATCCAGCCGTAGAAGACATGATCGAAGCCCGCGGCGAAATCGATGCTGGTGAGCGAGGAGATATAGATCGTCCCCCAGGCGCGCACGCCATTTGCCAGGATCGACATCGCCACCGCGCCGATCACGAACAGGATCCGCCGTCCCCAGCGGATGAAGCAGACATTGGCGGCCAGCACTGCATAGGCGAGCATCGCGATCAGGAAATTGACCCCCGAACACGCCTCCGCCACCTCGAAATAGCCACTGGGGGTGGTGATGAACACGCCGTCGATATGCGCGGGGATGCCCACCCAGCCGAGCAGAACCATGCACATCTGCGCGGTGACCGTCTGCAGCGGCGGCACCAATTGCTCGCCGAAGGGGACCATGAACAGCATGTAGAAGATCGGGAACATCAGCCCGCGCGAGACTGCGGGGCCCAGCAGCGCGATCACGCTGCCCTGGAGCATCATCACCAGCCCGAAATGCCGCGCCACCGCCACGCCCGCGGCGTCGCCCAGCAGCCATCCGCCCGCGCCCGCCGCCGCCAGCAGCAATCCCGGCGCCCAGTTGCGCGGGGTGAGCTGGATCAGCCCGTCACGCCGCTGCCAAGTCAGCCAGCCGATGATCGGGATCATGAACAGGCAATGGCCGTAGCTGGCGCTGTTCCACCAGATGGCGACGATATCGATCGCGTCGCGGTGGAAGAGGAGCAGGATCGCCAGTGCGGCGGCGCCCAGCAGCCGGAGCTGCCGCTGCCAGGGGGTAAGCGGGAGCGAAAGCGTCGTCATGGTCGCCCCCGCGCCGGTCATGGTGCAACGCGCACGGGCGCATCCATGCCGATGATCGCGGGCAGCTCAGCCAACCGTGCGGCCCAGCCATAATGCGCCTCGATCCGCGCGCGTGCCGCGCGGCCGATCTCTCGCGCGCGCTCGGCATTGCCCAGCAGGCCCAGCACCGCCTCTGCCTCGGCCTTGGACCCTTGCGCCACCAGCAGGTCGCGACCGGCGACCGCCTCTATGCCTTCATAGGCCGCGGGCGAGGCGACCACCGCGCGTGCCATCGCCATCGCCTCCAGCACCTTATTCTGCACCCCGCGCGCGATCCCCAGCGGCGCGACCACGGCATTGGCCGCCGCCAGCCAGCCGCGCACGTCGGCCACCTCGCCGGTGACGATCACGCCGGGCAGTTCCGCCAGCGCCTGCACCGCGGGATCGGGATGGCGGCCGACGATCGCGAAGCGCGCCTGGGGGCTGGCTTTGCGGATCAGCGGCATCGTCTCGCGCGCGAAGCGGACGACCGCCTCGACATTGGGGCGATAGTCCATCTGGCCCGTGAACACGATCAGCGGGCCATGGACATCGGGCGGGGGATAATTGCCATTGGGATCGAAGAACACTAGCCCCGTGCCGTTCTGCACCGCGATCACCTTGTCCGCACCCAGCCCGCTCAAGCGGCGGAACAGCCCGGCCTCGGATTCGCTGACATACAGGCTCACATCGGCGCGCCGTGCGGTCTGAGCCTCGAAGGCGAAGAGCTTCCTGGCCTCGCGGCGATAGACGCGCTGCATCACCGGCCCCGCGGTCTCGGCATAGCTTTCGAACTTGGCCGAATCGACATCGACGAAATCCATCACGAAGCGCGCCTTGCCCACATCGGCGGGCACGAACTGCGCCATCTGCGCGGAATAGCCGAAGACGCAGCCGATTTCGCGCTCCTTCATGGTCTTCGCCACGAAATCCCGGATCTCGGCGCTTTCGAACAGGCTCAGCGAAAAGGCCTTGCGCTGGGCCAGCCCGATCAGCGCGCCCATCGCCTGCGATCGCGTCCGCGGCGCCAGGCAGAGCGTGGTGACGAAGGGCGCCAGCGCCGCGCGCGCCGAGGCCTCGTCGGTCTCGTCGGCGAAACAGGCCAGATGCACCGGCGCGATCTCGGCCAGCCGCTTGAGCAGATGCCAAGACCGGATCTTGTCGCCGCGATCGGGCGGCCAAGGGAGGCGGTGCGCCAGGAATAATATCTCGCGCATCAGCCGAGCCCGCGGGAAATCATCGGCCCGATCGCATTCGCCAGCCACAAGGGCAGTTTGCGCCACATCTCGATCTTGCGCGCATAGCGCGGGTCGAGCGGATTGATCTCGCGCGGCGCGGTGCCGTCGGCGGTGCGCGTGGCATAGCCCAGGGGCTGGGGGGTGAATCCCCAATTCTTCTTGAAGGCGAACGCGCCCGTGCCCAGCTTCGAGCGGCCGAAATCAAAGGTTGTGCAGCCCCGCTCCCGCGCATGGTTCATCAGCGCATAATACATCAGGTCATTGGCCCGCCAAATCCGCGCCCCCGGGGTCCCCCCGCCCCAATAGGGCAAGACGGTGCCATTGAAATAGAGGCTAAGCACCGAAGCGATCGCCTTGCCCTCCTGCCGCACCGTCAGGATATCGGCATCGCGCCCGAAGCGGTCGAGCACCGCATCGAATAATGCGCGCGGGAAGACCGGCGTCCCCAGGTTGCGCACGCTTTCGGCATAGACCGCATAATGCGCCGCACGGTCGCGTTTCCCCGTGCCGATCTCCACGCTCAGGTCGAAGCCCAGCGCTCGCCGCACCTCGGCGCGCTGCTTGCGCGGGATGGCGAGCAGCTCGGCCTCGGAATCCGCCGCCAGCGGACGCACGAAGCCGGCATGCGCATCTTCCTTATAATGCCAGCGCGGATCGGCCACCCGCCCGCCGCCGCGCAATTCCACGCTCGGGCAGCCGAGCCTCTGGGCCAGCGCCCAGCTGGCTTCCGCCAATTTGGCCGCCACAGCATCGTCCGCCGCCAATATCCCGCCGCCTACGGCAAAGCCGGCGGAGACCAATGCCTTGCCGAACAGCGGCGAGGAGACCTGCGTCAGCGGGACCACCCCGGCGATCGTCCCGTCCGTCCGCTCGGCCAGCAGAGCATGCGCCTTTTGTCCGCAGCCCTCGGCCACGCCCAGCCCCCAGGCGGTTAGATGGAAGGGCGTGCCATTTGCATGGCCGCGGACGAAGGCATCGAGGCGCCCGCATTCCGCCGCATCGCCAAGATCGGCCGCGCGGATCGTGGCGGGAAGAGACGCCGGCAGCGCGCTCATCCCAGCCGCGCGGATTCGGCCGCCGCCACCGCATCGGTGCGGCCCCAGGAGAACTCGCCGAACAGCCGTTCCAGCCGAGCCTCCATGCTTCCCAGCCGGCTGTAATGCCGGATCTTGGAGCGCAAGGGCGCATCGGCCACGCGCGGCTGCCCGGGATCGATCTCCCAGGGATGGAAATAGAAGACTGCCGGGCGGTCCGCCTCCCCATTCACCTGCCGGATCGCCCAGCGCGAGAAGCGATAGGGCAAAAGGCGGAAAAATCCCCCGCCGCCCGCCGCCAACGTCCGCCCGGCCAGTCGCGCGGTGGTCACCGGCAGTTCCAGCAACGCGCTGCCCTTCACAGGCCGGAAGGCGAAGCGCGGCGCCTCGGGCCAGCCATAATGGTCATGCACCACCGGCGCGACGCTGGAGGAATAGGCATAGCCGGCCTCCGACAGAATTTCGTGCGCCCAGGGGGTGCGCCTGTCGATCGAGAAGCTGGGCGCGCGATAGCCCGTTACGGCCTGACCGCCGGCCTGCTCCAGCATCGTGCGGGTGCGCAGCAGATCGGCGCGAAACGCGTCTGCGCCCATCGCAAACACGCGCTGGTGGTCCCAGCCATGGCTGGCCACCTCATGCCCCGCATCGGCGATCCGCCGGATCAGCCTGGGATTGCGCTCGGCCACCCAGCCAAGGGTGAAGAAGGTCGCCTTGACGCCGGCGCGCGCGAACAGGGCCAGCACGGCATCGCTGTTGCGCGCCACACGCGGCGCCAGGCTGTCCCAGTCATCGCGCGCGATCGTCTTTTCGAACGCGCCGACCTGGAACCAGTCTTCGATGTCCACGGAGAGCGCGTTGAGCATGGCCGGCCCCTGTCTCAGGCGTCACCCGCCCCGGGCGGCCTGGAGATCGGGCTTTTCCGCATCGCTCTCCACCCAATCGACCAGCAGCGTCAGCACCCGACGGATCGATGCCTCCTGCTCCTCCTGCCGGGCCTCGATCAGCGCGATGCGCGCCAGCAGCGATTCATCCATGGCGTTCGCGGCGGGCTCGGGCGCGGGATCGAAATGCAGCCGGCGCAGCGGCCAGGGAATGGTCTCGGCGGTCGGCCGCGGCGATTCGGGTTCGGCGGCGACGGGCTCGGGCGCCGGCTCGGCCTCGGGCAGGTCGCCGCTCATGTCCGCGATCACCGCGGCCACGTCCGATCCGTCGATCACCGCAAGTTGCTCGATCGCGCCAAACAGCATCACCCGGCTCGCCAGCGCATTCAGCCGGCGCGGCACGCCTTCGGAATGGCGAAACATCTCGGCAAAGGCGGCGGGGGTGAAGGTCGGATTTTTCTGCCAGCCCACCAGCGAGAGGCGGTGGATGATATAGGGCTCGATCTCGCCGGCATCCATCGCCACCAGATGATGGGTGGCGATCACCCGCTGGCGCAATTGCTCCAGCCGGTCCGAACCGTTCAGCCGCGCGCGGAATTCTGGCTGGCCCAGCAGGAAGATCTGCACCAGCGCCTGGCCGCCGGACTGGAAGTTGGAGAGCATGCGCAGCTCCTCCAGCGCCGAAGTCGGCAGATTCTGCGCCTCGTCCACGATCAGCAGGGTCCGCTTGCCGCTGCGCGCATGATCGATCAGCGCGCGCTCGACCCGGTCCAGCAATTGCGCCTTTTCGATCCCGTCTGTCGCCAGCCCCATGCCCTGCGCCGCCAGCCGCAGCATATCGTCGCCCTCCACCTGGGTGGAGACGATCTTGATCGCGGTCAGCCGCTGGGAGTCGATGGTTTCCATCAGATGGCCGACCAGCGTGGTCTTGCCCGTGCCGATCTCGCCGGTGATGACGATGAAACCCTCGCCCTGCGCCAGGCCATAGCCCAGATAGGCCATCGCCTTGCGATGCGTGGCGCTGTCGAAATAGAAGCGCGGGTCCGGCGTGAGCTGGAAAGGTCGGCCGCTCAGGCCATAATGATCGTCATACATGCAGCGTCTCCACGGGGGCCTTATCGGCGCCCTCTCCTTTAGAAATCGTATCGCAGCACGACCTGGCCGGCGGCGACCACGCTGCTGTCGAACGATTCCACATCGCTTGAATAGATGCCGGCGGAAACCGTTCCGGTGAGCCTGGGCAGGAACACGCGGTTGTACGATCCCGTCGCCCCCGTCCCCAGCACGTTCGGCGCACCATCGATGCCGCTGTCATAATAATTGATATAGACGTTGCCGTCGACATTGGAGCGGCTGTCGATCTGATAGCCCACAAAGCCTTCGCCCCAATAGCTCTGGTCGCGCAGCCCATCCACGGTGAAGGCACCCTCGATCCGCGGCGCGAAATAGGTCCGCCGCGAATAGCCCACGCCCGCGCCCAGCGAGAGCGGCCCGCGCTGCGCCGTGTAGATCGCGTTCACGCCGCGCGCGCGGAAATTGGCGGTGTTGATCGATTGCAGCGCATCGTTGAGGCAGCCGCCGGCACCGGCATTGCCGAACACGCAGCCGCCCAGGCCCAGCCCGACGCCGGTGGGCACCGTAAAGCTGGTCGGAAGGCGCGAGAGATTGTCGTTGAGCAGCCGGCCGAAGCTCTGGATGCCGTCATAGACGGTGATCTGCACGCCCGAGGACGATGTGATCTGGTGGCTGAACGAGCCGATATAGGTCATCGAGCCATAGCGCCGACCCACCCGCGCCTCCAATTGCGTGCGCCGGCTGGGCTTCCAGAGGATGCCCGCGTCCCAGATCAGCCCGTCGATGTCATAGGCCAGCAGCCGGGGCGAGGCGGGGTCGGTGAGGAAGCGGCCATTATTGTCCACCAGCGGCACGCCAGCCGCGTCGCGCAGCGCATCGCGCTGGCTGATCTCGATATCTTCATAGCCCACGCCGCCCACCAGGGCGAGCGTGCGGCTCACCGGAACGGTCACGTCGCCGCGGATGAACTTGCTCTGGTAGCGCTGATCGAGCTGGCCCGCATCCTCGCGCTGCCAGGCGCCGCTGACGTTCCAGCCAAAAGGCAGACCGGTGGCGCCGGGCGCCATGCCGATGCTGCCCATCGCCAAATGGCTCAGCGAATCGTCATAGCTGTCCAGCCTCTGCTGGCCCGCCGGCAGATCGATCCGGCTGATGTCCTCCACCTTGGTATAGCCCAGGCGATAGAGCGCGGAAACGTCGAACTTGCCCAGCCTGGTGGCGAGCGTCGGCCCGACATAGGCCGAATAGACCTGCGCGATGTTGGTGAGATTACCCGCGCCCAGCGTGGGCGCCGCGCCGCGGATGTCGCTGCGCGCGCGGGTGGCGATCGCCCCGCCCTCCAGGCTCAGCAAATCGGGGATGAGCTTGACCTCGGCGCGCGCCAGCCCGCTGTGGATGTCCTGGTCCGCCACGTCCCTCTGGTAATCGATCCGCCGCTCATAGCGGTAGCTCACCTGCGCCTGCGTGCGCTTGGTTTGGATCGAGGCATCTACCCCAACCGCGATCGTGCTATAGGTCAGCACGTCGCCATCGCCGCTCAGATCGGCGGTGAGCACCTGGCCCACTTCGATATAGGGCGAGATGCGCTTGCTCTTCTGGGCAAAAGCGGGGCCCGCCGTCAGAGCGGCAAGGGCGGTGCAGCCGATCAGGGCTTTCTGACGAAGCCGCATCCTAATCTCCATAACCATAATAGGATCCGAACCGCCGCCCGCCGGGCATCAGCTTCGCCCCGTTCAGCAGCAATTGGATGGTGTCGCAGCCGTTGAGCAGCGCCAGCGCCTCTCGCAGATCGGCCTCGCTGGTCTCGTCCGCGCGCACGATCATCAGCACCTGCCCGGCGTGCAGCGCCAGCACCGAGGCGGGCGAGGCCGCCAGCGCGGGCGGCGAATCGAGGATCACGATCCGCTCGGGATGGCGCGTCAACAGCCCCTCCAGCACCGTGCGGGTGCGCGCGGAGGCAAGATGTTCGGTATCATTGTTGGTCTGGCTGCCCGCGGGCAGCACAAAGAATCCGGGGATGTCGGTCCGGATCACGCAGGTCTCGACGTCCAGCGCGGGATCGGCCAGCGCATCCATCAACCCAGGGCCGGGCTCCAGACCCAGCATCGCCGGAATCTCGGGCTTGGCGATATCGCCATCCACCAGCAGCACTTCGACATCGCGCTCGGCCGCCAGCGACAGCGCCAGATTGACCGCGCAGAAGGTCTTGCCCTCATTGGGCTGGGCCGAGCAGACCAGGATCATCCGACCGCGCGGCAGCGGCCTGCCATTGAACCCGCCGCTGGCGGTCAGCAGCAATTGCCGCTTCACGATGCGGAATTCCTCGCTCAGTCCGCTCACCGGCGCATCGGGGACGATAAAGCCCAATTCGCGCAGTGTCTCCAGATCCACCACCCCGTCGCGACCGCGAAACGACTCCGGCGCAGGCGCCGAGACCGGGGCGTCCGGCGCCACCACAGGCATCTGTGGCGCAAAGCTGACGGGCGCGGGACGCGGCTTCTCCTCCGGTGCGACGGGCGCCGGCGCGGGCATGGCCCGACGGAAATCATAAAGCTCCGAGGCGCGCTCCAGCAGCGAGCCGCGTTTGCGGATGGGGGTGTGCTCGTTCATGTCGTCTTTCCCCGTCACGCGACCATGCCGCGCTGCACGAATTCGACGAGCAGCAGCACGACGAACACCCCGGCAAGCCCGCCCAGCCCGCCGGCGAACCAGACCAGTTTCTTGCGCCGCTCGCCGCGCTGGGCATGCGTCACCACTTCGCTGACCGATCCGATCACGGGCAGGCCGCTCGCTTTTTCCAGCCGCTGCGCGCTGGGATAGGTGGTGCGCAACTGGCCCATTACGAA
>Ga0247812_10001519_pt1 | contig 13158 bp, 9 predicted proteins | sample UWRJL149409B1_FD_178011 | JGI IMG/M metagenome (GOLD analysis project Ga0247812, IMG submission 178011) | Plant litter microbial communities from Arlington Agricultural Research Station in Wisconsin, United States - UWRJ-L149-409B-1 | ecosystem: Environmental > Terrestrial > Plant litter >...
CACGGACGCCGCGTTGCACTTCAATCGTCGGCTGCCGTTCTTCGATACCGTGCGGATCGGCCGCAATGGTCGTCTGCTGCGGATGTGTTTCGTCATCAGCGGCGGGATGGTGACGGTCGTGGATGCGCAGGGCAAGCCGCGGACGTTGGTGTTCACTCGCGTCGATGGCGAGGGTGACCTGTATTCGCTGAACGCGCAGCGTCCGGAGGGGCGCCGCTTCATCCAGTCGCTTGAACTGGAAGCAGGGTGTGCGTATGCCCTGCAGGATGTCGCCGGTACGCTGGAACAGAACGGCTTCATCCAGCTCACCACGGAAGTCGTCGCCCGATCTGCTCCTTCTGCGCGCCCGGCACACCTGCACGTGCAGCGCGGAGATGCGCAGGACTGGACCGCCGTGGTGCTGGAGGCCGGCGAAAGCGGCGAAATAATCGCACCGCCTCTCTTCTCCACCTTCCACGTGACGGATGAACGCATCGACTACGTGGACCACGATGGGACAGCAGGCGTATTGCGGCTGCGTCCGGAGGCGCTGACGCCTGGTCTGCTGCAGATAGCTGCCAGCAACGAACCGCATGCGCTGTCTTTCGCCGCGCAGAGTGGAATGGAGCAGGGGCGAGGCTACACCATGGCGACGCTTGCCCAGCTTCTGCACACACATGGATTCGTGCAGGTGAGCGAGGCGGAAGGAGGCCACTGGTAGCGCGTCCACGACCGCGCTGCGCGAAATATTATAGCTGCCTGGCCGATGCCTCCCGATGATCGGCACATGCTATTCACCTCTGTGTCGCCACCGGCGGCCTGTGGCACCGGCGGCTCACTCAATGTCCTGCAGTGGGCACGCACCACGTCCTCGGTACTACTCCCGGCTGCGCCCCGTGCGGTGGCGAACCCTGCGTGCGGCAGCCTGCTGCAGACCAGCACCCACGTCGACATGACGCCGCGGATCGACGTGATATCCCGTGAGCTCATCGACTGGGGCACCTGCATCGGATTCTCCCGCGCCGTGCAGCAGGCCGAAGGGGTGCTGCCCGGCATCTCGCTGCCGTGGGCTGCGTATCAGGCATTTTCCGCGTTGTCCGCTGCCCGGCGTGGGCACCTCGCCGTGGCGTTGCAGCGCCTGCCCTTCACTTCATTGGCGCCCGCCGCACTGCTCGATGCGATCGGCGCGTGCCTGGCACGTTGGTTGCCGGACACCATCACGCAGGCGCCCGATCACGATGATCTGGTGCTGGGATTGGCAGCGTGTGCATTCCTGCATGTGCTGACGTGCGAGCGATCTGGGCAGCGGTCGCGTATCGAAGCAGGGCGCACCCTCCAGGTGGGCATCAGGCGCCTGCGTGCCGGCCTGAACCTGCTGGCGGCGGTTCGCCGTATTGGCAACCGCGTGCCAGCGGCAGCAGGGTCGGTCTCCGACGGTATCGGGGAGCCGCGCCTGCAGAATGACGCCGCCGCGCCCACCCGCCACCTGGATCGCACCGACGACGTGCCGCGGGCCGCCGAGCAGGTGGCAGCTTCCTGCATGCGCTATCCCGCGCCGCCGGCCAACGCCACGCAGTGGGAAAGGCCGTCGTGGCCGGGAGTCGATACGGGTGCCAAGCATGAGCATGCCGCGTCAGGCGACGCATGGCCGCTGCCCGGCGCCAGCGCGCGCAAGACCCGAGTGAAGCCAAAGCCTCCACGGCTGGGTGTGCAGGCGCCGGCGGGTCGCCCCTCGGCCGGCGCGCCGGCGGCACGCGGGCAGCCCGGCCAAGGCCGTCGTGCTCCGTCACGCAACCCCGGTGCGGCCGACGGGACCGACGCGTTCGATCCTGCAGGAGCCTCCACGATCAAGAAACAATCCGCCGTGCACCAGATGGCGCAACAAGCGAAGGAGAGCACCGCCGTAGCCAAACAGGCTGCAGGCAAGGGCGCCTTGGCAGCCCATCCGGCGCGGGGCGAAGATGAAAGGAAAGCGCAGGCGACCGAAGCGACCACACGGCGGACACCGGCCGCACCGTCATCTGCCAATGTCAGTGATCTGCTTTCTTCCGCCCCGCCAGGTGAGACCCCCGTCGACACGCTGTCGTGCCTTCGCTTCCACGATACCGCCGAAGCGCGGCTGCAGGTCCGCAAGATGCGCTTCCTGCCCAGGCAGACACCATTCTGCGTGCCCCGCCTTGCCCACGCGCATTTCATGGACGTGTTCGCTTCAGCGCCCGCTGTCCGCGATACGGCGGCGACCTGGATGAAGACGCACACCGTTCGCGAGACGGTATCTGCCGGCCAGCGCGACGCCGGGGTGATCAAGTACTTCGGGCTGGGCCAGATCCAGCGCGCCGAAGCCCGTGACGCCACTGCGCTCGCGGACGATGATCTGTTTGCGGTCCTGAGCGTTTCGGTGCTCAGTGACGACCAGCTTCGTCGCCAGCGGGTGCCTTCGGAACACGTCATCGCCCGCAATGGCTTTCGCCTGCTGCTGCACCGCGGCCCTGACGGTGCGCAGAAGCACTTCATCGCGTTCTTCATCAACCCCGGCGACGCGCCGTGCCGAGGCGCCCGGGCAGGCTTCCTGGAGGTGACCACGCCATCCGGTGGCGGTCATGCGGTGAGGGATGAGGTATCCGGGTTCGGCCTGGTCGGCGGCACCTTGGCGGCATTGGTGGAAGGCGTGCAGAAGATGTCCGGCTGCGTGTTCGCGCCCGCGCCGTTGCCGCAGGGCCCTGCATCCGACGCGCAGGATGATGATCCGGGCGTCATGCAGGCGCGCCACCTGTTCGTCCGTGAACAATCCACGTGGTGCGGGGGCGAGGATTACACGCCGCAGATGCTGACGGAAGACCCTCCGCTGTTCATCGCCAAGACCTTCCACCTGCCCGGCCATGCAGAATCCACCATCCTGTATCGGCAGAGCTTCCTGCTGGTTACCGACGCACTTATGCACATGGACGAGCGGGGGCATGTCGGCACGCTGCGACTGCAGGCATCAACATCGTTGCCGGGCCGGGTCTTGTTGGGATCGCCGCAACGTGCTGTCACACGGCGCCTGATGGACCTGCACGGCTTGCAGGAAGGCGATCAGGTTCAGATCGCCGATCTGATCGAGCGGCTTGAACACGGCGGCTTGAGCTGGATCAGGAATGACATGGCAGCCCAATGCCGCCAGCAGCGCGAAGACGACCATCCCGCACCGTCCATCGTCTGCAGCCTGTCACCGCCGGTGACTGATCCCGCGTCCGTGACCCCGTCGCTGCCACGGCGATCATGGTTCGACTGGGAAGGCGACCAGATCCGCTATGTCGACCACGATGGAACCGTCGGCACCCTGACGTTCCAGCGTACTGGCGATCACGGTCGCAACCTCATGCTGGCGTCGGCCAACGATGCAGACGCCGTCACGTTCGCGCGGCGCAACGGCGTCCAACCGTGGACCCGATACGCCGAGGACGAGATCCTCTGGCTGTTGAAGGGCGAGGGCTTCGTGCGCGTCACCGAAGAGCACGGCGGTGTCGACGATCCTGTGGATCCCTAGTGTCAGGCGATGGCATGTGCGGCGGTCTCATCCGCAGGCGCTCACGCTTGCGTGCTCGCCTGGTCCAGCTCGGCGACGTCCTGTACGGACAGGGTGAGGGTGGCGGCAGACAGAACATCGTGGAGCTGCGCCACGCTGGTCGCGCTGACGATCGGCGCGGTTATCGACGGGCGCGCGATCAGCCACGCCAGTGCCACCTGCGATGGGCTCGCAGCGTGCCGGCTGGCCACATCGTCCAGCGCCTCGAGAATCCGCGTCCCGCGCGGAGTGAGGTACTTCGCCACGACGGCCTGGCCGCGTGCAGGACTCTTGGCGGCATCTTCCTCACTGCGATATTTGCCGCTGAGGAAACCGCTGGCGAGCGAGTAATAGCTGATCACCCCGATCTGTTCGCGCTCCACCAACGCTTCCAGGCCGGATTCGTAGCCTGCCCGGTCGTACAGGTTGTACTCCGGCTGCAGGCTTTCATAACGCGGCAGGTGGTAGTTCGCCGAGACCTCCAAGGCGTCCGCAAGGCGCGATGCACTGTAGTTGGAGGCACCGATCGCACGCACCTTGCCCTGTTCGATCAGCCGGGCGAAGGCGCCCAGCGTGGATTCCAGCGGTGTGGACTCGTCATCCTCGTGTGCCTGGTACAGGTCGATGTGATCGGTCTGCAGGCGGCGCAGGGAATCTTCCACCGCCGCATTGATGTTGTCCGTGGACAGACCCGGACGTTCGGACCACTTCGCGACCTTGGTGGCCAGCACGACCTTGTCGCGCTTGCCGCTGCGGGCGAACCACCTGCCGATCAGCGTCTCCGACTCACCGCCCTGGTTGCCAGGCACCCATGCGGAATACGCATCGGCGGTATCGACCAGGTTGAATCCTGCATCGACGAACGCATCCAGCAGGGCGAAGGTCTGTTTCTCATCCGCACTCCATCCGAATACGTTGCCGCCGAACGCGATGGGATGCACGTGCAGGCCGGAGCGGCCGAGTTCGCGGGTTGCTGTCATGCGAAGGTCTCCTGGATGAGCAAGCATCCAGCATAGATCGTGTTGCACGACCGCGCTGCGGCAGTGACCACAAAACTGTGTTGCGGACGCGTGCGCTGCGATAACGCTTTGTGAACACCGTGGGCGCTTCGGCTGCTAGTCTGCGCCCACCATCCGCGGGAGCCGATCCATGAAAACCCTGTTGAACGCATCTGCCTGTTGCCTTGCCCTGGCCATGGTGCTCGCCGCGCCGGCGCACGCCTTGTCGCCCGTTGCCAACCCCGCCGCGGCGGATGTTCAGGCGTCCCCGGCGATCGAGGCGGCGGTGAAGTCCGCCACGCGTGATCCGGCCAACATCACCCGCGACGCCTACCGCCATCCGGCGCAGACGCTGTCGTTCTTCAAGGTGACCCCGACCAGCACGGTCATCGAGATCACCCCGGGCAACGGCTGGTACAGCGAGATCCTGGCACCGCTGGTGCGGCAGCAGGGCCAGTACGTGGCCGCCGTGGTGGACCCGATGTCCGTGCCGGAGGGACGTGGACGGGACTACCAGCAGCGCAGCCGCGAGGGCCTGCAGAAAAAGTTCGGCGCCGCGCCGGCGCAGTTCGACAAGGCGTCCGAGGTCGCTTACAACCCGGCCGCCCCGGTGTTCGGCAAGCCGGGTTCGGCCGACGTGGTGCTGACCTTCCGCAACGTGCACAACTGGCGCAAGTCGGGCCAGGCACCCGGCATGTTCAAGGGGTTCTACGAGGTGCTGAAGCCGGGTGGCGTGCTGGGCGTAGTGGAGCACCGTGCGAAGGCCGACGTCGGCGATGACGATGACACCGGCTACGTGGGACAGCAGCAGGTGATCGCCATGGCCAAGGCCGCAGGGTTCACGCTGGATGCCAGCAGCGAGATCAACGCCAACCCGCGCGACACCAAGGATCATCCCAACGGCGTGTGGACCCTGCCGCCGTCCAACAACCACGACGCCGCCGACGCCGCGAAGTACAAGGCGATCGGTGAAAGCGACCGCATGACGCTGCGCTTCATCAAGCCGCGTAGCTGATCCAGGGTGAGGCAGTGTGGCGGGTGCTTTGCAGGGCACCCGCTGCACCCTGTCGGCCTGCCCTGTGACGGACGGGACGTCATGCGTCAGACTTGGCGTACTTTCCCCCTGCCACGCCTGTCCGGTGGATGTGCTGTCCGTCCGGGCATGCACTGCGATGCCGGCCAGGACCGAGCCCTGCACCGATGGCCCTGATCCTTTTCAACAAACCGTTCAACGTGCTGTGCCAGTTCACTGACCGCAGCGTACCGCCGCGCCCGACCCTCGCCGGGTTCGGCCTTCCGCCGCAGGTGTACGCCGCCGGCCGTTTGGACCATGACAGTGAAGGCCTGCTGCTGCTGACCGACGATGGCGGCCTGGCGCACCGGTTGACCGACCCACGGCATAAGGCGGACAAGACCTACTGGGTACAGGTGGAAGGGGAGCCGACAGATACCCAGCTGGAGCAACTGCGGCGTGGCGTGGTGCTCAATGATGGGCCCACCCTGCCTGCTGGGGTCGAGCAGATCGATCCACCCGCCCTGTGGGTGCGTGATCCGCCGGTACGTTTTCGCAAGACGGTCCCCGATGCCTGGGTGGCAGTGACCCTGCGCGAAGGGCGTAACCGTCAGGTTCGTCGGATGACCGCAGCGGTCGGTCTGCCCACCCTGCGGCTGGTGCGGGCGGCCATTGGGCCGTATCGGCTGGATGACCTGCAGCCTAGCCAATGGCGACAGGTGGACTGACGCACAAACGCCGAAGGGCGCGGTTTTCACCACGCCCTTCGTTATCGCGATGGTGCGGACAACGGGAGGCGGATCATCGATCCACCCCCGTCCGCTCAGGCATCGCTGCCGATATCGCTGTGCTCGTCCACGACCGTGTTGGCACGACGGTCACGGGCGGCCACGCGCTTGGCCTGGCCGTTGACGACATGGCCGCCTTCCAGCTTCTTCTTCTGCTGCTTGCGGTACAGCGCATAGCCCAGCAGGCCCACGCCTACCGCTGCTGCAGCGATCGTCACTGCCGGGTTACGGCGCACGGCCTTGGTCGCGATCCGGCCGCCGGTCTTTACGGCACCCAGCGCGGCACCGGTCTTCAGCCAATCTGCTGCGGTCGGCCCGAAGTGGCGCAGGCTACCGCCCAGGTTGCCGCCTGCATGCTTGATGCCGTCGCCAGCGCTGTGGGCGAGGTCCAGGGCGCGTTCCAGTGCACGGTCGGTGATAACGGTCAGTCTGCTCATGTAGGGTCCTTTGCCTCGGGTCGGACTCCAGTGTCGCGCGGTTGCTGTAAACGGCATGTCAGGCAAGCGGGCCGATGGCGTGACTTCATGGCCGCCATTCAGGAATCCCGCGCCTGCTGACGACTGGGTTACGTCCCCCGGGGTTTGGCCCGGTGCGTTGCCGTGGCCGTCCACGGGTCCTCCGGCCAGGGATGGCGGGGATACCGACCCTTCATTTCTTTTTTGACCTCGGCATACGTGTTCGCCCAGAAGTTGCGCAGATCCTGGGTGACCTGCAGCGGACGTCCGCCCGGCGACAGCAGATGCAGGGTGAGGGCGACACGGTTGTCGGCAATCCGTGGCGTGTCCGCCAGGCCGAACAGCTCCTGCAGCTTCACCGCGAGCACCGGGGGCACGGGCTCGCCGGTCTCGCTGTCCAGCGCGTAGCTGATTGCGCGCTCCTGCCCGGAGGGCACACGGATGCGGGTCGGTGCATGGCGCTCCACCAGCTGCCGCTGCGACCAGTCCATCGGCGTCTTCAGTGCCTCGCCGAAGCTGGCTTCATCCAGCGCATCCAGCCGGCTTTTACCGCGGAAGGCAGGCTGCAGCCACGCGACGCGGCTGGCCAGCAGCGCGGCATCGCCGACGTCCGGCAAACCGAGTTCGGGCATCCAGCGGCGCAGCGCCTGCACGCGCGCCTGCCATTGACGCAGGCCGTCGGTCCACGGCAGGGCCTGCAGCCCGAGTTCGGCCACCGCCTCCGTCAGCGCGGCCGCGGCATGAGCGGGATCGACGCGCCCCGCCGACCGGCTGTCGAATATGATGCGGTCGAAACGGCTCTCCCGCAGCGCGACCAGCGCGCGTCGATCGGCATCCCAGCGCACGATGTCCTCGGTGACGAAGCCGGCCGGAAACGCACGGCGCAGATACTGCTCATCGACCGGTGCCGCGCGCAGCAGCAAGGCATCGCCGCGTGCCTCGAAGCGCAGTTCGCTGGCCACCAACCACGGCTCGCCGCGCAGGTCGCTGAGTTCGTGCAGGCGCGCGCTGCGGCCATTGGCCAGCAGGTAACGCAGCGGATCGGACGGGTGGCGGAACGCGATCCGGTCGGGGAAGGCATGGGCCAGCAGGTCGCCCAGTCGATGCGCTTCGACGCTGGTGGGCGGCACGGCATTGCAGCGCAGGCGTCGGCGCCATTGCTTCGCGGCCGCATCGATGGCGGCCAGCCCACTGCGGTTCGCATCGTGGGGCGCGCGGCCGGTGCGGAACGCAGCCAAGGCACGCCAGCGCGCGGCCAGCCCGTCACCGCCCTGGCGCAGCGGATCGCGCGCCTCCAGCAGCGCGGCGACGTCGGCGGCCAGCGCCTGTTCGCCTGTCGTATCGGCCGCCAGCAGCATCGAGGCCAATCGCGGGTGTGTACCCAATGCCAGGATGCGACGGCCCTGCGCGGTGATCGCGTTGCCGGACGACAACGCGCCCAACCGCTGCAGCAACTCCCGCGCGGCGGCCAACGGTCCGGCCGGCGGCGCATCGACGAAGCGCAGGTCGCTGCTGCCCCACGCTGCCAGCTCGAGCGCCAGGCCGGCCAGTTCCACCTGTTCGATCTCCGCCCGGCGTTGCGGCTCCAGCCGCTGCGACTGCGGCCACAGCCGCCATGCCCAGCCGCTGGCGACGCGACCGGCGCGACCGGCGCGCTGATCGGCCGATGCCTGCGCGATGTGCACCACGTCCAGACGGGTGAAGCCGCTGTTGGGGTCGTAGTGCGGCTCGCGTGCGAGGCCACTGTCGATCACCACGCGCACCCCGGGCAGGGTGACCGATGATTCGGCCACGTTGGTGGCCAGCACCACCCGTCGTCGGCCATCGGTGGCAGGCTGCAGCACGCGCCCCTGCTGTTCCACCGGCAGCTCACCATGCAGCGGCAGCACCTCGGTACGGTCGTCCACGCTGTCCTGCAGGCCCGCCAGCACCCGCTGGATTTCGCGCTGTCCGGGCAGGAACACCAGCACATCGCCGGGATGGCTGGCCAGCGCCTGCTGCACCGCGCGACGCACCTGCAGTTCCAGCAGTTCGTCGCGGCGTGCCGGGAAGTGGCTGACCTCTACCGGGAAGCTGCGCCCCTCGCTGGACAGGCGCGGCGCGTCGAGGAAGTGGGCCAGCCGTTCGCCATCCAGCGTCGCCGACATCACTACCAGGCGCAGGTCGTCGCGCAACTGGGCCTGCACATCCAGCGCCAGTGCCAGGCCCAGGTCGCCACTGAGATGCCGCTCATGGAATTCGTCGAACAGGATCGCGCCCACGCCCTCCAGCATCGGGTCGTCCTGCAGCATACGGGTGAGGATGCCCTCGGTCACCACCTCGATGCGCGTCCGCGCCGACACCTTGTTGTCGAAGCGGATGCGGTAGCCGACCGTGTCACCGACGTCCTCGCCGCGTTGGCGCGCCATGAACTGCGCGGCACTGCGCGCCGCGACGCGGCGCGGCTCCAGCAGGATGATCTTCTTGCCCCGCAGCCATGGGGCATCAAGCAGCGCCAGCGGCACCTGGGTGGTCTTGCCGGCACCCGGGGGGGCCTCCAACACCAGCCGGGAGTGCGCCGCCAGCGCCTCCAGCACCTGCGGCAACAGCGACGAAATCGGGAAGTGCGGGGTACTCATCCCGCAAGGATAAGGGCGCACGGGGCCACGGGTACAATGGCGCGGCGTTTTCTCCACAGCGATGACCATGCAACTGATCGATATCGGCGCCAACCTGACCCATGACTCCTTCGACCGTGATCGCGATGCCGTGCTGGCGCGCGCCCGCGAGGCGGGTGTGGCACAGATGGTCATCACCGGTGCCAGCCGCGAGCACTCGCCGCTGGCCCTGCAGCTGGCCCGCCAGCATCCCGGTTTCCTGTACGCCACGGCCGGCGTGCATCCCCACCATGCGGTGGAATACACCGACGAGTGCGATGCCGAGATGCGCGCGCTGCATGCGCACGCCGAGGTCGTGGCCGTGGGCGAGTGCGGGCTGGATTACTTTCGCGATTTCGCCCCGCGCCCGGCGCAGCACCGCGCCTTCGAGCGGCAGCTGCAGGTTGCCTCTGAGGTCAGCGCTGCGGATGGCGGACGCAAGCCGCTGTTCCTGCACCAGCGTGATGCGCACGACGATTTCATGGCGCAGATGAAGAATTTCGAGGGTCGCATCGGCGCGGCGGTGGTGCATTGCTTCACCGGCGAACGGCAGGAGATGTTCGACTACCTGGACCAGGACTGGTACATCGGCATCACCGGCTGGCTGTGCGACGAGCGCCGCGGCGCGCACCTGCGCGATCTGGTCAAGCACATCCCGGCCAATCGCTTGATGATTGAAACCGACGCGCCCTACCTTCTGCCGCGGTCACTGAAGCCGATGCCGAAGGACCGTCGCAACGAGCCGATGTACCTGGCCCACATCGTCGAAGAACTTGCGCGGGATCGCGGTGAAGCGGTGGAGGTCGTCGCAGCGAATGCCACGGCGGCCGCGCGGGCGTTCTTCCGCTTGCCGGGGTGATAGCGGAGGTTCCGCCGCGCGTTGCGGGGCGTTACTGACGCCCGTCGCCATGCGCCCACGCGTCCTGCAGGCCGTCCCGGTAACTGGGGAAACGGGGTTGCCACTGCAGCAGGGCCCGCGTTTCGCGGCTGTCGATACGCTTGTTGCTTTCGTAGAAGCGCCGCAGCGTCGGGCTGACCGAGGCATCGTCCCACGCCTGCGCCGGCGGCATGGCCCTCCCGCTCAGGCGTGCGGCGTAGGCCAGCACGTCCTGGGGTGGGGAAGGTTCATCGTCTGCAGGCAAGTACAACGTATGCCCGCTCGGCTGCCGCAACGCCGCGATGATGACCGCGGCCAGATCTTCAATATGCAGGCGGTTGAATACCAGCCCCGGTCGCAGCACCTGCCGCGCGCGGCCTTCGGCCAGCTGCACCAGTGCATTGCGGCCGCGCCCATACAGCGCAGGCAGGCGGAATACCGCTGAATCGAGCGTGCGCGCTGTGGCCAACGCCTGCCACTGCGCTTCAGCACGTAGTCGATGCAGCGCTGCGCTGCTGCGGCCATCGGCCTCGGACCGCGCGTCGACCCAGCCGCCATCGCGGTTGGCATACACGCCCGTCGATGACAGATAACCGATCCAGCGCAGGGCCGAACTGGTCTGCAGGGCGTCGTGGAGCACGCGCAGCGCCGGGTCGCCGTCGGCATCGGGCGGCACGCTGCTCAGCACGGCCTCGGCCTGATCCACGGCGGCCAGCAGCGCCGCATCCGGATCACGGCCAGCGACCAGCGCATGGCGGGTCAGCCCGTCCAGCGGCGCGGCGGCAGGATCGCGCACGGTGCCGCTGACCTGTACGCCAAGCGACTGCAGCCGGGTGGCCAGCAACCGCCCGCTGTAGCCCATGCCCAGGATCAGCACCCGGCGAGGCAGGGCGCGCACGTCGTGCATCGCCGTCAGCCTGCGCGCCCGGCCTGGTAGGCCTGCAGCTGCGCGTACGCCTCTGCCAGCAGAGGCGCCGGCTGGCCGAAGGCCTGTGCACGCGCCACCATGTCGCCCACGATGTGATCGGCTTCCACCTGCTGTCCGGCTTCCAGGTCACGCAGCATCGACGCCTTCAGGGCAGAGCCCGGCTGGGTCAACGCGCCCAGTGCGGTCTCCTGCGCGGCGGCGGGGATCGGCTCACCCGACGCCTCGGCGACCGCCACGCACTCGGCGTACAGGCCACGCAGAAACGCATCGCCGCCGTCGCCGGCCACGATCGTGCCGATGTCGGCGCGTCGCAGGCAGGTGGCCGCCGCCAACGCCGTCAGGAAGGTGTACTTGATCCACTGTTCCCGGGCGATATCCTCGCTCGCGACATGGTCCACGTCGGCCTGCACACAGGCCGCCGCCAGCGCCAGCACGCGCGCACTGAGCCCGACGTCGTCGCGTTCGCCGAAGGTCAGCTTCGCGGCCTTGGCCAGGTGCCGTATGGCGCCGTCTTCATCCTTGGTGGCGCTGATGAAGCACAGGCCGCCCAGCACCGCATCGCGGCCGAAGCGTGCATCCAGCGTGGCGTAATGGCGCAGGCCGTTGAGGATCGGCAGCACGCTGGCGCGCGTGCCGACTGCCGGCGCGATGGCCTCGATCGCACTGTCCAGGTCGTAGGCCTTGCAGCTCAGCACCACCAGGTCGAAGGGGCGCTCGGCGACCAGCGCCGGCAGGGTCTCGGCGGTGACGTGCTGTACCGGGAACGCGGCATCGCCCAGCGGGCTGCGGATCACCAGCCCGTCGCGCTGCAGCTGGGCTGCACGCGCCGGGCGCACCAGGAAGGTGACGTCGACGCCGGCCTGGGCCAGGCGTCCGCCGAAATAGCCGCCCGTACCACCGGCGCCGAGGATCAGGATGCGCATCTGCAGGTCACTCCAGGTTCGGGAAACATGAATATGTTATTGCCTGGCCTATTGTGCACGCAGCCGTGTTGCTATGATGAAGCTTGGATCGGGGATTCCCGGTCGGCATTGGGCCTCGGCGGATTCGCTGGGGCCTTCTGCTTTTCAGGGGAAGCATTTGAAGCCGTAGCCGTGGCAACCGGCTTGTGCATCCCGGTCGAGTTTGGTGGCTATGGCAGAAGTCTCTGTAATCATCCTTCTTTTGCAATTGCGGGGTGCGAGCACTTGGCTGCGAGACGGGACATCAGGAAATTGGTGTTAATCGCTATTCTTTTGGCGCCGATTTCTTTTGCAGCCTCAAGTGGAATAGTTTCCGCAATTGAATTTCTGTTCGCGCACACGCTTCCCGAAGGGGGTTGGCGCAGCGTGGAAGACGGTATCACTGTAGGCGCAATGATTTATGGGCTTACAGTAGCTCCTCTATTGGAGAATCTGCTTCTCCTTGGCGCACTGCTTGTCGTGAAGAGGCTGATCGTCAGCGACGTGATGACCTCCTTGATTACCGCACTCTTGGCTGCCTCGGCTCACATGTTGCTTTCGGGGCAAATAGCCTATGCAGCGGTAATTCCTGGATTCTTTGTCATGTCAATGTTGGCGCTTTCCCCACAGACAAGGTCTGAGGGCTACTGGATATCGGTAGTTCACCACATCGCGATCAACAGCCTGTCTGTAGCGAGCATCCTCATACGACACGTTTAGGACAACAGGACAGCACGAACAACGGGTACCCGTCATCCATGCTGTCCCTGCCGTGATCGCCACTCTCATCATCGAATACGATGCGGTTCGCTGAACCGCATCACGTCAGCTCCGCAGGCCTACGCCCCGGCGCAGCAGCCACAGGGCCACGAAGGTCAGCGCGACCACGAAGCCGATCATCAGCGCGTAGGCCACCCACAGCGGCACATCGCTGGTGCCCAGCAGGCCGTAGCGGAACGCGTTGACCATGTAGAAGATCGGGTTGGCATGCGTGGCG
>Ga0247812_10001520_pt1 | contig 13150 bp, 13 predicted proteins | sample UWRJL149409B1_FD_178011 | JGI IMG/M metagenome (GOLD analysis project Ga0247812, IMG submission 178011) | Plant litter microbial communities from Arlington Agricultural Research Station in Wisconsin, United States - UWRJ-L149-409B-1 | ecosystem: Environmental > Terrestrial > Plant litter >...
TTGGCTTTTTCAGTCACCGCCTCATTAAGCCCGGTTGGTATACTGATAAGCGTGCTGCCACTTTTGGCGACCTCAAGCGAATTATCTATATTATCACCGCCTACGGTATCAAAAATAAAATCATATTCATTAGTGCTGGCTGCCCAGTTGTACCCGTGGTAGTCAATATGGTAATCGGCTCCCAGGCTCACTACAAAATCTTTGTTTTTTGCCGATGATGTACCGGTCACTTCCGCACCCAGGTGTTTAGCTATTTGTACGGCATAATGACCCACACCGCCAGAGGCTGCATGCACCAACACTTTCTGGCCAGCCTGCACATTTGCTTTGAGCACTATGGCCTGATATGCCGTAAGTGCTGCCAAGGTTGCAGCAGCAGCTTCTGCATGGGTTATGTTTGCAGGTTTTAGCGCCAAGTGGCTTGCCGGCGCAGCTACAAACTCTGCATAACCTTTACCGTGGCCGGGAAAATTTACCATCCCGAAAACTTCATCGCCTTTTGAAAAGCCTGAATTACTGCCTGCCTGTTCCACAATCCCGCTGATATCCCAACCTAAGATAAGCGGCAACTCATCTTTCAGCCTGCCAAAAACACCTTTCCCGGCACGGCTTTTTACGTCTACAGGGTTAATGCTTATCGCTTTTACCTGCAGTAATACTTCATCATCACTAATTACAGGGATTGGGAGTTCTGCATAGATTAGTTTATCTGTACCACCCGCTTCGTTTATTTGTATCGCTTTCATTTTATATTTTTATTTCGTTGTTTTAATTATCTATAAGGTACACCTTCTGCAAGGGGTTTGAACCTGAAGATGTAGAATGGTGCTTTCGCTTTATTATCGCCATTATTAAATGCCCCTCCAAGATGTACCTGCGCTGCCGATACATACATGTACCCGTCGGCAGCGTTATAACTCACGCCATCAGGCCACAGCATTTTGTTATCGGCAGTTAGTTTATGCACGCTACGGTCTTTAGCCAATACCACGCTTACACTTTTGTCTTCCAGTCCCGTTAAGTATAGGTTGCCCTCGGTATCGATACTCAATCCACCATTATTAGGCTTGGCCGAATAAGTTTCTACCCGTTTATCAAGAATATCCTGAGTAATTGATTCGTTTAAAAGGTCTTCAATCCTTACACGGTAGATTTTACTGCCATTTAATGGTGCGTAGTACAGCCATTCAAAAGCTGCATCGGCTGTAATACCGTCGCATCCTACTAATAAAGGTTTTCCGTTAACCGAAAGCGTCTTGCCGTTTATAACGGTAGGAGTATTTTCCGGTAATGTAGTGCGTGTACCTTCAAGCAGCCTGCGTGTTGCACCTGTTTTCATATCTACTATTATCAGGGCTGCCTTGCTGCCATTACCACCATTGCCTATGCCTTCATCAGCAATTACAAACACGCCATGTTTGGTATCTACTACCATATCATTAGGCTGAGAGGTTTTCGCCAGGGCTGCTTGTGGCAGGTAATAAATTCGTTCAAGTTTATCGGTACGGGTATTCCAGCCCACTATTTTAGGGGTTACAGCATTGCGCTGGCCCATATCCAGCATCCAGATTATTCCGTTGGCATCATTGCGTATGCCCAGTACATTGCTTAGGTAATGGTCATCGGTGTCGCGGGGCGTATTCCATTCCAGGTTAGGGAAAGGCTTGCTGGTTTTTGTTTTTGCATCATATTTCATAACCCTTATTTCGGGGTTAAAGAAAGGGTGCTGGCTGTATACCACGTCGCCTTGCGGGGTATATGCTATATTGCCTACCGCTTCGCTTACCTCTGCATACACTTCCGGTTTAGAAACTTTTCCATTCCATTGTGCCGAAGCAGGAATTGTAGTGCCGGGCTTAGTAAAATAATTATCGGTACCTGCCAGCCAGTCCATCCGTGCCGGGCTAAAAAAATCGATATCTATAGTATCATCCTCCAGGGCGATAAAGCTATGTGGCACATTAGGCGGAATTATAATTCCTTCACCTGCTTTTACGATAACTTCTTTACCTGCTACCAGTACTTTTACGCTGCCTTGTGTTATTAGCGAATACTGCTCGTTTAAATGCTGGTGCAGCGGTACTACCGCGCCTTTTTTATACGTAAAATACCCAATGGTACCGGCCTCGCCTGAAACGGTGCTGCGCGTTAGCAGCTCATTTAATTGTTTTGACGGAAGGTCTTTAAACGAAAAGTGTTGTATTTCCTGAGAGTTACCTGCTATGCCGGATAGTATTGCCATACCCATAACCAGATTTTTAAAAATTGCATTTTTCATAGTGGTTACAGTTTTAGCCTAAGCAGCTTGTACGGTTTTTCGGTTTTGTTGATATTATTGTTAAACCAAGGCATTTGCTGTATTTGCGAAATAGAAATGTACAGGTACCCATCAGCGGAAATACTGTAGCTATCAGGCCATATCAATTTTTCAGGGTCAGTTATCAGCGTATGCATTTTAAGGTCGGGAGTAATTTTTACAATACTGCTCTTCTCCAGGTCGCCAAGGTACAGGTTGCCCTCCTTATCAAACTCCATCCCATCGGTAGTTATAAAATGGCCCAGGTCTTCTACCTTACTATCAATGGTTTGCAAAGAGGTCGAAAAATCCCTTAATAATGCAGTGTTTACACGATACAGTTTATCATCGGTTAGCGGCTTATAATACAGCCAGGCTTTATCGGGTGTAAGGGCAATGCCATCAGAATTGATCTTAGGGATACTACCATCTGCTTTTGCAAATTCTTTTCCGTTAATTGTAAAATGATACGCCGGGTCAGACAATACTGTTTTAGAATCGTGAAATACAAACCGGGAATCGCCTGTTTTTGTATTAAGCACCACAATGCCGCCATTGGATGAACTGGTCATGTACGCAAAGCCATTAGTGTTATCAATCCTGATATCGTTAATATAGCTGTCTTTACCGGCTACACTTTCAGGAAATTTATAAATACGCTCTATGGTATTATCGGCAAGCTTTATTTTAATAACCTTGTTGCTGTTTTTATAAACCGGGCCAAGGCCTATACCCGCGGCATCAACTACCCACAAATACCCTTTTTCATCCGCCACTACTGCCTGTACACATACAAACGTATTGCTGCCGTTATCACCCTTTTTAAAGCTGTTCCATTTTGCATCCGGATAAGGAACAGGTTTACCATCCTTAACCTCTACAAGCGAGTAGCTGTGTTTATCCAGCCAGTAGGGATAGTTGGTAAATACCCGTCCATCAGGCGATACCGCTATACCTGTAAGCTGATAAGTGCTGTCTGTAAAAACCTCTTCTAACTGCGCAGTTGGCGCTGTAACTTCTGGGGCTTCTGGTTTTGCGGTCGTTACTACTTCCTTATTATCAGTTTTACCGCAGGCTGTTACTAAGGCAGCCATTATACTTGCGGTGAGTAATGCATATTTTTTCATGGTGAATGTGTTTTAATTTATAGTACAAAGTTGGTCAATGGTAATGGTATACGTATAGTACGTTTTTAGTTTTTAATAGTACAAAATCACGTAGTGCCATTGCATATAATAGTTAAGTACCGCCCGTCTACGGGCGGTTATAATACTTAATTAAGGAACGTAAACATAAGCTACAATAGATGCCTTTGCTATAGTATTTGCGCTCAGGTTAAAACCGACCAATGCAGGGTTAGCATCTTTATCTAAATTTAGTTTTGCCTTAAGGGCATATACCGTAATTACGTACGGGTGGTAACCACTGCCTGGTATAGGTACGGGTCCGCCATAGCCGTATTGCTTAAAATCGTTAAATGACGATATACTGCCCTGTGGTAAAAATTCAGGATGTGTACTTGCGGCACCTGCCTTTAATGCTTTCGTTTCCTTTGGCAGGTTAAACAGTACCCAGTGCCACCAGCCACTGCCTGTGGGTGCAGCGGCATCATACATGGTTACCGCAAAAGCCTGCGTACCTTCCGGTGCATTTTCCCAAAGAAGGTCGGGAGAAACATTACCGCCGTTTACGCCCCAATCATTGTAATAAAAATCTTTTGTCAGTTGTCCGCCTAGCCCTGTGCTTTTTAACGTAAAAGTTTTAGAAGCGGTTTGAGCCTGTACCGCAAGGGCTGAAAATACAATGGCCCCTACAGCGATCCATCGTTTAATAGAAATAGTTTTCATGATACATTATGTTTTTAATTATTGAATTGTGATTGCCGGTTATCGTAACCTGACAAGGCAAAGTTCAGGAGGAAGCACCCCTTGTGTATGGTACGTTTTAAGGTTTGAGAGGTAAAAAAAAAGGTACAGCAAACGTCTTAAAATGAAAAAACCTACTAAGCGACAGCTGGGTAGGTTTTATTAAAGAATTTTTAGAGTTACGACAACCACTGTTTGGGTATTAACGCGTAGCCGTCCCCCTGTACTTTTACGTAGCTAAGGCAAGGGAACTCGAAGTGTGGCCCCGCAAGCAATAAGCGTTCATGTGCTGCTTTTTGTAACACTTCTTTTCTTGTGTTAACTGCCTTGGTATGGTCTGCATCAGTAGCAAAACCAATCTCAGGCATTACAGACTGTATGGCAGGAATAGTCAAAATATCGGCACAAAATAGCACTTTTTCACCTTCAGATTCCAGTAAAAAACCGGTGTGGCCCGGTGTGTGCCCGGGTAGCGGCACGGGGGTTATTCCCTTTAAAAACTTATTCTCACTCACCTCCAAACGGTCATACAAGTCTAAAGATTCGCGCGCATCGATGGCATTTTGTACATCATGGCTATTGGTATGGTGGCTATCCATCCAGTAATGTTCCTCTAAATCTGATACCCATATTTTGGCATTCGGGAAACTCTTTTCGCCGTTTTGGCTCATTAAACCATAATAGTGGTCGCCATGCAAATGCGTTAAAAGTACAGTGCCAATTTCTTCCGGTTTAAGACCTATAAAGTGAAGTGCCTCCAATAAGTGGCCATTCATATCAGGCGAAAGTTTATTGCCCATCCCTGCATCAATTAATACCGGCGCATGATCTTCACTTTCTAATAAAAAGACATTAGTGGTTAATGTTGGGGTTTCCGGCCTGTAAGATTCGTGCAAAAAATCGGCAATTCCATTCTCATGTAAATTTGTTAAATAACCTTCTCCCGCCGTAAAATGACTGTCGTTTATGACGGTTACTTTTTTGTTGCCTATTTTCCACTGCAATATTCCCGGTAAAAGTTTTAAATCTGTTTTCATTATTTTTTATGTTGAGTTGATAAAATAGGAGCCTTGTCCATAGTGTATAGTCTATAGTTTGTTGTAGCAAAAAATGGCGTTTTTGGTTTATGCAGTCTTACATGTAAGAGCTGATGGCGCAATGCCATAGTATTTTTTAAAGGCGTATGAAAAATGGGATAAGTCCTCAAAACCCAAATCCTGATAAATTTCGACAGACGTTTTTCGTTCTTTTGTGAGCATTTCCCGCGCTGCCTCTAATCGTTTTTTAAGCAGCCATCGCGCCGGAGGCTCATTGAATAGCAATCTAAAGTCCCTCTTAAAGGAGGTAAGGCTGCGACCTGTTAGGTAAGCGAAGCGTTCCAACCGTACATTAAACTGAAAATTTTTATTCATAAAATCTCCAAGGTCTATTTTTAACGGCCTGGAAAAATCAAATAATACATTTTGCCACGTCAGATCATTTTTTAACAGCAGTAGTAACGCCTCCCTTTGCTTTAATTGCGCAAGGCTAACATCGGTCGATAAAAAATCTTCATAGGCCAATAGTGACTGCATAAATACCTTTATAAGTTCGTTATTCGGTATTTCGAAATTACTTACGGCTCCCTGTACACTGGTTTTATATTTAAATTCCTTAGCAAAATTCGTAAGGGTAGTTTCGTCAAAAAAAAGTGTTACGGTTTTAAAATTACCTTCTGAACCATTCAGTTTTTTAAATTTAAGCAACTGGTTTCTTCTGCAAAAAAACACATCCCCGGCTACTACTGTTTTCCTGTAAGCCCCAAAGTCAAGTTCCATTTCTCCGTTAATTACAAGGCCAAGGCTATGCTCTGCAACAAATTGCTCACCTTCCCTCCAGCGCGATGCTTGGCATTCGAAACTGATGGGTAAAGATTGAGATTGATGTGTCATAAAAAGTGCTTTAAATACTACTACAAAGATCGTTATATTTACCATACGCGACTTTGTTCTACAGGCCAAAACAAGCTTTGTTGAAAAGGCCAATAAATATAATGGAATAGGATAGCATTTAAATTGTAGCTACAGTGATTATGGTCGTTCAATTATCGATCATAATAGCAGCTTTGCTGTGTGGCGCAGTTCTGTGATTTATTTTATATTTGTGCTTTATACTGTTTTGTGCCATCCAAATGCAAGCACGATTTTATGACACAACTTACATCCGAATCTGGCACTAACTTATTAAGTTTACAAACCGTACAGCAAAATATATTAAGCCGCCCCATACAATTTAGCGAGTACACAGTAATTATTATAAGTGATGGCAAAGGTACTTTCTATTCCGATTTTGGCGCGTTTCCGTTTCAGGGGCCAGCAATGCTCTTTGCAACTCCTATGCAACTGATCTATATTGAAGAAATTATTAAAATTCAATACGATATATTACAATTTCATAGCGACTTTTACTGTATAGAATACCATCGCGAAGAGGTAGCCTGCAATGGCCTGCTATTTAACAACATTTATATTGCCCCATCACTTAAATTAAATGGTACAGACCATCAGGCGTTCAGGCGGCTTATCGACCAAATTACCGATGAACTCTCCTACAGTTCACCTTCAGATATTGTTTTAAAATCGTTACTCCAGTTGTTTTTAGCAAAATCAAGTCAGGTGAAGGCACGGGAAATTGAGAAAGGTACAAATAACAACCTGCGCGATGACAAAATGGAGCGGTTTAAGGAGCTGCTTGAAATCCATTTTCTAACGCTGCGCAAGCCAGCAGATTATGCAGGACTGCTACTTATGACCTCTAACAACCTGACCAAGCGATGTACTAAGTACTTTAAAAAAACACCTTCCCACCTCATTACTGAAAGGCTCATATTAGAGGCTAAAAAACAATTGCACCTTACCCGAAAGAGCATTAAAGAAATTGCGTATGCGCTTAATTTCCAGGACGAATTTTATTTTAGCCGTGTTTTTAAAAAACATACTAACGAATCTCCGCAAACTTTCAGGGATAAAACTGGTATATCTATCGTAGCAGATTTGTACAGGTAATATCCTTTTTTGTCCATGTTTCAGGATTTCTACCCGATGTAACTTTGTTTAAACAAAAACAAATTACATCATGAAAAATTTAGTAATACAACAGATTGCCAATTTAGAAAATTTGGCTAAAAGTGCGACCCGATTTGGTATTGTGGTTGTCTTTATATGGATAGGGAGCCTTAAATTCTTTACCTATGAGGCTGACGGTATTGTGCCCTTTGTGGCCAACAGCCCCTTTATGAGTTTCTTTTATAATACTCCTAATGATTATAAAACACACCAAAATAAGGAAGGTGAATTTATTGCTGCAAACCACCAGTGGCATATAGAAAACAATACTTACGGATTTTCTAAAGGGCTGGGTATTTTCTTAATAGCCGTGGGCATACTGGTTGCTTTGCACAAAGCAGCACCATTATGGAGTATGGCAGGTAGTGTACTTGTTTTTTTAATGACTCTTGGAACACTCTCGTTCATTGTAACCACTCCCGAAAGCTGGGTACCAAACTTGGGCGATACCGATTACGGATTCCCGTTCCTGTCCGGGCGTGGCAGGCTTGTTATTAAAGATATAGTATTACTTGGCGGTGCCTTAGTTACCATGAGCCAGTCGGCAAAATTATACCTTAAGAATAAGAAAGCATAATATCCACTAAAGCATCTTATAAAAAATTGCCTTTCGTAATTCTGTGCTACTCTTCCTCTCAAACGGACTATCCTGTAGCCGGCAGGCGGCATAACTTTGTCTTATCAAATTACAATAATTAATAACACTTAAAATTTTTAAATCATGAAAACAATAAATGTACCTACAAAAGAACAGGTAAGTGAACAATCACAACAACTATTTGAAGCGATTAGCGAAAAAATGGGTAAAGTGCCCAACCTTTATGCCACTATAGGTTACTCCGCTAACGCACTAAAAGGAATATTAGAATTTGAAGATGCCTTTAGCCATAGCGCCTTTACTGCAAAAGAACGCGAAGGTATAAACCTTGTGGTATCTCAGGTTAACGACTGTGATTACTGTCTTGCAGCACATACTATGCTTGCCGGATTAAAAGGATTTAATAGCGAAGAAATAATCGACATGAGAAAAGGCATCTCTGCTAACGATAAATTTCAAACCGCGTTAAAGCTTGCAAAATCCATTGCAGAAAGTAAAGGTGCGGCCGACGCTTCCCTTAAAGATGCTTTTTTTGAAGCGGGTTATACCGAAGCTGCCCTGATTGATCTTATTGGTATCATCACCGTACGCACCTTTACTAACTATGTGTATGCGCTTACCGAAATTCCCGTTGATTTCCCGGCAGCACCGGCACTAAATTAATTCAACAACTTTAAAGAAATTCATTATGAAAACCTTACATTTTAAACAAGCATTTATAGCTGTTATCCTTTTGGCGGCTAACGCACTGACAGCACAGGAAAGGCCGTATAAAGGAGAGAATGACCCGGAGGTATTTAGCGGTGTGCAATCTTTTTTAAAAGCACTTAACTCCGGCAATGGTACACCTATAGAACAACTTAGCCCGGCAGATGCCCGCCAGGTATTGGTAGGTGCGCAAAAATCAGTTACCGTTGATTATTCCGGTATAGAAGAATCTGAAAGAGTGATTACACAAAACGGTTATACCGTAAAAATTCATATTGTTAAACCTAAAGGGGCTAAAGCTAATGCACCGGTATTTATATTTATCCATGGCGGTGGATGGGTACTTGGCGACTATCCTACGCATAGAAGGCTGGTACGTGATCTTGTTGTAGAAAGTGGTGCGGTTGCGGTATTCCCTGATTACACTCCGTCACCGGAGGCAAAATACCCTACAGCAATTAACGAAATTTATGCAGCTACCGAATGGGTATCTAAAAACGGATCGCAAATAGGCGTTAATGGTAAAAACCTTGCCGTTGTGGGCAACAGTGTGGGGGGCAATATGTCCGCTGTAATTTCACTTATGGCAAAAGACAAAAAAGGCCCGGAAATAAAATTACAGGTATTGCTATGGCCGGTGACTGACGCCAATTTTGAAACAGCTTCTTACAATGCCTACGCTAATGGAAGGTTTCTGACTAAAAATATGATGAAGTGGTTTTGGGACAGCTACCTGCCGGATGCTGCGAAAAGAAAAGACATATATGCCTCTCCTTTACAGGCCACTTTAGAACAACTTAAAGGATTGCCTCCTGCATTGGTGCAAACCGCAGAAAATGATGTTTTAAGAGACGAAGGTGAAGCTTATGCCCGCAAGTTGGACCAGGCCGGTGTTCCCGTAACGCTAACAAGATATGGTGGATTGATACACGATTACGGGCTATTAAATCCAATTGCTAATCTTCCTGCTGTAAAAACAGCGATACAGCAAGCAGCAGCAATCATTAAAAACACTTTGGCACAATAATTTACGATAATGTAGCGTATAAATTAAAAGGGATAAACCTAGCAGTTTATCCCTTTTAATTTATATAAGCGTTAAACTATACAGCATATTGCTGTTTGTACTGCATCGGGGTGTGACCCACTACTTTTTTAAAAAGCCTTGTAAAATAAGAAGGTGTTTCAAAACCAAGTTGATAAGCAATTTCGGCAACGTTACTATCACTGCTTAATAATAAGTTTTTAGCCTCTTTAATAAGGTACAGGTGTACATGGTCTAAGGCGGTTTTCCCGGTTTCCTGTTTAAGGACATCACTTAGGTAACGTGGGGATATATTTAATTCGCTGGCGAGGTAGTTAACCGTAGGCAATCCCTGACTTTGATGAAGCAATCGCTCAAAATATCCACCCAAGATATCCTGGAACTTTTTTAAGGTAGTGCCCGATACATTGCTACTGCGATTAATAAATTGCCTTTTGTAAAACCTGTCGGAATACTTTAAAATCGAATCTATGTGCGAAAGGATTATATCGCGGCTTAATTCATCCTGGCTCGCTTCATGTTCGCCCCGCATTTTATAGTACAAATCCCATATTATGGTTTCTTCCTGTGGGGAAAGGTGCAATGCTTCGTTTATTTCATATTCAAAATAACCATATTTTTTTATCTGCTCGTGCAGGTGGTGCCCTGAAAGATAATCTTCATGAAAAAACATGATAAAGCCCTTCTCGGCAAACTGCACATTACTTACTTCAATAATTTGCCTGGGTTTTACAAAGACCATAGAGCCATTATCATTATCATATTTGGTTTTGCCATACAACATATAGCCCTCCTTAATTTTTTTAAGCGCTATCATGTAAAAATCTCCAGTGAAACGCGACTCTCCGACAGAATAGGTCATGAGTTCCTGACAGGTCATCATTGTTACTAGCGGGTGCAACGGCGGTTCAAAACCACTTTTATCGTGTAACTCTATAATAGATTTATAATGTGCTATTTTTTCCATGATGCTGATTTTTTGTGAAGGTGTAAAGCAGGTATGCGTTTGTCGCTGAAAGGTAATAAATATACATGAGCCTACAAATATATCTTATCTCCTTACAAAAAAAGAAGATTGTCATCATGATTTTAACTTTCTACCCAACGTATTTATGTGCTGTTTTCTCCCACAAACGAACAATTTTATGCATTCACAGAATTCTAATTTTGACATAGAAAACACATAGAATCACAAATCATTATGATTATGAAAACCCAGAAAACAAAATTTTTACGCATCAGCAGCCTTTTAGCATTTATACTTATTCCTTTAGGAGGCCTGACTACCGATATTTACATACCTTCTTTACCTGCAATGGCGCAAGATCTTAATGTTCCGGTTGCCTCTATACAGGTTTCGCTTCTGTTGTTTATGATAAGCTCAGGTATAAGCCAGCTATTTATTGGGAGTATCCTGGACAGTTTTGGCCGATATAAAATAAATATCGCAGCATTACTTGTCTTTGCCTTGGCAAGTTTTACCATTGCGTTGGTACCCAATTTGTACATCATTTATGCTATGAGGGTTGTTCAGGGAATTACAGTATCACTTATTATAGTAGGCAAACGGGCTTTTTTTGTAGATATGTATACCGGCAATGCACTCAGGCATTACACCAGCCTTTTTTCTATCGTTTGGGCTGTGGCTCCCATAATAGCACCTTTTATAGGTGGATACCTGCAACATATTTTTGGTTGGCAGTCTAACTTTTACCTGTTGGGTATCTTAACCGCTATGGTATTGTTTTTTGAACTTCGGTATACCGGAGAATCATTAAAAAAATACCAGCCATTTAACTGGCAAATTGTTATAAATACATACAAAAATATGTTGGGAACAGCAGATTTTAGCCTTGGATTGTTAATCATAGGACTGAGCTATTCCTTATTGGTTATTTATGGAATGGCCAGCCCTTTCATTATCGAAAAAGTTTATGGCTATTCTCCTGTTACAACAGGGTATAGTTCTCTTTTATCGGGTATAGCATTAATGGGTGGAGGCTTGCTTTCAAAAATTTTGATTAGCAAACCGCTATATACAAAGCTGAAAGCTGCCATTTCACTTCAACTTACAGCGGCGGCTGCCATGTTGATTATTACCCTGCATACCGACACATTTATTATCTTGATAGGCTTCACAATCGCCATTCACTTGTTATCAGGATTTATATTTAACAATGTATATGCATATTGTTTACAGCGGTTTACTTCTCACGCCGGTACTTCGAGTGGTTTAACCGGGGGCGGTATTTATGTGATAAGTTCAATTATTGGTTATGCCATAATCCATCTTTTTACACTTGATGCCGTGCAAGTCTTAGCATCAATTAATCTCTACATCGTTACTGCCTTGTCAGTCGTAATATTTCTTTTTTTTAAAAAAAAATCCAACTAAGCTAATTACTACGAAATTTTACTGGGAGCAACACCAAAATGCTTTTTAAAAGCAAAAGAAAAATGAGACAAATCTTCGAATCCTAAATCTAAATATACCTCTGAAGCAGACTTGCCTTTTTCCGATATTAAAAAGAACGCTTCGCTTAAACGTCTCTTTTGCAGCCATTTTCCGGGTGTTGTACCAAATATTTTACTAAAATCCCGCTTAAAGGATGCAAGGCTTCTACCTGTTAAATACGCAAATTGTTCCAGATGCACATTAAAATGGTAATTCTGATTCATGAATGCTTTCAGGTCAATCTTGTGAGGTTCGTCAAAATCAAATAATACTTCCCGAAGTTCGGGATGTACCTGCAAGATAAGCATCAGAACTTCTTTTTGTTTTAGCGTTATGAATTGTTGGTTATCGAAGCTGCCATTATCATTATATACAAGCAGCGATTCAAAGAACGATTTCAATAGTATGTTTGGTTGCAGCTCAATAACTGAATTATCCTTAGACGTATGTACAAGTTTTAATTGCTGCTCTATGCTAAATTGTTTCAGGGCTTCCTGGTCCAGGTAAATGGAAAGCGATTTAAATTCTCATACTCAGGAGGGTTCTTTGTAAACCGCAGCAACTGGTTCCGGGTCAGTAATTTTAACGCGCCCTCTTTATGCTCATACTCTTTCGCTCCATCACTTAATGTAAGTGTTCCGGAAATCTGGTATGTCAAAACATGCTCGGATACAAAATGCTCGCCGCCTTTGCTTTTTTTATGATAGCAGGAATAAACAATTCCCGGAGTGCTACTATTTTTTATTTTAGATTCCATAGACTCCCTAATAATTAGTGAATTTTCTTTTAACGAAAGTACAACAATTTCCGAATTTAACCCAAAAGGTACTTTGCTGGAAAGCTCAAATTTACTTTGTTGTGACGATCAGGATATAGTTAAGATCGATATACTGATTCCCCGTAGTATATAATAATGAATTCAATCCTACATCTGTGCTATTCTTCCGCTCATTTGTGGTATTCTAATAAGCCCGTCAAAAATACCTTTGCTATATCAAATTACAACACTTAAAAATATATAATCATGTCTAAAACAGTTTTAATTACAGGAGCGTCAAGAGGGTTTGGTAAACTTTGGG
>Ga0247812_10001522_pt1 | contig 13145 bp, 9 predicted proteins | sample UWRJL149409B1_FD_178011 | JGI IMG/M metagenome (GOLD analysis project Ga0247812, IMG submission 178011) | Plant litter microbial communities from Arlington Agricultural Research Station in Wisconsin, United States - UWRJ-L149-409B-1 | ecosystem: Environmental > Terrestrial > Plant litter >...
TACTCCAATATGACCAATGTTATCTTTTCCTAGCCTCTAAGCATAAATAAAACCCTTCTAAGTTTCTCAGGGGTGGGAGCAGCGAGGATGCCCAAAATAATTCTTCTCCCTCATCATTCTACCTTGAATTTTCTACGATTATGTATACTCGGAAAACTTCTCGATCCTCCTCTTGCGTCTTGCATGCAAAAGTCTTGACATAAAATGGCATATTTACTATTCGTTGGAAAAGAATACCCAGAGTCACCCACTACAACTATCAGAACGGCAACTACCACGCTTGTAACTCGCCTAAGTTTCGCTAAACACTGCCGCTCTCCGAGTCTAGAAAAATTGAGGCTATTCCTAAGCTCTTGCTAAAAATAGTTCCATAAACAAAAAAAATAAAACGTACCAAAAAATGGCAAAAGGATTTCTCCCCCCAAGTATACTCTTGAGTACAACCCTCCACCCGCCCCGACGGATGCGTGCTGTTTCTTCGAGCCTTGTGCGACTTATGCATAACAACTTGCCTGACTCAAGGGCACTAGGTATCAACAAGCCAATAAGATTACTACTGATCTATCCCCACGAGGGGGCTCCAAGGTAGCACTAGGTATATGACTTGCTAATAAGATTACCAATGAGCCATCAACGATGTTTTGCTGCGGTGAAGTCCAGCTTTTGCTAACTGATATTTATACTACATAGGTGTGGGGCTTACCCCGTTAGCGCGCGCCGGGGAAGGCAAAGGGTGAGTTTGTCAACAAAGCAAACCGGCGCCTACACTACCAAACTGAGCTGGAATATTACCAAATAAACAGTCTGCTAAAGAGTCACGTCAAGATGTATTCCAATTTAAGACTCTATTTCTTCTCTCAGAAACATAAAGCATGAAAGCGATATGGTAGAGCTGAAGTACTGCGGCATCTACCATGTGTATGTATGTCTTCGTTGAATTCAAGATTCTGACTCTAATCGCTACTTGCTAGAGTTTTAGAGGAGCGTTGAGTTTCTGTTCCTCGTATTTTGGATATGATCATGAAAAATTGTGTAGAGTTGAGGAAACCTCCATTTCCCCCCTTTTCGTAAGCGAACTTTGGTGCTACATAGGGCACAGGTAGTTTGTACATCTTATTTGTTCAGTTTCGTTAAAGAAAAGGTCCAAATATTTCAAGTATCTCAAAGGCGGATTGTAAAAAGGAATAAATTCTTACCTGAAATTTTTGATAGCATCCCTATGCCATGCGGACCAACTAATTCTATACGCACGTTTGGTCCAATCGTAATACTCGTTCAGCACCAGAGCTCGCCTTTAGAATATTACCGAAATCCAAACCAAACTGCTCAACTTTTCAGTATTAGTGTATTATGATCATTCTAGAAAGGCCCCCTTGCCTTCCTAGTATTGCTGATCTTGATGCTAAATTGGTCACGCAGGCTATAACGATGAAAAGAAATTCTTTCCCGTATGTTGCTGGTCAACGTAATATTACTGGTTATTAATGCATTGCCAATTACTAGGTTGAAAACTGTTCATTTGTTCTAGGAACACTTTACTTTAATGTTTAGACAGAAAGCTAAATCCCCGACCTAAGAAAACCGATCACGTGATACTTTTTCCTTTCCGCAATTTGCGGATGTGTCAGCACCAGTCTTCGCCGCAAGACCTAATAGCCAGACCTAGCTAGCTATTTTCCTTACGAATTTTCAAACTTACGTCCTTCACCTTATTGTGGCCTGGTGATAATGGTTTTTGGTGGCCGTCTTAATATCGCCGATCGAATTACGAAATCTAAATTTTCATTCAAATCCTGCGAATGCCTCCACGCCGCTCTTCAACAGTAGTAGCCGGAGGAGTTGGCCTTAGACGAAATGGGAAGCAGCAGGCATGTGAACCTTGTCGGAAAGGGAAGTATGTACGGGGATATCAACGAAGCTATTCAATCGAGCAGTTGTTAGTGTCGTGTCTAGATCATCACGCTGACGAAGATCTTTAGATTAGCTTGTGACCATGGCGTACCTCATTGTGGTCGTTGTGTCAGACGGAATCTAACGGCGAGATGCATTTACCATCCAGCCCCTATGTGAGTAAACCTCTCGAAGCTAAGCTCCCAATGGTATACTCTATTGTGTTAGAAAAATAGAAAAAGTCTCATGCCGTATCTAAACATGACCTCTACTGGGACTCTTAATCAAACTACGAATAGAGTCTTCTGAGAGTTGAGTACATAGAAACTAATTTTGATATTCTTATTTTACAGGACACGGCCCCGTGGACAAATATCTACTGCGTCAGTAACGGCATCAAATCCACAATCGCCCATGTCCCATCACCCATCATCCCAGACCTTTTCTCCTCAATCGCTAAACACAAACAGCCCCAACACTTCTTTTCAGGTTCATCAAGAATCTTTTATCCGTAGTACCGTCGATCCGCAGCCACCTCAAAGCCAGGAAGTAATGCAGCAACCACTAGAGGAAGCCTCAGAAACCCCTCCCATCACCCGACGGTTTGACTGGGACAAGCATACAACATTCCAACGATCTGCTAGATATTATGGTCCTACGAGTTTTACTGCAGTGGTAAGTTATCGGTCCAGATTTGTGTCTAATTTTCGAGAAGTAGCAAGTTTGCACTAGACACTGACACTGGGGGTGTTACTCCCTTGGGTTTACTCATGAAACACCGATGAATGGCACTTGACGTTCAAAATATCTTAGCGATTCATTTTACTAATTAGTTTTACAGTTTAGCGAAAATGTAAATCTTATTGAAAACCTCCAGATTGGTGATGATCGCCGGACACATCCATCAAATTGGCCATTTGGCCAGCCCCTTCTTGGAAAAGAACGACCATCAGCACCTACAGTTCGCATGAACCAGATAGTGAGAGCTTTGTGGAATATTCCATCCAAAGAAATTTGCATGAAGCTTTTGGCAACATATACATCTCTCCATCACGCAACTATGAATTACCAAATGATATCTCATAGTATCGAGACTCTCTGGTCTACATTTGGAGACGCGTTAGCTGTGCCTCGCACATCAGAAAAGCTTTCTACAATTGCTGATGTCCTATTCAAAAACGAGGAGAGACCTCTACCTCCGGCGCCAGAAGACGGAATTGCGTGGATAAACGGCTTCATGGGCCCCAATCTGCGATTTGAGATGCTTGGCATCCTTTTTTCTTTTTTCGGCATGTCATACCAACAGTTATCTGACTGGGATGAGCTTTTTTCAGTCCCAGAGAATTTTGGTAGAGATAGGAAAGACACGACGTGGCGAATGAAGGAGTGCGCTGATGTTTGCCTCAAAATGTGCGAAATATCAGAGGAGAATAATGAGATTTCAATCGCACTCATGTTATGTGTTGGTATGCTGGAAAGCGTATGTATTGGAGACGAATGTTTTCAAACCCGACGACGAGTTGCAGATGCTATCGTCTGTTCCATTGCTGCTGGTTTACATCGAATGCCTGAATACGGACCGAACAACAGAGTCACCGCTGCTTCGGAGTTCAGGAGACGTGTTTTTTCTTCGCTCTACTGCACAGATAAGACCCATGCTGCTCTTAATGGTACACCACCTGCTGTCAGCTCAAAATTTTGTGTTGTCCGCTTGCCTCTCGATATTTCAGAAGAAGATTTGTTTTTGCCTCTTGACCAGCTAGCCGATATTGTAGGTAAGCTAGATGCGAACGGGTGGAATACGACACAAAGTACATATCGTACCACATTCCATAGAGCTTTCAAAATTCTCGCCGAAGTTAGGGAAGAGATATTGGAGGCCTCTCTTTCTGTGGATACTGTTGTACCGGCGTCAAGAATTGATTACCTACATCGCCGGTGTGGAGAATCATACGACAGTCTCCCAAACCAGGTTCATTATTACGAATACGGTACGAAACCAAAGAAGAGCCGTGGGGAAGTATTGATGAACCAAGCCTATTTGTGCCTTAACATGCTTCAAAATAAGTTTTTGATCAACAGACTTGCTATAGCTAGGGGTATTAATAATGAGCAACTTCTTCTAGATACGGCTCTGGAAATGATGGATTTGACAACAATGTTCTGGATCAAACGAGATCAAGTCATGGTATACTCCTCTGCCTTCGACTGGATAGTCACCTGTTATGGAATTCCATGCGCTGGAGTAATTTGCGTTGAACTACTCAAACAGGCTACAGGCCAAAGCGTCCTGGAATTTTCCCGTTCTGATGCTATCCATAAGCTGACAATGTTCATTGGGTTCTTGGAGTGGATAAGACCAACAGATGGCAATTACATGCTCGCTGGCCGCCTCAAGAAAGTTGTTAGAAGAATTTTAGACCGTGTTCTTGAGCCACCCATAGCGGTCCCCGGACATGATATGATGGAATTGCCAGTTGACCCAATGCTGGCGCCCTTTGGAGAGATGGATTGGCTCAACACTCTGGATTGGACTCAAGGCTCTTGGATGGAGTTCAACTGACATGGTGGCCACACTCCGCTCGAGGCTCGAGGGTTATCAAGTGTGCAAGCAGTTTTATATCCCATGAAAGCCATGCGGTGAGCTCTCTGTACCTTGAGCCATTCTTGATTTATTATGTGGTTAATATCATAAACTTTTCTATATGAATTGTGCGGATTTGGAGTGAACTGATGTCTTTCTTTGTGGAAAGGGAGGCGTCCATAGTCTTCGAGATGCTTATGCATTCCACAGGGATAACCTACATAATAGTTCGTGGCTTTCTTTCTAAAGCACATCGAATCTTTCATGAGAGAGCTAGGGTGCCGTCAAAACGAACTCGTTCGTACCGGATGTTTATATTTTTTGGGCAGAGAGTGTGCTAGAAAATGAAATCTGGAAATTGTGGCGAAAGTCATTTTAACAAGCTCTGAAGAAGACGAGTTTATCTACTATCAATCCCACGAATACAATTTACTAGAGCCAGTTTCGAGTCCTCAGTTTAGTGTTCCTCAAAATCCAAAATCCAAAATCACACATGCAAGAGCTCACTTATCCGGATTTGCTATTTCTGTCAATATTTCGTGAGCAGCTAATCCCTCAAATTTTAAATGTTGACTGACTAAATTCCAAGCTAGTATTGTTCTGTTTCTGCTGGCCCTTTTTCATTCCTCCATTGGGACCACCAAGTAGGAATAAGCCAACAACATCCACCAAGTGAGTATTCCAGCAGCGTTGAGAAGAATGATGCGAGGAATCGGGGTGAAGTCACAGAGGCTGATGGATAGAAAGGCCAGAAGTTAAAACATACACGTAGAGCTTGAGAGGTGGGAGTATGCTTGCGTCGAGTCAAGCCTTGTTCTTCTTGTTCACAAAACTCAATGATATGCTCTGAGGTTTCGGTATGCAAGAGCACTGGCGATCGTATATTCGGTGTGATAACGTACCTAGAGGCTTGTTAATGCCCTGTTGATGGTTTGGGGCAGAACAATGGCGACGATGTAGCTGTGCATAGAAGTTTCCCCGATACTTGACCAGATGTAGTATCCTGTACCTTTTTGAGTGAATCAGAACCTGAAAATTCCTGAATTCAATGTTAATTCTCTCGATGATCTGACTTTGCTCTCCCAAATGTGCCCTCTGTTATACCACGAATTTGAAGAAATGCGAAAGATAGATATCCAAAATAATATCACGTGATATTCAAACTATCACTGTCAATTGTTACAAATTAGTACCGCATCAGAAGTTAAGGTAGTAGAGGAATACAGAATGGTTAATGAAGTATGACAGTTCGTACAACAAGGGGTTTCCGAAATAAGTCTGAGTAGCTCTGTTTTTCCGGATATATATGTAACGTATTTTTTTTAGTAGTCCGCCAAGATCTTCAACCCAGCAGCGGAACCAATATCAGCCCATCTTCTGTAGGTCCATAGATATGGTTAGATTCAGACTATTCTTGTCAATATGAAAGAGACTAGAGACTCTAGACTACCTATGGGATCATCCGATCCAGTGTCCTTCAAATGCACATGTTCCGCCAACGATGACCCCTCCTCTGGGCTTGTCTTATTATTTTATCGCTACTTTTCTGCACCGCCTTCTCTACAGCCTCCCGGAACCAATTCGAGTTCAGAGCTGGCGGCTTTTCATACTAGGTTAACTAACGAACTTCACCTGGGAGGTAAGATTCGAGTTGGCGTAGAGGGATTTAATATCACCGTGGGAGGCACGAAAAACGAGATTGAGGCGTACATAACAGCTTGCATATCTCATTGGAGCTTTGAAGGGCTCCATCTCGATGATTCCGAAACACAAAATGCATTTTTTAAACCTACCAGTGGAGGATGCGCATGTGTGTTTGGAGGTTCGCCAGCTTCGGTTCGTGTAACAACAGAAATCACGCCGATGGGCGTTACCAATTACATACCGCAAAACTGGGATATTATTGATAGCCTTGAACCAGCTGATTTCCATGAAGAGTGCTGGAAAGATGAGCAGAAGATTCTCGTCGACGTGAGGAACCATTATGAAAGTCGCATAGGCTACTTCGTTGATCCCGTGTCTGGGGCCAAAGCAATTACGCCAGAGATCAGAAGATTCTCTCAGTGGCCACAGTATGTCAAAAGCCATAAGAAAGAGTTTGAAAACGGCGCTTCGACGCCTGGCCAAGGACGGCGCATTATGACATACTGTACTGGTGGGATCAGATGTGAAAAGGGTGTGAGATGGATGGCTGATGAGTTGGACACGAGGGAAGGTGACAAGATATGTACTCTCAGGGGCGGAATTGCTTCTTACCTAACGTGGATGGATGAAGAGATAAAGCATGGAAGAAAGAGACCCGACGAATCCCTCTTTCGTGGAAAGAACTATGTCTTCGATGGCAGAGGTTCAACTGGATTGATGGAGGTCAAGGAAGAGCTTGAGCCAGTCTCCAGCTGTCATATCTGCAATAAACCTTCAGATAGGCTAAGCAAATGTCGCTCTCAAACATGTCATCTCATCCTCGTCATCTGCTCTCAGTGTGAGGACACGAAAGACCCGAGATGTTGCCAGAGTTGCCTTGATTTGGATACCAGGTCGAAAGATAATCAAGCCATTGCTGCTAACAGGCCGAATCCAATATGTCTTTGTGAAATGGAGAGGGAAGCCAGACTTTGGGGCGATACGATTCGCCCACAACGGACACAAGGCTGGAAAAAAGGGAGTCGGCAAGCTGGCGGAATGAACATTCGGATTAAGACGCTCGATTGAAAATGCCTCAAATAGGTGTCACTTGATGATATTTTTGAATCTAATTCAATAGTGTCTCAAGGCAACAAGAATCGATACACTGCTGCTGCGAGCAATCCTAGCCCAGTCGCGCAGTATCAAATGAGGCTATGAAAAGCTAGCTTAGCATTGACCAAATGACTTATGGCAAGGCTGTATATACTATCCCTCGCAGCTAGCCTTGATAAATAAACTTCGCCACGATCCTTTACTTCTGTGCCTATTGCAGGAAAGGGCCTCCAATCTGCAAAGTCAATAACCTTACAGATCGATCTGACTGACCCTGCACGACTGACATACTATCGGAGATCACGATGTGAGTCTGAAAATGGTAAATAAGTGTCTGATTCTCTAACTCCTTAGAGTCCGTTCGTTCTTAAAGGTAGCTAGCTAAACGTCTAAAGGAAAGGGCGACGGAGTCCTATCACATACTTCAATACGAAAACAAACAAACAGTGTCGTAGCAAGAGTGAAAACACCGCACCCGTAAACTGATAACTTGCACTAATCTGCAAAGATTACTAAAGAGAAGAGCAGACGTCAAGCCACTTGCTGTTCTTCACGCCTCCTTAGGTGGCTCTGTTCTCAGATGTAAATGTTGGCAGGTGAGCGTGGTTGTTTAAGGTCAACCCAAGAGGCTTGATCCTGAAATTTTAAAAGTAACTAATTTATATAGGAAGGAGCCCATAAGAATAAATCTCAAAAGTCGAAAATTGATTACTTGATTAGATTTTAAGAAGACTTAGAAATGCGAGTTACTGCTTAGGATTACTTTGCTGATATATGTTGAGTTTTAAAATACTATCTTATGTTTCACTCATATTGTGGACTAAAGAGAAAGATGTGAAACACAGCGGGAAACAAAATACAGAATAGGCTGTGAGACTAGAGACTGTTAAAAATGTCGTATTACGACGATTGTATTGCTACATTCTTAATATGAAAGAGAAGTGGCCAATCAACTGGTTTAATATTATTTAATGATCATTGTGCTCCGAAGCCAGCTCCGAAGAACTAGTTCAACGTAGATGCTAATGAATAGAGGGCAAACCATAGACGAGATCATAAGGGAACCGAGTTACTGCGGTTGAATTGACGCTGAAGCGTCAGTTGAAACAATTAACGCTGGCGCTAATGAGTGGACACTGCCGAGGAGCCCGGCCCGACCCATTAACCTTAGCTTACTGCGCATCTCATTGTAACAATGATTCATATCGGAGTAGGTCAACAAATCTTGAAAGTTTCAGGAAAGGTTGGTCTAATCTAAGATGGCAACGTCTTCTTATTAAGCGCGCGACTTCAAGCTGCCTCTGTGTAAGCTAAACAAACCATGTGATCCAACCAAGCCCATCTATCGCTTCTACTTTATAAGAGAGTATAGCCACAGAACTAATCGATCTTCATTAGATCACTGCTCAAATACCACGGTTCAAAGGTGTCGAGCGTGATAATCGAGGACTTAAAAATACAAACCAGATTTTCGCCTATATACACCGTCTTTGTGCACCTAACTTATTGGCCATGAATCCCACTTTCATTACCATTCCTCCTACAGCACCTCACTCGCACACGGTCGTGTTTCTACATGGACGTGGAGATAACGCCAGAAACTTTTCTTCATCCCTGCTTTACTCTAAGGACTCAAGCAACCGGACTCTTCCCGCGATCTTCCCATCCTTCCGTTGGGTGTTTCCACAAGCTGAAATACGGCCATGTGCCGCCTTTCCTGGCGAAAAGATGTCACAGTGGTTCGATATCTGGAACGTCAACAACTTCTCGGAGCGTGAGGAGCTACAGGCAACAGGATTAAGGGAGAGTGTCACAGGTATTCAACGTATCCTGGCTGCTGAAATTGCCCATTTGGATGGACGGTGGGACCACCTTGTGCTGGCTGGAATCAGTCAAGGCGCTGCGACTAGTGTGCATACTTTATTGAATCTGAGCATGCCAGCAGCCGGCGAGCAACAGGTTCCGCGGAGACTCGGTGCCTTTCTTGGCTTTTCGTGCAGGATGCCTTTTCCTGGGAGATCACTTGCTGATACTAAAAGAGTGCTCGGCCTAGAGGGTTCCCAGTATACTGATGAGATCTTGCGCAACACCCCGGTGCTCCTCGAACATTGCGCCGATGATCCACTGGTATTAGTAGGGAAAGGTCAGGACCTACGAGACACGTTACGGGGATTTGGCGCTCAGGTCATATGGAAAGAGTATCCTGAAGGAGGACACTGGTTTAACTCGCCTACCGGAATTGATGATGCTGTAGATTTCTTGAACAATTACGTTCTCAAGAACCCGAGTGCTGGAGAACGGCCTTTGAGCCAGGTCCAAGGGCTGTCAGACTCGATGGATTTGTCGTAAAGAGATTAAGCCCGTTTTTCAAGTGCTTTCTGAGACCTATAGACAAAATAGAATCATAGTAATATCAAGTGGGACTATTTGAAAACGATGATGGTCCTTGGATCCGACAACTGTAACTAAAAAAAATTACACTAAGCGGAGGGAGGTCATAGAATGGACTTGCTACACAATGATTCAATGACGTGAAGTTTAATTTTGGATGTAAAATTCTAGCGTTATGAGTACTCCTCTGAATATGATTCATCTATTCCCACTGTCCATAAGTAAGAACCCTAGGAAGGTATGCATATAATGTTGTACTTGAAGCATTTCCCAATTCTAGGACAACAGAACTAGTCCTATCCACTCTCTTACAAGTGTTGGGATTTGATGGCTGTTCTCACTCCGATGAGGACACAGAAAAAGACTTACGTACTGCATAGATATCCAGATCTTTCTATGAATTATGCAGTGATAATAAGCCAAATTAGACAGTGGATGTAATATGAGTAGAAGTAAAGGAATATAAAAAGCGGATTAGAATCACTAGGACCAGAATGTGATATGATATCCCATATTGAATTTCAGCTAAAGAAGACGCCGTAAGCGAGCCCCCTTTTATTTCTTCCAACTCCAGATGCTAGACATCATAGCGAAGAGAAGAGCTTGGGCTATAGTTATGATCTACTTCCCGCCGGCCGAGAAGCCACCAATAAGATTAAGCTTTAAGACCTCGAGAGGCTTAGCGAGCAAGCCTTCTTTGACTAAGAGCTCTCCCCCCTTAGCGTAGTACGGGGCAGCAAGGTGGGCTTGGAGAGCAGCTAAATCTTTATCTATGATTCGATTAGCTATAGCGGTGAAATGGCGGTAAAACAAATGAATTGATATGAGACCTCACGAATGGGATCTGTATGTATAGAAAAGTGTCTGATTCTCTTGACTCTCTTCGAGTCCGTCTTAAGTACTTAATTATGAGTCTGGGAAGGGACGACTGAGTCCTAACAATTGAGGACGGGATGAGATGGAATGGAAAGAGAAGAAAAGTAATCTGTGTAAAGACTGTCGAATGGTGGGAATGTGATTTGTTGGTTACCAAAGGAAGTGCGCTGTAAATGGGGAACTGTGAAAGAAATCAATCATACAAGCTTCTTGGACAAGCACAACATTGCTTCCGGTTTCCGAATCGTATTGTTCAAAGACTGTAAAACGAACCTGTGGGATTTAATATATGTTAGCTAGCTATTACAAATATGCCCACTTGTGTTTATGGGTACGGCATGCTAAGCTCAATGACCCCATGAAAATAAATGTCTTGAATTTGGAAGAAGATAAGATATAAACGAAGGGAGTGAACGGAGGTCAGGAGAGTACAGGAAAGGAAGAATATGAACCTACGCAGCCTTCTTCATTCTCCTTCATAGTGTTTCCAAGTTCAAGAATAACCTCTTTAAGCTGAGTTGTTGTCAGTATACATGGAATGTAAGTGGGTCTCAAGTCGTTTGCAATGGTAGTCTGCATTAAGAGTAGATAGGAAAGAGAACTACGAACTCGAGCCTCCTTGCCCGGAGTGGGATGGAAAATGACGATGGAGTTGATTTCTTCTGACATCCTGTTGCTCGATGAACTTGGAAGTAGGGAGGTGAGAATTCAGAGATAGTTGTTATGTAGCTGATCAAATAATTTGCTATCAGATTTTGAAGGATTGGGAAATGAGTGAGCGACTGGACTCTTAAATACCTCTCAACGCCCCGGCATTACCTTCTTGTGTGTTGGAATTATTGATCCGGGGGCGTAATGCGAAATAGAGCACTATAATAACCTCTGCTTATTCGTCGCGCTTGACCGAAATGTTGTTTTGTACCGTGATTTACCATATTATTGGCTAAGAACACACGAATGTTGTAACGGTCAAACATTACCCCGGACTCCAACATGTTATCCAACATGATCTGACTTGTTATCCTATAGAATGTCATTGCCAGATGTTGGACTACGCGTGGTTATCCGCCCTTACGTCAGCATCCCAATTGGATGTTGCATAGCAAGGATATTTCTCTCCTTTGGCAATCGCTAGCCGTTCCACGGATCCACCTTTGCCAATATTTAAATGTCATTTCCAGACAAAGAGGTGTCACGAGACAAAGGAAGTTTTAACATCTGGTTATTTGCGATTTACCTCCCCGAGATGGTGCTGCTTTCATAAACGCTGCGCTAAATCTCAAGACATCGCAGAATAATTGGGGGTCATGGCTTACTCTCCAAGGTAAATTAAGCCCTGATCACTTGCCAGAACGCAAGAGCGTTTTGACTAGGGTTCGAACCTAATACAGTTAGTTAGCGTTTTACTCTACTTCAAGTGATCAAGGTGCGTTTTGATATTCCGAATGCGTATTTGCAGTCTGCGTTCTGACTAGGGGGTCAAATAATCCCTGTTTTCTCATACAAACTAATAAAGACTCACATTATATTGATGTTTGGAGGTCGATGTTTGGAGGTCAATATAGCCCAACATGCCCCCGAATTCAGCTTAGCGTATCTTTTAAATATTGATAGTATATTTAAAGTTTTTAAATTATAGAATTCTAATGAGGTTAGTTGTGGTTGATGAAAGCAGGGAGGGGTATGGAGGATGGTTGCTTCTGTCAGAAACCTGAAAGCCGGCTAACAAGCCGTTGCACGATATCACATCACAGTTCTGGTCTGGCACATGAGGCCACTCTTTGCTCGTGTTCTTTACAGAGCTTCCAGCTTTGTTTGAATTCCTATCTATGGATTGGTTTATGTATTAGTTGCGCCATATACGGGCACCCAAAACTTATAAAATGCCTGAGATACGTCTGTCTATTCCTTACATATACACTAGTTTCATGCCTACAGGTATATCATAGACCCGTTACCTCCATCAGTCCGTATCCGATGGTGACTACCACAAATAGCGTCATTATGCTGGCAGGCACACCACGGCTGATGAAGTGTTTAACTTGGAGATATCGTTGTCCAGTTTGAGAATCCTCCATCATTATTGCCGCTAAGTATCGTTAATTTGTGTCCAATAAATATAGCGGATTGGGAATTTAAGACTTACTCATGTTGGGAAACCCGCTGGTGGGTAGACCCATTGCAGCACTACACATCAATGCGCCGCTCATGACAAGCAAATTAGGATGTGGCTGATCCATAGCCATCCCCACACTGTGTACCAGCGGTAGGATAATCAGGGCCGCAACTGTGTGAGAGATAAATGTAGCAACAACGAGAATCAAGCTAGCAAACACAACCATCACAGCATACAATGACAACCCATCCACCTTTGCAGTTATGGTATTTGCAATTGTGTGGAGGAGACCGGAGGAGTTGACTGCCTTTCCGAGCGATAAGCCGCCAGCTGCCAGGATGATAATCGTCCAAAGAAAATTATTGAAATCTTCTTTGTTTAGAATACCAGTTCCAAAGAACAATACGATCGGTATTATAGCAATGATGCCCATTTCACCAAACAACCACTCTAGTTGATGGCTGACACACCAAAGTATGATCGTTCCCAAAGTTACCAATGAGATGAACCATTGAACGCCACTGAACTTGTCCTTAACGGGACGGATTG
>Ga0247812_10001523_pt1 | contig 13131 bp, 15 predicted proteins | sample UWRJL149409B1_FD_178011 | JGI IMG/M metagenome (GOLD analysis project Ga0247812, IMG submission 178011) | Plant litter microbial communities from Arlington Agricultural Research Station in Wisconsin, United States - UWRJ-L149-409B-1 | ecosystem: Environmental > Terrestrial > Plant litter >...
TCTCTCTGAGACTTTTGGTGGGAGAAATCATAATTTAATCAACGCCATAAAAACAAACCCAAACATTTTCCGTATTTTTATAAATACAAAACAAATTTTCTTAATCTAAATTAAGTTACAGATCTCCGTTACCACTGTAATTTTGTTTTAAAATCAAATATAACCATGTCAAATATCAGTTTAATCATCGAAGAACGTGCTGCCAATATTGGCAATTTTATGGTGGGGAGATTATTGCCTTTCCGTGAAAAAAGAGCTGTCGGACCATTTGTCTTTATCGACCATATGGGACCTGCTCATTTAAGTGATCATGAAAATATGGATGTTCCTCCACATCCTCATATTGGCCTTTCAACACTGACTTTTTTATTTGAAGGAAGCATCATGCACCGCGATAGTTTGGGAACCGAATTAGAAATAAAACCGGGCGCCGTAAACTGGATGACGGCCGGAAAAGGAATTGTCCATTCTGAAAGAACACCGGAATATTTAAGACATTCTGACAAAATGCTTCACGGTTTACAAATTTGGGTGGCGCTTCCAAAAGAATTAGAACAAATGGATCCGAATTTTGCGCATGTAGAAGCAGATGATATTCCGAAATGGGAAGAAGATGGTGTTTCTTATAAACTAATTGCCGGAGAAGCTTTTGGTAAAAAATCGCCAGTTCCTGTTTATAGTCCGCTTTATTTTATTGAAATAAAAAGTAAGGAAGCTAAAAAAATCAATATTGGAAAAGATTTATTCGGCGAAAGTGGATTGTATATTTTGGAAGGAAGTATTAAAAGTGGCGAACATATTTACGATCCAAAACAGATTCTGATTACAAATGACAGCACTTTATGTGAGTTTGAAATCGCAGAAAACAGTACCGTTTATATTTTTGGTGGACAGCCATTCCCTGAAGAACATTTTATCTTTTGGAATTTTGTTTCTTCGGATAAAGAATTACTCGAAAAAGCAAAAAAAGACTGGACAGAACAAACTTTCCCAAAAGTCCCTGGCGAAACTGAATTTGTCCCATTACCTGAACCAAGAATCAAATAAAAATATGGATACAATCTCAGCAAAAATAGATACACGTTTGTATCGAACGGAAGTAAAATCAGCAAGTGATAATGTTTTAATATCTGACGAACCACAAGAATTGGGCGGAAAAAACTTAGGTCTAAATCCGACGGAACTTTTGGCTGCATCATTGGCTTCCTGCACTGTAATTACTTTGAGAATGTACATCAATCGCAAACAATGGGACGTATCAGAAATAAACGTTAAAATTGATTTTGAAAGAGATTCTGAGCGGAGTGTATCCGTTTTCACAAGAAAAATAGAAGTAATTGGAGAAGTCGACGAAACACAAAGACAAAGATTAGAAACCATTGCCAACAGCTGTCCAATTCATAAAACACTTACCCATTCAATCGAAATTAAAACTACATTAATATAACTTATCATGGAAATAAATCAAATCAACGATATAAGAAAAGGCTATTTTGAAGCCATAGAAGACGGAAAAGAAGCAGGAAAGATGACCTATACCTGGGCTGGAGATTCAAAATTCATCATCGACCATACTGAAGTTAACGAGGGATTCAACGGAAAAGGCGTTGGTAAAAAACTGGTAATGAAAGCTGTTGAATATGCAAGAAATAGCAACCTGAAAATTATTCCGCTTTGTCCTTTTGCAAAAAGTGTTTTTGATAAGACGGAGGATATTCGTGATGTACTTTTTTCTTAAAGGCGCTAAGATTCTAAGACACTAAGGTTCTAAGTTTTTTTTACCGCAAAGTTCACAAAGAATTACGCAAAGTTCGCAAAGTTTTTAGGTAAAGCTTTGCGAACTTTGCGTTTGTATTAAGTCTTACAAATAAAAACCTCTGCGAACTTTGCGGTTAGATCAACACAAAGTAAAAACACATTTTCAAATCTCCTCGAAAAGCCTTACATTTGCATGTAATTTAAACTTAGAGTATGACGAGGATAATTACACTTTTCTGTTTTTTTATAGCGCAAATCGGCTTTTCTCAAACGGCTGACAACTATTTAGAAAAAATCAGAAACAACGAAGCTCTCTTAACAGCTTTTTTTCAACAAATGCCTAAAGGAGGCGATTTACACCATCATTTTTCGGGATCAATTTATGCAGAACCACTTTTGGAAAGAGCTATTGCAGAAGATTTTTATCTGAATTTAGGAACCATGGCAGTCGCTAAAACAAAACCTTCAAACGGCAATTGGCAAACTTTTTCCTCTCTTAAAAATGAAGGCAAACTATCTTTTTACGAACAACAAGTAATGCAAACCTGGTCGGCAAAAGATTATAACGGCTCTGTACCTTCCGACGATTTGTTTTTTGACTCTTTTCAAAAATTTGAACCTACCATTCAAGGTCATTTTGCAGAAGGAATGCTCGAACTAAAAAAACGTGCCCTTGTAGAAAATGTAAGTTATATCGAAACGCAATTATCAATTATTCCGTGTGATATGAATGTTTCTGATTTAACTGATTTCAACACAAAACTTCGCCAGGCTTCAACTCAAAAAGATGAAAAAGCGGTAATGAAACTTTTAGACGAATTATATAAAAGTCTTCAGCAAAAAGATGCAAAAAAATACGCGAGCGATTTCAATACTAATTTCATTGCAAAACTGCACAAAGACCTAAAAATTGACGATGATAAATTTACAATGCGTTATCAAAACTTTGTGCTTCGTTTTATGGATCCGGTTGATTTATTCAAGAATTTGACAATTGCTTTTATTTCTGCAAACGACAGTAAATTGGTTGCCGGGGTAAACATTGTTTCTCCGGAACATGGCGAAAATTCTATGAAAGATTATTGGTTGCATATGGTAATGTTTAAATATTGTCACTCTAAATTCCCGGATGTAAAATACACGCTTCATGCTGGCGAATTAACTTTAGGTTTGGTTCAGCCAGAAGATTTAACGTGGCATATTAATGATGCAATTCACGTTGCAGGTGCTAATAGAATTGGGCACGGAGTTGACATCGCGTACGAAGCAAATTCATATGATTTATTACGTTATATGGCAAAAAACAATATTCCGATTGAGATTAATTTAGCAAGTAATGAATTCATTTTGAAAGTAAAAGATGGCCGTCATCCGTTTACGCTTTACAAAGAATTTAATGTGCCAATTGTAATCAGTACTGACGATGCTGGAATTTTGAGAACCAATATGACAGAACAATATGTTTTAGTAGCCAAAAGATACCCGGATGTTTCGTATGCAACTATAAAGCAATATGTTTATAACAGCATCAATTATAGTTTTATTCAGGATGCTTCGGTAAAGAAACAATTGTTAAAAGATCTGGATTCAAGATTTAAAAATTTTGAAGATAAATTTTCTAAAAATTAACGAAACCTAACAGGTTTTAAAAACCTGTTAGGTTTGCCCAACATTAAACTATGATTCTAGAAGCCGTTTTCTTATTTATAAAACCTGATTTAGCAAATCAATTCGAACACGATTTTGCAAAAGCAAGCCAATATATTTCTTCCATTGATGGTTATTTAGGACATCGATTAGAAAAATGTCTTGAAGTCGAAAACAAGTATCTTTTACTGGTTGATTGGAAAACTTTGGAAGATCATACCATAGGTTTTAGAACTTCTGAAGCATATTTAGAATGGAAAAAGATTCTGCATCATTATTATGAACCATTTCCGATTGTAGAGCATTTTGAAACCGTTTTTGAGAATAAAAAATAGTCCAGAGATTTTAGGGATCGAAAAGATTCACACAGATTTTTAATTTGTGTTAATTCGTGCAATTAGTGGCAAAAAAACAACACAATGAACATCAAACTTATCGCCATTGGCAAAACCGACAATAAATCGTTGCAGACTTTAATCGACGATTATACCAAACGTTTGTCGTTTTATATCAAATTTGATTTGGAAATTATTCCGGATATCAAAAACGTAAAGAATTTATCTGAAAGTCAGCAAAAAGAAAAAGAAGGCGAATTGATTTTGTCCAAACTTTCTCCGACAGATCAATTAATTTTATTGGATGAAAACGGAAAAAACTTCTCCAGTATTGGTTTTTCTGAAGAATTACAAAAGAAAATGAATTCGGGAATCAAAACTTTAGTCTTTGTAATTGGCGGTCCTTACGGATTTTCAGACACCGTTTACAGTAAAGCGCAGGGAAAAATTTCGCTTTCGCTAATGACTTTTTCACATCAAATGGTTCGTTTATTTTTTATCGAACAATTGTATCGTGGGTTTACGATTTTACGAAATGAACCTTATCATCACCAATAAGAAAGTATTCAGTCGCAGTTTTTTAGTATTCAGTTCTAGTAGATAAATTCTTCTTCTTCACTTATAAAAACAAATGGGATCTTTTTATCAATTATAGTTTTTACAAGGATTTTACATTGAATATAATCTTCGTAAAGCATCTTTTTATCGTATGAAAATATAATTTCAGCTTTCGGATTTATAACCAAGCTGTCCAAAAAAGGTTCCAGATTATTTTTAGGAAAATCATAGGTTTTTCTCCCTCTGTATTCTATCATCCCATTTTTTCTGAAATACAACTGACTGATATTTTTGCTAACAGACTCCATTTTATAATACACTTTCGTGAAAGGCAAAAAGGCTAAATTCTTTCCGATGGAATCTGCATAGGAATAATAATTTTCTGCTTTTTCGTTTTTATGGGCGCTGTCTCCTAGCTTTTTTTCCTGTAATTTAATGACTTCCGGAATTACCAATTTTAAAGGCAAACGTTTATCAATATTGAAAATCCAGTTGGTTGAGATAATGCTGTTTTTTCTGTTTACTTCAGCGATTGTGTCTTTACCTTCGGTTTTAAAGAAGATGTAAATTGGCGAATGATCCTGAACGTCTTTAACGATTGACACATTTGCTTTTGGGAGTAGAACATCTTTTTTTTCTCCACATGAAAAAAGAAGAAAAGCTATAATTACAGTAAAGTATTTCATAATTTATTTATTTTAACACAAAGTTAGTCAATTCCGACTGAGGAGGAATCCCCGCAAGTAGCTCGATAAAGTTTGGCAATTGTGATTGCGGAGTTTCTTGTGGGGATTCTTCGTTCCTCGGAATGACAAATCTGTCGGTTATATTTTATTATAATTCATTTTCTCAAACAAAGTAACACATTCCACCGCTGCTTTTACATCATGAACACGCAGAATCTTAGCACCTTTTGTCAACGCAATAGTATTGATAACCGTTGTTCCGTTTAAGGCTTCTTGCGCAGTATTACCAAGCGTTTTATAAATCATAGATTTTCTTGAAACTCCTGCTAAAACTGGCAATTCCAACAAATTAAAAAGTTCCATTTTTTGTAAAACTTCATAATTCTGATTGGTCGTTTTGGCGAAACCGAAACCTGGATCGAGAATCAAATCATTAATTCCGAGGCTTCTTGCCTTTTTAACTTTTTCAGAAAAATAAAAAAGCATTTCTTTTACAATATCATCATATTGTGTCAAAGTCTGCATCGTTTGTGGGTTTCCACGCATGTGCATCATAATATACGGAACATTGTATTTTGCAATTACATCAAACATTTTATTGTCTAATTCTCCTGCTGCAATATCATTTATAATTGCGGCTCCGCTTTCTAAACTTGCTTTTGCAACTTCAGCTCTAAAAGTATCTATCGATAATAAAGCTTCGGGGAAATGCTTTAAAATCAATTCAATTACTGGAACAATACGCTCAATTTCTTCAGCTTCGGTTACAAATTCGGCACTTGGTTTACTCGAATAAGCCCCAATATCTATAAATGTTGCTCCTTCTAAAAGCATTTTATCTACTTGCGAGATTATCTCGTCTTCATTTTTATACTTTCCTCCGTCAAAAAAGGAATTTGGCGTCACATTCAAAATCCCCATCACTTTGGGAATTGACAAATCAATAAGTTGACCTTTGCAATTAATCGTCATCTGTTGTTATTTTTGTTTCAGGTTTCAAGTTTCAGGTTGCCGTAGATTGTATAAGTTCCAGAACTTGAAACTTGAAACCTGAAACTTGAAACATCATTTTTTCAGTTTCAAATTATCCCATTAACACTTTGTTTAGAAAAAACTTGAAACAAAGAAAACCTGAAACTTGAAACTCTTGAAAAATTCCTTATTTTTGAAGAAATTTTAGCAAATATACAGCAATAAATGAAGAATACTTCCCTTGAATTTGATAATGTAATTACAGTTTGTCGTACGTTATATATCAACAAAATGAAAGATTATGGTAGTGCATGGAGAATTTTAAGACTGCCTTCACTAACCGATCAGATATTCATAAAAGCGCAAAGAATCAGAAGCTTACAGGAAAACGAAATCCGTAAAGTGGATGAAGATGAAAAAGGAGAGTTCATCGGAATTATCAATTATTCTATCATGGCTTTGATTCAGTTAGAATTGGGCGTTGCAGAACAACCTGATCTTGATGTAGAAAAAGCAACCGAATTATACGATGCTAAAATTAAATTAACCAAAGAGTTAATGGAAGCCAAAAACCATGATTATGGCGAGGCCTGGCGTGATATGCGTGTGAGTTCCTTAACTGATTTGATTCTCCAAAAAATCCTTCGCGTAAAACAAATTGAAGATAATAAAGGTAAAACTTTAGTTTCTGAAGGCATTGACGCTAATTATCAGGATATGATTAATTATGCTGTTTTTGCTTTGATTTTAAATCCGCTTACGCCAAAACAATAAATTTCAATTAAAACCCAAATTTTAAAAATGAAAAACATCATTACTCAATTCTCCCGAATATTCGTCGGCGTATTATTTATCATTTCAGGATTAATAAAACTAAATGATCCGGTTGGTTTCTCTTATAAACTGGCGGAATATTTTAGCGAGCCGGTTTTCAATATGCCCTTTTTAGAGCCATTTGCTTTAGGATTAGCTATCTTTTTAGTAATATTAGAAGTGGTTTTGGGTGTCATGTTGTTGGTTGGTTATAAAGCAAGAACTACAATTTGGGCTTTATTGGTTTTAATTGTTTTCTTTACCTTCCTTACCTTCTACTCTGCTTATTTTGATGTCGTAAAAGATTGTGGATGTTTTGGAGATGCTTTGCATTTAACACCATGGGAGTCATTCACAAAAGATGTGGTATTGCTTTTCTTTATTTTGATCTTATTCTTCAATCAAAAATTAGTAAAACCATTGTTTTCAACTCCACAAACAAATTTTGCTGTTTATGTAAGTGTTGTTTTGTGCGCTTTTATGGCAGTTTGGGTTTTAAATCATAATCCGATAAAAGATTTCCGTCCTTACAAAGTGGGAACCAATATTGAGAAAGGAATGGAAATTCCGGAAGGCGCTCCAAAGTCTGTAGTTGAAATGATTTTCATTTATAAAGTAAACGGTGTTAATAAAGAATTTGGTGAAAAAGATTTAGCAAATATTCCTGCAGGCGCTACTTTTGTAGATAGAAAAGATAAAGTGATTACGGAAGGTTATGTTCCGCCAATTCATGATTTCACAATGACAAAAGACGATTCTGACTATAAAGCAGAACTTTTAAAAGAACCCAAATTATTACTTTTTGTTACTTATGATTTGACTTTATCTGACCCTTCGGGAATGAAAAAATTAGAAGCTTTAAACAAAGAAGCGCAAGCAAAAGGATACAAAGTGGTTGCTATGACAGCTTCCGGAGCTGACGAAATTGCAAAGGCTAAAAAAGAATACGGCTTAAATGTTGATTTTTATTTCTGTGATGCAACAGCTTTAAAAACGATTGAAAGAGCCAATCCAAGTATAGTTGTTTTACATAATCGAACTGTGATTCAGAAAGTACATTATAATGATATTGGAGATTTGAAATTGTAATATTTTCAAAATCTTTAACATTAAAAACGCCAATTTTTCTGGTCATCTAGAAATTGGCGTTTTTCTTTTTACAGTTAATATTGCGTAAGAAAAATATTAAATTAGATTTTTTTGTTTTATATATTTGTTTTAATTAACTCAAAAAAAACAAACTGCATTCATGAAACAGCCACCAAAGTTCTTATTAACTTTTTTATTGACTATTCTTTCAAGCTTTAGCGGCTTTTGCCAAGCAACGATAAATAAAGATCAGGCTTATATCTTTTTTCTTCACAATGCTTTTATCGAACAAAATGATTTGAGCGTCGCACATCCGGAATATGGAAAAGCAGAATACAATGAAATCATAGCTTCTTTTAGAAAAGATAATTTTATTGTTTACAGTGAAATCAGAAAGAAAAATACAAACGCATATGAGTATGCTGAAAAAATAGCCAAACAAATAAAAAAACTACTTAAAAAAGGTATTCCTCCAAACAAAATTACTGTAATAGGAACTTCGAAAGGCGGCTATATTGCCCAATATGTTTCGACTTTTTTAGCAAATCCAGATATGAATTTTGTTTTTATTGGATGTTTTAGAGACGTAGATATTCAGGAAATTCCCGATATCAATTATTGTGGAAACATCTTAATGATTTATGAAGAATCTGATATTTTAGGTGTTGATGCCACAAAACGAAAAGAAACTTCAAAACTAAAAATAAATCATTTCAAACAAATTGAATTGCATACTAACCTGAAACATGGTTTTTTATACAAAGCTTCAGACTTGTGGATTGCTCCGAGTAAAAAGTGGGCAAATGGCAATTACGAATTGAACTAGCACTTTCATAAAAAAACGTTTTAAAAGTCTTCAGTAATTATATTTTACCGAAGGCTTTTTTTATTAAAATCTGACGTTTTTTGCTCTCATAAACCTTCCAAAAACAAAAAAATCACTTCAAATTTTACTTGATTAAAAAATGATTACCAAAATTTTTCATTTTTCAAGTTAACTATTACGATTTCAATCGCGTTTTTCTAACCGAAATTTCCAGTTTTGTTACAAAATAAACGACTCTTCAAATTTTGTTAATCTCCATTTGGCATTCAAATTGTTTGTTTAACTTTGTTCGGAACCTTAATTTATGAAATTGCTCTGATTTGAATTTGCAGATTCAGTTCAGAAAAGACGATTCATACATTTTTAAACTATTATTAAATATGAAACAAATAGCTTTAATTGTTATTGCATTGATTACTTTTTCATGTTCACAAGCTCAGAAAACAAGTTTTTCTAAAGAGGCATTGTCTGAAAAATTATTAACCGTTGATGGAGGTCAGACTTCTTTCAAAAACATTTTAAAAAAGTATAAGGGAAAAACTTTAGTTATTGAAGTTTGGGCATCCTGGTGTGGCGATTGCGTAAAAGCAATGCCAAAAGTAAAAGAATTACAGGCTAATAATCCTGATGTTTCTTACTTATTTCTTTCTGCTGACAAAACCGCTGAAAAATGGAAAATCGGAATTGAAAAACACGAATTAAAAGGCGATCATTTTATGATGAACGACGGAATGAAAGGTGTTTTTGGAAAAGCAATTGATCTGGACTGGATTCCAAGATACATTATTATTGACAAAACCGGAAAAATTGTTCTATACCGCGCTATCGAAACTGATTTTGACAAAATCAATGAAACCTTAAAAAGTTTAAAACAAGCATAAAAAGCTTTACAAATTACCACAAAAACAAAAAATAAAAGAATAATAAAAACTACCAAAATGAGAAAAAAGATTGTTGCAGGAAACTGGAAAATGCATAAAAACGCGGCACAAACTGAAGAATTACTAAGTGAATTAATTACAAAAATACCAGCACAAACAACTGCTCAGGTAATTGTTGCACCAACATTTGTAAATTTACAGGCAGCAGTTGCAAAAGTAAAAAACACAACTATTGGGGTTTCTGCACAAAACGTTCACCAGGCTGAAGGTGGTGCTTTTACAGGAGAAATTTCTGCAGATATGTTAACTAGCATTGGTGTAAACACAGTAATTCTTGGACACTCTGAGCGTCGTGCTATTTTTCATGAAACAGATGCATTAATCGCAAGCAAAGTAGATACAGCCCTGAAACATGATATGACTGTAATTTTCTGTTTTGGAGAGGAATTAAAAGATCGCCAATCAGGTAACCATTTTAATATTGTAGAGAATCAATTGCGTGACGGATTATTCCATATTGCAAAAGAATCTTGGGTAAATGTTGTTTTAGCTTATGAGCCAGTTTGGGCAATTGGAACAGGAGAAACTGCTTCACCAGAACAAGCTCAGGAAATGCACGAATTCATTAGAGAAGTTGTACGCAAAGCATTTGGTGCTGATATTGCTGACGAAGTTTCTATTTTATACGGTGGTTCTGTAAAACCAGACAACGCAAAAGAAATCTTTGGTAAGCCAGACGTAGACGGTGGTTTAATTGGAGGTGCTGCTTTAAAAGCAGAAGATTTCTTAGCAATTGTTACAGCAATCTAATTTTAGATTTTAGTCCCGAGACTTCGGGATAGATTTTAGATTTTATAATCTTACTTATATAAAAAAGCGTTCGCTGTGCGAACGCTTTTTTTATGGTTTAAAAAATTCTTAAATTAATAATGTTCTTTTAGATTTATAAGCAACTTCTACTTTCTATTGTTACCTTTGCAAAAAAAATTATTTATGTCAAATATATATTTAGGATATCATTTTACGATTGAGCCGAAAGAACCGGGATCAGAAATTTTAATAGCTGAATTAGGCGAAAAAGCATTTGAAACTTTTACAGAAACGGACAATGGAATTTCTGCATATGTGAAGAAGGATTTATGGGATGAAAACATTCTGGATGACATTTATATTTTACAATCGGAAGAATTTAAAATTGAATATACAGTTGAAGAAATCGATCAGGTAAACTGGAACGAAGAATGGGAAAAGAATTTTGAACCAATTGACGTGGATGGAAAATGTCATGTTCGTGCTCCGTTTCACCCAAAAACAGATGCTGAATTTGATATTGTAATCGAACCAAAAATGAGTTTTGGAACTGGGCATCACGAAACAACTCACATGATGATTCAGCATTTATTAGAAATGGATGTTAAAGGTTTAAAAACTTTAGACATGGGCTGCGGAACTGCAATTTTAGCAATTTTAGCTGAAATGAAAGGTGCTGAACCAATTGATGCCATTGATATTGACAATTGGTGTTATTTGAATTCTATCGAAAATGCCGAACGCAATAACTGCAAACACATCACCGTTTATGAAGGCGATGCAGCTTTATTGGCTGGTAAAAAATATGATCTGATTATTGCCAACATCAACAGAAATATCTTGTTGAATGATATGCAGAGTTATGTGGATTGCTTAAACCCAAAAGGGATTATCCTTTTTAGCGGTTTTTATGAAGAAGATGTTCCTTTTATCGATGCATCATGCACTGAGAAGGGGTTGACATATGTTAAAAAATTTCAAAGAAACAACTGGGTTTCATTAAAATACGTAAATTAGTTTTAGTAATTCCAACAGTACAAAAACCTAAAAACATGAGTACTAAAGAAAAAGTAAGAGAAAGAGTTCGTGAAAAAGAAGCAGTTGGTTTCAATAATGAAATCATTGTTTATAATGACGATGTAAACACTTTTGATCACGTAATTGACACTTTAATGCGTGTTTGCAGTCACACGGCTGAACAAGCAGAACAATGCTCCTTAATTGTACATTACAACGGAAAATGCACCGTAAAAACGGGACCGATGGACAAGTTAAAACCACAATGCACTCAACTTTTGGAAGCTGGACTTAGCGCCGAAATTGTTTAATTGTAAATAACTTAAAAACGCATTCTATTTTGTTTTACACTAAAACGAAATAGAATGCGTTTTCATTTTAAACTGTCTGAAATTATGAGAATTATTCGACTTTTTACACTTCTTCTATTTTTACCTTGTATTCTAAAAGGACAAGCCAAATTTGAATCTATCAGAAAGCAACTAACGAAAAATAAAACATACGAGTATGTTTATAATTTCGAAAATAATTACGCAGGAGTTAGAACTTTTAATGGAAAAATGGGATTGATTGACAGCACCGGAAATTTAGTTATTAAACCCACTTATCAATTTATTCACAATAAAAAGGAACTCAAAAATTTATATGAAGTTGCTATTCTTTCTAATAAAAAGTCCAAACGCGGTTATATTGATTTAGAAGAAAATATTAAAATCCCGATTGAATATGATGATGTCTTTTATTTTGGAAATGGTCTTATTAGAGTGTCAAAAAATAACAAAACGGGAGTTCTTGATACTTTAAACAATATAATTTTACCTTTAAAGTCAGACTTTATAATGGAGCAAGACGGAATTCTGTTTGTTCAAACCAATAATACAACCGATCTTTTTGACGCTAGAAAGCAGTTAACAAATTTTAAAGCTGAAGATATTGACTATTTTACAAACAACCGATCTATTGTAACACTTCAAAACAATACTACATTCATTATCAATAAGGAGGGAACGGTTGTATTAAATGCTATTAAAAATTATAAATTTGAAAAAATAATTGGCTTAGATTCTTATATCATTCAAAATATAATTACGAATAAAAAAGGCGTTATAAATTCTTCCGGGAAATATGAAATTGAATGTAAATACGATGATATTTCGAAATCAAAATCTATTTATATTATAAAGGATAAAGAGAAATATGGATTCATTACTAAAAATGATTCGGTATTAAAACCATTAATTTACAATAGAATTTATGCTGTAAATCACGATACTATTGCGTTTCAAAACCAGTATTATGCACAGAAAGGAGAATTAGAAGGAATTGTAAACCCATTTTTAGACAAAGAAATAATTCCGTTTCGATATAAAAACATACAAACTTTCACAAACAATTATATCGTTACCAATTTAGATAACAAAAATGGGTTCTATGGTGAAAATGGGGAATTGATTGTTCCAGAAAGTTATTCTTTTTATAATGGTTACGGGAATAAAGTTTTCGCAGTAAAAAACAGCAAAAATTATCTTCTTACTCTAGATGGAAATCATTATTCTGAAATAGAAATTCTGGCTGGTGAATTTGTACAAGACCGCAATTTTTTTATTGGAATTCATAAAAGCAAATATCAAATATTCAAAAACGAAAATAAGTTTGGAGTAATAAGTGACGAAAACAAAATCGTTATTCCCTGTAATTTTAGCGCGATTGAACAGATTTATTCTACGGGAGAGTTTATT
>Ga0247812_10001525_pt1 | contig 13116 bp, 13 predicted proteins | sample UWRJL149409B1_FD_178011 | JGI IMG/M metagenome (GOLD analysis project Ga0247812, IMG submission 178011) | Plant litter microbial communities from Arlington Agricultural Research Station in Wisconsin, United States - UWRJ-L149-409B-1 | ecosystem: Environmental > Terrestrial > Plant litter >...
GAAGCTGTACATTCTCTACTTAGTTAGCGCGAGAAAATCTTGGCGGAGGGGCCATCATTCTCCAGCCTCATGCTCGACCGCGTTACTTTGTTGTAGGCAAAATATGGGTACATTCGTGTTTTGTATTTGTGTGCCCGATAACTGAGTATTACAAAATGGGCCCTTATGACCTATCTCTCGATCCCAAGCGGAAGGAAATCCGACGACTGGTACTTCAACCTTTAAGTGCTGGTGCATCGATCCAGTGCTTGGTTGAGGTTGTCTCTCTATCTGACGAGCCTGAGTTTGAGGCATTATCATATGTCTGGGGAGATGCATCTATTAAGAGCAACATCATACTTGAAGGAGCAGCTTTCCCCGTCACCAAGAATCTGGCCACAGCACTCTTCTACCTTAGGTTTGATGACAATCCAAGGAGACTATGGGTAGATGCTCTTTGCATCAATCAAGGCAACACCAAAGAGCGTAATGAGCAGGTTGCGATTATGGGTGAGATTTATGCACATGCAAATCCCGTTTTGATATGGTTGGGCGAAGCCTCAGAAGGAAGTAACAGAAGGTTCAACTTGATGCCCACAATTGCCGATGGGACAGAAGTTGCAGATGAAATTTTGGAAAATATGTTTACATTCTATATGGAGCTTGTTGAGAGAGAATGGTTTAATCGTTTGTGGACGGTTCAGGAGTTGGTGTTGGCTGATAATGATCCGATGATCGGCTGTGGGATTATGTGGACAAAATGGAGTATATTGTTCGGCGCATGGCACCGGGTCGCTGAGTACGTATTGGGTAAAATTGGTATGGTCAGTAAATGCCGAGATGAGGATGAGAGGGGGAAAGATGGGTCTTCAGATGTTCAGAGACCTGTTAGTATCAAAATCGACGTTCTCAATCAACTACACGAGAAGGTACGTAGAGATGGAGGTGAAGATCTGCGAAAATTGCTATTCATCACCAAGACTTCCAAAGCTACGGAACCCAGAGATATTATATACGCCTTATTAGGAATGTTGCCAAAAGATGACAGGGACTGTTTTACGATAGACTATGATCTACCATTAGAAAAAGTCTTCGCGGAAGCCATAAAAAACATCCTTCAAAAGGGAACTGGGCTGTTATTTCTTTCTGGTATGGAGATGGCAGGTCCTTTATCTACATCTCCGTCGTGGGTCCCGAAATTTGGAGCAAAGTTTCTATTTCGCCCAACCCTTTTCCATCCCCCAGGAATTGGTGCGTCTGGTGTAGACAGTGATTGTATCAATGGTAGTATAGACCAAGATCTCAATGTGATGCATGTCAGAGGATTGCCTATTGATGAGGTTGTTGATAGGGTATTATTTGGCGATTTAGAGGAATGTTTGGGCAAACTTCCCCAAGTGGAAGAAATGAGAGGAAGAGCTAATCAGTTGGCAGCGATACATTCAAGCCACCGACCTTATCTCAACAAACTAAAAGCCAAAGAGGCACTGTGGAGAACCTTGATCGCCAACAAAGCATACAGTGGTAGAGCTCGTGATGTAGCGCCAGACGCCTATCGAGAAATGTATAACATGCTCCTCAATGAACAGAAATCGGGACAAGTAAGCGACAAGGAAATCACAAGAGATTATAGATTAAGATTGTTGAATCACTTGCCTTCGTCTTGTTTTTTCATTACTGCCACAGGTTTCTATGGCATCGGCCAGTCGATGGTTGAAAAGGGAGATCAATTGTCAATCTGGTTTGGGTCACCAGTTCCCTTTGTGTTGAGACCGAGAAATCAATATGCCGAGCAAGGAAAACAGGTACATTCTGTTGTTGGAGTTGCCTACGTTGCAGGTATCATGGATGGTGAAATGGTTGATGAGGTGTACTGTGAAGATCTTGAAGACGACGTGGAGTTCGTTGTGAGGTAGACCTCCTTGTAGAACGGTCGAAATTGCTCAAGCACCGCATTTTTATAAACGGGATACACAGGCTTCACTATAAAACCAGATGAGTACCAGAAGTACCTCAAAGCCCGCGTCTATTCTACACCAAGAACTGTGGTCATGTTACGTGATCGGCTAAACCCAGAATTCCTAATGCACACTCCAAACACCGATGCCTCTAATTAGGCTCGTCTTCACTGCACACCTCATAAAAAGTATACACGCTTAGAGAAGAATGTTAAAATACTCCAAAACGATATTTCCCCGTAATTGAATAATACTGTGTTCGTGTAGGTAACATTCCGGCTAGTTTTCGTAAGTTTTATCGGACGACCGCCACAATTGCTTGGTTTAGTTGCCGCAACTTAGCGTGCAGCACAGGGAAGAACTTCAAATACCGCTCGACTGCCAGCAAGTAGATTATAGATATCACAACATCATGAGTGACCGGCACAGTCTAGTATGGGCTGCATCCAAAAACACCCCTTTCCTTCCTGATCTTCCCTCAAACATCACTCGGCATTATATCCCAACTCTAGAGGGGCCTCTTGAACTTCTCTCCGCCCAGCCTCCAACATCATTTGAGCCTCGGAAGAAATCTATCCTTTTCCAACATGGAGGATTTGGTAGTGCTTCAGTCTGGATATCGTTCCTTGATTTTCTCTCTCAAAAAGGATATCCGTGTTACGCTGTATCCCTTCGTGGTCATGGGGGAAGTTGGAAACCTGGATACTTCAGAATGGTCTGGATGACCGGTAGAGCAACCCTAGCTCGAGATATAACCTCAGCCATTGCTTTTATTGGAGGTTATGAGTATGGAAAGAGGACTGCAAATGCTCCTTTCAGATCAGAAGATCTCGTTCTTGTTGGACACTCTGCGGGAGGCGGCTTGTGTCAATATTTTATGAGCAAAGGCCTTGGTGATGTCGGTGCATTGGTACTAATAGCAGCAATACCTGCATTTGGAGGGTTAGTATCTCATCTAAATAAAGTAACACCAGTACTGAAAAATATAGCCTCGGTGTATATCAAAATTGGTTTAAATTGGATCCTTGGTTTCCTCCCCGGTTCTATATTCGTGATCTATGGCATCCAAGATCACCTTTATCCTCGACAACTCTTGTTCACCGATCCTTTTTCTCACAAGCCTTTCCACGCAGCGAAGTCCTAAAGTTTGAGCGGATGTTGCCTGCGTACGAAAGCATGCTTTGGCCTCTAAGTCAGATGTTACCATTTGCTAATATAGGTAAAATCATACGAAATGTCTTAGGATGGAAAGAAGATATCTCCAAATCTCGCATTCTTGTTATGGCTGGAGGCGAGGACCCTTTGATGGATGTTCCTATGATGCGAAAGCTGTCGGCACTCTACCGAGTCGAGCTTCGAAAGGCTTTCCCTGTAACTCAAGCTAAGTTCTCAGAGAAGGAAGGTAATCTGGAGTTTCAGGGGGTGGATTTCGCGGTTATCGAAAACTCGGGACATCATTTGCAAAATGATTTGCATTGGGAGGACGCTGCAACGAAACTTCTAGGTTTCTTGAACCAATTATAGAGAAATTCCTACATGTAATTCCACTCTGTCTAGTAAAAGTAGAACAATTGTACTTGTGTTTAATATATGGCTTTGGTATTCTTTCTCTCTAATCGTTCGCGTATTTATTGCCTTAGTTCTTCTTTGTTGTACATTTGCTTATCAATTGAACTTTTATTACAAACGGAGTTCACTTCTTGAATATCAACTACCCCCATACAGTGCCATGGAGAACATCATAAAATTGTTACCAGCATCGCGAACTTCTGCAAATTAATCTGGAAAGAGAGTAGAGTCTCTCAATACAAACGAGGTTATCTTTTTTGCACAGAGCCTCACCTGATATGGTTGATAAATTGATGGCATAGTCATAAGTTGAATTCATACTGAAGTAGTGTTAGGTTAGTTGAGAATTTGGATGAGGTTTTGTAAACCGTTTCATAATCGATGATCGTTGATGGGCCCCAGAAATATATACATGAGAGTGAGAATTTGCTAGACAAGATTCAAGTATTTTCCCAACCTTGGTATACACTCGTATATTGCAGAATTTGATTCCCATTAGAAAACCATTGTCAACTGCTCGCTGTACTCCGTTGGTCTGCCCACCGTGACTTGAGCATTCCTATCACTCAAATCCATCACAATATTGAAGAGTGTCTGAGTAATGCAATTTCCTTCCGTCTTTCTGTTGATCGAAGCAGGGTATCCCTCTGTATCCTTGAAAATTTCAAAGATTTCTGTAAATGTCGGGTCCATCATATTTGCAGTGATATCCTTAATCCGTTCTAGTCTTAGCGGTGAGTCGCCCAACCACGGCGGCTCACTGACATCGGGATGGTCAAGTATAAGATGATTCGAATGACAGACACGACCTTTTTCATCCATGGCTAACTCCTTCACCCACTTGCTTGTGCACTCAAGCCCCGTTGACCCAGTCGCATCTCCAACTAGAATGTGCCCACTTCCAGCGATCCCAGCGGATTTAATTGCAGCTATTGCTTGCTCACGAGATTCGGATTCCAACACTGTCCGAAGAGCGAAATGAATCGGTAGTTTCGAGCGATCAACACCACGGCAGCGGATAGCATTCAAGCAACATCCCACCCCCTTGGAGTTCAGTCCAATCTTGCCCAGGATCCCAGCTTCAGTTACCATTGAGATATCCGGGATGTTAGTCCCTGGCTGCGAAATATGACAAAGTATAATATTTTGACTTTGCTCAATCATCCAGTCCCAATTTTGGGACAGATAAGACTTCCCACCAATTAACCAACCGAGACTTGTGCAGCCGTCACTGGCGATGTCGATATTTTTGGATTTGTCTGCAAACAAGCCAAAGTTGATCTCGGTTCTAACATTCAAGGCAAGAACATCTAGGAAATGAAGCCCTGATCCCTCGGCAATGCCCTTCAATTCTTCAAAATATCGAGGGTAGAGCTTTTCCAAAGGCTCGACATATCTTGATGCTTCCTCCAATATTTCAGGCCAGGTCAGTAAGCAAGACTTTTGGAACAGCGCCTCATAAAACTTGACAGAGCCATGAACTTGTTCTTTTGCCTCTGAGCCATGTGTGAACCCTATCTATTGTTTTTTTTTAGCGGCGTCTAATATCAGAGATCACATTCCTATGTCTAATACCTACTTGAAAAGGAGACCCTTTGCATCGAATCTCAAGCATATTAGGCCACTAATTTGATAGCTCCTTTCGCGAATTTGAATTTTTACCTTTAAAAAGCAAGGTTATTATCATTTGTTAAAAGTTTCACCTGGCGGTATTTGAATACTTAAAGGAGTTGGCATAGAGTTGTGGTTCGTACATGACGTTTGGCGCATCCCACTTCTGCGCATCCTCAGCAACACCTCGACGGCAGTGATCCACACAATTCCGAGACAATATTTAATTAATAGCACATATCGTGACAAAATAGCTAATGCTTTACTTGATAAATATAAGTCTATTGAAATGCATGAAGGCAAGAACAGAAGTGATTCTGCAAAGACTTTGTGAGACTCGCTGTCTTCTCGGTACCTTTGCTCATGGTGTGTGCATGGTGATTGTATGTCTTAGACTTCTTATGATGTGATCAGTTGTGGTCTGGAGTGAATTTAGACTCGAACCAGAGCCTATGACCATCCTTTCAAAACAATAAACAGCCCGTGTTATTTCATCCAGAATGATACAGGCTTTATTCTTGTCGCCCATCTGTTGGTTTCTGTATACCTTTCATGGAACCAATCTCCTTATACGCAATATGTCCCGTGCAAGACACTGTTGACTATTTCACCTGAGTGTAGATTAACTCGCCGGTAGCATAACTTACTATGTAGTGATTGATTCTAGATCATATCATAAAAGAAGAGGTTACTTTGGGTGTATCCAGTGGGGAAAGCTCCAAGGAGAAAGACGACAGGTCGACCAATAAATACTCATATCTCATAGCAAATAGGAATGCTTAGCAAAGAGGATAAGGCTGAGTAATAAATGAATTCTCAAATCGGGTTTTCGCAATTATCCAAGTTCAACCCGTAGTATTCCCATTTTTCGCCTAGTTCTGTACCCTCGCCCTAACTTAATGGATGCAATACACTCCCCTCCCCCCATCTAAACCATCACGCTGTCTTCTTCAACTTCCCTCAGCTCATACATTATGTCAGTCCGTACAGTGTATTTAATCCCAGAAACAACGTCATCTCCAGAGTGTAAGAGTCGCTTGTGCTGGAAAATGAGCACCCGGCCAGCTTTCGGATTCACATCCAATCTCCTCTTCGAATCAGAGGAGAGAAACGAAGTTGCGCCTCCAACTAAGTCAGCGTCTGGGCCGCCTTCAGCTTTCGAGTCATTTAAATATAGATGCACGGTAAAATATGTCTCAAGAACTTTGCCGTCCTGTGTTACTTCGCCATAAGGACTATCGCAGTGCGGTCGGAAGAACTGCCCAGATCCATACTTCAGGAACCGAAGTCTCTTATTCACTTGGTGAAATTCCCATATCGAATCTGAGTCGAATCTCGACTTTTTCCAACCCAAAAGATCACCCGCCTTGATGGAGCTAAGCTGCTCTGTGATGCCCTCAATTTTCTCTATACGGGCCCAAATTCTATCAACAATCACTTGGTTGTCCCAGATGATTCGGTCACTGTTCCGGTAATCCTTCTGAAGGACCTCCATTCCAAAGCCTATATTGACAAGTGCAGGCTGCCATGGTGAATCGCCAGCTCTGTCTTTATCTAGAACGCTAGACTCTGCTAGCTGGATAAGCTTGGTGCATTCTGATGGACTCAAAACATTATCAAGGATCACAGCGTAACCACCATGATATTCTGGCAGAGTTGTCTTGGAGAAATCGATAGGTGTGAAAAGAATGGGCTTTGCATCGTAGGGTTCAGATACGAGATAGTCTTCTGGAATTTCCAGTTCTTTTGACTCGTAAGATGTAATTTTGGGCTCTGTTGGTTTGGGTGTTGGCTCGGAGCCAAATGTGTTTCTGGGCATGGCGACGCCGGGGGCGGGTAACCTTGGTTTGTCTGCAGAAGAAAAGCTCGAGTGAGTGAAAGGCGAGTACAACGCTTCTCACGACTAATCAAAACAGTTATAACTTGTAGAGCTTAAAAAACAAGTTAATCTATTTGAAGGCGCTCGGCGGTTCATGTACTGTAGCCTGGCACCAACGGTTGGAGGATGCCTAAACGAGGCTGAGTCAAGGCAACCAGCTTATGGATGGTCGATTGTTCAATTGAGGACACGATGCCATAGCAACCAGTTTTATAGTCAAACAGTGGAGTAGTAACATTCAAAACAATTCAAAAATAAAATTTATCTTGAAAGGGACGAGTGGGCTACCTCCCTCAGCTCGCTCTGACGATTCGCAAAGCTGGCTCTTTGGAACAAATTCAGGTGGAACAGAGGCAAGCGTTTGAATAGTTGCCGGGGGTGTTCAAAGTCACCACGTAACAAGATAACGGTGAAATTTTGATGAGGAGACAGATTATACTATATTTATTTATATATAACGTCGGATGGGACCGCTTGGGATGATGCTTAACCTTCTGTTCGGCCAGCATCCTCCAAGTGAGTGACTACGGCTTCTATTCAATCAAATGGCCTTCCAAGTCAGCACTCAAATATCTACATGACCTTATCGAGAATTTTATATTATCACCATATTAGAATAATCCTCTAACCTTGAATCGAACGGATCACGAATAATCACGTGACTTTAATTTGGTTTCAAGCGGCCGCATTGGAGTCATCCTCCATGTAAAGCCGCTGACCTTGCACCGCCTCACTGTGGCTCGATAGCTTTCTAACCTTAGGCACAAATGGCGCCTTTCAAAGAAACAACAATCCAACAATTAGCTGTCTATTCCAACCGCAAAGGCATTTACGTTTGATCCTGCATGTTAATAAAACTGGGGCTGAACGGCTGAAAAATATGGGCGGTAAAGTTAATTAGTAAGATATTGGTTTAGGTTGATAGTCTAACTGTCTCCCTCTTCTCCTAACATCTACGCCAGAGCCTTTTGATTTAGCTTCTATGAAGTCTTACTATCGTATCGCACTATATTACATATAAGCGACTACCAACGAGTATTAAGGTACCAATCGTTTATGGCTTCCTCGCCAAAGAAAGGCAGCAAGCTAATTCCCTCACGTCCGTTAACGCATCGACAAGTTCTAATCTAACAGAGACATTGGAGGCCTCTGAGAACTCACCTCGTGGTGATATGGCAGCTTTCAAGGAGAAAGTCAAGGCATTATCAGCCGCTAGGGACGCACGTTCGCAGGGCGAGGCACGACTAACAGCAGAGTCTTCTGCTGTCCCGGCTGGAGTGCCTAGAGACGCGAACCAAAGAATTATCAATCCTGGAGGACGCATGATCTTGACCCCGCCCGATACCCAAGATAAGCAAACGCCAAGCGGCCAGGAAAGGGCCAGATTTCGGGATGTCAAGTCAGAGTGAAGCTTTGGAAGGATCTATCAGGCGCTGAGGGGCACTTCAGATGAAGGAGAGGCCCAAGACGGCGGACAATGTATCAGGGGAATAAGAAAGTTTACGTTACCGGTGAATTGCCTGGGCTGTTCCAACGACGCCGAGGAAACGTTGAAAGCAAGTCTGTTATTTCATTAGGGTTATGCAAATGCTTCATTTCTTTGAGTTATTGGATACTTTCAACAATATTAGATTAGTTGCTATTATTACACATTTGGAAACAATATCCGCAGTCTTTAATTTGGGTTTTACGTATAGAAAGTTTCTTTTTCAGATTGCAAAAATATATTTAATAACGTCGTTTCCGCATCGGCCATCATGCATGTAAAACTTGCACGAGTCAACGATTGCACCGAGTACAATAGCACCTACATGATTCGAAAGCATGCGTATGGGGAACTGATATGCATTTCTATTATATAGTATAAAGTTTGTAAAATAAGGATCACTTACAACAGAATAGAATCAGCACTAAGTTATTACAAGAGTTATGTGCCCCGTACTAAAGTGATCCGATAGTAATAGTAATAGTAAAGGAATATTGGTCTATCAACACACAGGTAAAGCTTGCTATTTCTATCTATCCAATACTCCAATCCTGTTGACGATGATATTGATAGCTGCCTTCGCATATATATAATTAAAAAGCCCAGTCACTTAACTCCCATAGTTCAAAACCTCAAACCCTTATATCGTATTCGCATTTTAGCTAACCCATTCAAGGATTGAAAACACAGCGGCTGCTACCTTAACAGGAATGTGATACACCCCATCACCAGGACAGTCGTTTTCTGTAGTTGCACTTGGATTGCAACTCCACGGGTTCGAAATCATCACCATGTCCTAATCAGCACAGTTAGTCATATGAAATGCGCATATTCAAAAAGATTGACACGTCAAGAATAAATCAAATACTTACTGATCCTTTATCGCTTTTGGTAATAGCATATGCATGATTATCAACGAGTACAACCTCAGTACTTGTAGCTAGTCAAATCGGTCAGTATGAGACTCGCATTACAGAGGACCGTATCAATATTTGTGTAGACCGTGTTGACATACCTTTATTCCATAGACGAACCAGAAGGCCTAGTCTTTTACTCGGGATAGTTGGTATGTTCTCTATGGTCCAACCAGCTACCAAGGTTGCGCGCATACCACCCATCGCTTTATTTTTATTATCCAGATATGTTCTGTCCGTAGGGAAGCCATTCAAATGTAAAGCGGTGGTTTTTTGCTTTTCATCCAATGTTCTGAATCCTGGTGTTCCGGCTACACAGGGAATGTTATTCTTAATGCAAGATCGAAAGTTATCGATAAAGGAGACATCTGAGTTGCCTGAGCGGGATTTAACATTCGATCGAGTAGCGGATCGGAATGTGCCTCCGATGAGCATTTCTAGGACCTTTCCACCACTTATCCCCTCGATTCCAAGATACCCCCAGTCCTCACTATAGCCACCCCATCGGAACTCTTCCGGATATGCGTCAACATACTTCGCAATCGCCTTCTCGAGATAAGGGAAAAACAACACGTTTTCAGTGGTTGCTGGCCTATGTCCCAGGAAGTGACCTTCACAAGTTTCAGGAAGGCCATCATCAATGATGACGACCTGCTTTGCACCGCTCACTCGATAGAACATGCCCATGAGGACCACAGTATTTTCCCATCCAGGAGCAGCTTTAGGGAATTTTCCATAGTTCTGAAATTTTGATCTGAGGTTGTATTCGTAGCCTGTGAGTACTAAAGCTTTGAATGCAGCACCCATTCCTGTGCTTGTTAGCAGGCCTTCCGTTTCGAGAATAACGGGACTTACCACAGTCACCTATGTTACCTTGTTTCACATGCTGTGATTCAAGTTTTCTTCCTGTTGGTAGAAATATGCCCTTCATTTGAAAACCAAGCTCACCTCCTAGACATGACTCAAAATCTAGGACACCTGTGCATTTATCGTAGAACGCCGCTGGCTGCGAGCGGATGTCGCCCATATTAGATCTAACACTGATTTGGTTGCTGGCTAAGCTGAAACCGTTGCTAGCAATTGGTTTTACACCAGGGGCATTCTTGTTGGTTCCTGGATAACCCCCGAAATCACGAGTTTCAAGTTTGTGTTCTACATTTTTCGAAGAGCGCGGAAGCAAACTTTTGGTCCGCTTAAGCTCGCTGTGTAGGTTACTATCTGATGTGGTTTCCGGGTCGTATGCAGGGACTTCGGGCCTTTTGCTCTCTCGCTTTGATTTTCGTTTAATGGAATTTTTTCCGTCTTCTGATTCAATGAGAGGTGAATCTGGGGGTTTTGAATGGAAGTGAGAACTGCGTTTGTTTAGTTCAAGTGGACTACTGGTTGCTGAAATATCATTTTTGGATATGTAAATTGCGTGGACAAAGTTATTGTCAAAACATAACAAGATGAGACAAGTCCAGTGTGTAAGTAAGCGTATCGAAAACATAGTGATGAATATCTCCTAAAATCCCATTTGAAAAATAGTCGAAGGCAAGCCCGTTTTAATTATCCCTTTTTAAAAAGTGCCTCGAAAGGATTCCAAGCATCGATCAAGCCACCATCGTGGCTTTGGCAACACTAAGGACCGGAAGATGTTGTTCTAGAGCTTGGACCTGTCAAGTGATATGTATATGCTTGGCATTGACCAATTTAAACTTTATTGGAAAGCTAGAAAGAAGGCTAGGCCGGCATTGCCCCATGTTTGCTTTTCCATTTAAAGAACTCTTAGCCGAAATCAAGATGTTAGGATTGTAGCTGAGTAAATAGTTTTCCACTAACCACTCTGTCGGAGCCCATGCCCAGCTATGCCCAGCACTATACTTACTTGTTGGCGTCCTTAGAGTCTATTAGTTATCAGCTTTGTGATCATGCGAATCTAGAAGCAACCATACAAGAATAAAGCGGCTTGTGTAGTATTAATTGGCAAGCCACTGAGGCTCCCCATTAACCTAACATTGACGGGGTACAAAGTATCATTCTGTTCATTCGCAAATATATTACTAGGCAGCAAAATCCAACCAGATCGCATATTTTCACACTTTTGTGCATCACCAAAGAACTTACCCCAGAAATATATCAATTGCAACAATGGGGAAACATTCGTGTATATTGCGATCACTTGTTCCTTTAGTTTTGACAGCCCTTTCACTTACCTGCCTTGTGCTTGTTGGGTTGAGCATGCGAGGTCCACCAAATGGTGCCCTACAGAGCCTTTATTTTTTCAGAGTAAGTATAAGCTCCAAGTTTATCGTCCACTTAATAACAACAAAAACCAGGCAACCACAGAGGATTTTGTGGTTGATGTAAACCATGTTGTGGACGAAAGCATCAACAATGACCTACTCATTGATCTCAGTGGTGCCGATCTCGATGACTTCTACACCGTCGGACTTTGGAACTACTGCTCGGGAGCCATTATAGATGGTAAAGACGTAGTTGAATACTGCTCTTCCTTCCAAACGCTATTCTGGCTCAATATTAAAGATATCTGGGCCGACACGGGAAAGATCCAGGAGCATTTCCCGAAAGAAGTTGAATCTGGTTTCAGGATATATGAGAAGGTCTCGAAATGGGTTACTGCAGCGTTCTTCGCAGGCACACTGTCGATTGCTGCACAATTTTTGATTGGGGTTTTCCTCAGCTTTTGCTGCACATTAGGCATCTGCGGTATCGGTACCGTGGCAGTTATATCAACTTTTTTCGTAATCACCCTTTCAGTCACTGTCTCTATCTTTTTTGGCGCTTTATCGAATATCATGAACAAATACCTGGATGGATACGGGATTCATTGCAATATGGGTCGCAATATTTACATTCTGCTTTGGATGGCGGCGTTGTTCAGTGGGAGCGCAATGATGTTTTGGATTTTTGATGTCTGCTGTGGCTTTTTCGGGAAAAACAAAAAGTCACATAGGGAAAAGGGGCGAGGAACACATATATACAAAAGTGTTGGCTTTCTAGAGGATGTGGAGCACTCGGGACTGAAAGCTTTCAAGATGGAACCGAGTGTGATTGTTGTGCCAATAAAGACGAACACAGCCTATGAGCCGTACAGTGTTAGATAGAATACCTAATTTTAGGATCAGTGGCATTAATATTGCTTACAGACTACACATTCTCTATAAAATTTTAAACTCAATGATAGTATTGTGTATCATCTTGGTTAATTGGGCTACTTGTAGCTGGCCTTCAGCACGCTTCTCTTCCTTGTCGTTTAACCAGGTCGATGTTCCTTCTCAATACCTGCAAGGAGACCGCCACCTCGATGAAAGATTCCCAACCCAAATCAGAAAGCCTCACTGTTTCTAGAGTTAATAAGTTGAATGGAATACGTACTGCTGAGTGACCTCAGTCCAGCAGAGAGAATTCAGGTACGGTTATTCAGTTCTCTCGGACATCGCATAAGTACTATTACATTCGCCAGGTACAAAATTCGACCGTCAAACTGGTCCAAGCCATCTCACACTCCAATTTCTCTAAGTAGTTGTCACACCCAAGGTCTATCGAAGAATCTAAGGCACCAAAAGACTTTCAGTATAAAATCACCAATCAGGACCCCTCATTACGTTACTGAACTCTCATCAACACCATACCATCACAAACACAAACACCACTACGAACACTTTTCACCGGGTGTGACTCAATTGCATGCCATCCTGTTCCTGTCGTGGCACTACT
>Ga0247812_10001527_pt1 | contig 13092 bp, 16 predicted proteins | sample UWRJL149409B1_FD_178011 | JGI IMG/M metagenome (GOLD analysis project Ga0247812, IMG submission 178011) | Plant litter microbial communities from Arlington Agricultural Research Station in Wisconsin, United States - UWRJ-L149-409B-1 | ecosystem: Environmental > Terrestrial > Plant litter >...
AATCGCCCCTTCGGTGACCCCGGACGCGTCGAGCCAGTCCTGCAACGCCAAAGCGGCCCGATCGAGCACCGGCTTGTCCGGGGTCGAGGTAGCGGTGACGCCGGCCTGCTGGGTCTTGCTGTGCTCCAGCCGGTAGATGTAGCTCGCCTCGCCGATCCGGCGCAGGTCGCGTAGATCAGCCGCTGCGATCTCGCTACGCCGGCGCCCGCCACTGGCAAACCCGAAGCAGAGCAGGGCCCGGTCCCGTGCGGCCAGCTCGTTGAATGTCTCAGCGCCTGGGCCGTCTCGATGGTTGGGATTAGCAGCATCCCAGTAGCGCTCGACCCAAGGCTTTCGCATAGCTGCAGTGGTGTTGGCACAGCGGCTTGGCGACAAGTAAGTGAACTCTTGAACAGGTGCGAGCTCTACTGGGAGGCCGAACCTGTTTGCCAGTGGCGCTGCGGTCTGCCTGGCTCGAACGAACGGCGAGCTGATAATCCTTTGTGGCGGCACTATCCATGCTTCTGCCAGGCTTTCGGCTTCACAGTGACCACTGCGCGTCAGCTCTATTGTGCTAGGGTCGACAGTGGCAAACCCAGCATTTGCCTGACTCTCTGCATGCCTGACCAGTATGATCATCAGTCACCGCCAGATCTGAGTCATCGCTTCAGCCTTCGCGCTCAAGGCAATAGGTAACCTCTACGCTAGTGACGAGGTTCGTGGTGGCTGTCCGGCTACTACTTAACCTCGCTTCCACCGGTGTAGAGCGCCTGTGGCATGACTCCATGCCTACCGAACGAAGTTTGCGATAGTTGGACAATGTCTCATCCTTGGTGCCACCACCGTCGAACACCTCTTGGACGTTCCCTAGGTCAATGGTCAAACGGTCCACGAGTGTGCCTGGTGCGGGGACGGTCCTGGTTTCGGCTGGCACAAAAGTCTTTCGCTTACGTTTGAGGTGGACTGGAACGGTCACTTCATCCACGACGTACACCACGCCTGGTGAGTCATTTGTCAGGACAAGGAATACTCTGCCGTTTTCCACCCTTGAGCTGGTGGAGACAGGGCCACCAATGGCGATTGCGGGGGCGCTGATGAGAAATGAGAGCAATAACAGGCGGTGAGCCATGCAGGACGTACCAATGTAGGGAAGCGAGATCCAGATGATCACTGTTTGACCTGCAGAAGTGCAATTGTTCTTGCAGAACAGCTCAGAGGCCGCAAGCAGGCTAACTAGGAACGACGACGTCATCCCTCATTGTTGTCGCCAAACCGGTCAAAAAAAGGCAGCAAATTCAATGTGCGGCGCAATTAAGGGAGAAAACGACAACAATTAGGAAGGGCTACAGAAGCTTGTCGCATGACAGTCAGGGCTTGGTCTTGCGTAACATAATATACATTATGCGAAATGGCGTGTTGGATCCATCAGGCTTGGCCAGCGCCTTCCAGCCCCATCCTTGGCTTGCACGCTCCTGACGGGCCAACCTGTGCGCTTTGCCTATTTGCCTGGCTGCCTATCTGCCACGGATAAGTTGAAGCTAAGCTATAGCCCCTAGCCGCTTGCATAGGGCCAGGACAGGAATTGCACCAGACCGCGTACGTCAAGGATCAACGAATGGAGAGCGATTTTAGATGAAGAATTGGCTGATCGGCGTAGTAGTTGCAATCGCATGGACCAGCCCCTGCGTTGCTCAAGTCGCCCCTGAGCTGCTCGGCGGCGCGGATCCGGATAAGCCGATGTTCAGCGAATCCTTCTACAAAGGGGTTGTGGGCCATTGGGTCCTGGTACGCGAACCCGTCAACACCGGTTACCACTGCTCGGTTAATTTCATCACGCCAGATTCCACCTTCTCGATTCGCGGTCCCGCCGACGCTGGGATGGCGCGAAAGGGTCATGGCGGCGTTTGGTTCATCAGTGAGGCAATCCCCCCGGTGACAAAGACCGAGATCGTTCCGATCACGCTGTCATCTACCAACCACCCCACGCAGAACGCCCAAGCCGCCCACGTGAGCATGCCGGGCCAGAGCAGTGGCGCGTTGTTGCTGACCATCGACGTGAAGAAATCGGTGCAGGAAAAGCCGGATACCAATGAGCTCGCCATCCAGTTTCAGGGGAAAGAGGTGTTCCGCTCAAAGGTTGTCCAGCTGCAGCTGGCGTATCGCCAGCTTTCGGCTTGCATGAGCGCGGCTCACAGATAGGCAATGATTTCAGCCGTTGGGCACGTTCAAGATGTCGGTGCAGGCGCCACGCATCCCTCTTGTGTCGCCACTTGCTTCACCGAATACATTCACATCGGCAACCCTCAGCATCCCGGCGCTGTCCGGGATCAGCACATAGCGGACGTTGCAGCTTTTATAACCGCCGCCGTCATACGTCGCGCCGGTCGCGAGGTTCTGCCACATGACGCGATTGTCAAAGGACTGCCCATAAGAGAGCAGCCGCGCGATCCCGACCTGGCGGACAGCTGCATTGCCGTTCGCGGCGACGACCTCTTGCTCAGTCTTACCTGCCCACACCTGGATCAGGAGCGATTCACTGCGCGATAAACGCCTTTTTCCCCGGTACTCAGCGGCAGTCTGAGTAAAATCCAGATCGGCCTTCATCGTCGCCAGATTGCCCTGCACCCTCCCCTGTGCTTCGGTTACGCGTTGCTGCATTTGCACCAATTTTGCCTTGTGCGCTGCCGATTCTGCAGCCGTCAGCTCGCGGCCGTTATTGATCGCGGGCCTCGGTACATCGGACCACAGCTTTTCCCAGGTAAAGTCGGCAAGGGAACTCATCGACAGTCCATCGGGGACCAGTTCCAGTCCAGTCAAACCAATGGCTGCCAGTTTCGGTCGCAATGTGTCGGACAGAACCACACGATTGACGGACGCAGCTTCTTTGGCGCCGATAATGCTGTCACTGTTGCAGGCTACGTTCCATGCCTGTCGCATCGTGTGGCTGGTTGTACTTTGCCAATCGGTGGGCTGGATATCAATGATCGCCGGATCCTGTTTCATGGACTTTGTGCCGCTGGCTACCCGGAATTCCACGGAATCCGGCGTGTCCAACATGCCGGTTGAATCAGCCTTGTGCTTGGGCGCGCCACGGCCGCGTTTGCTCGGCTTGGGGCATTTGAACTGGAGTTGATATTCCAACCATAGGGGTTGGTCGATCGCTTCATAGACCATTGTCAGATCAATCTGACGGATCCGGTTTGGGCCAGGATTCGTAACATCATCGACCGGCGTGTGGTCGGTCGCCGCGTCATTGGCGTACACATTGACACGCTTTCCGGCTGCACCCTGCATATCGATCAGAAACTCGCTGGCCCCGACTTGCGCCGCGATAGCCATGATGCCCGCGCCGATTACGAGTTTTGTGATTAGCCGTGTCATGAGCGCTTCCTTGTCCGTTTTACCAACTCGCGCTCTACCGCGCACGTACGCTACGCAAGCTTTGGAGCTTCTGCCGGAACCAGGCGCTTCCTGGTCGATCGTGCTGCAGCGATGCTAAGCATCGGCAATGGCTCTGGCAACCCCCGCCCCCCTCCAGCGCCTGCGCCGCGACCAGGGTTTCGCCGATCGATTCTGTTGCCTTGGCTGCCATGCCGGCAGGAAGGCCGCCGGGTAGTTCGATGGCGTTGCGGTAGCTGGATGCCAGCACCAGCCCAAATCCGGTGATGCCCAGGCCCGTACCCAAGTCGTAGCGGGTGGCTTCCAGTGCATTGGCCGCCCCGGCTCTCTCTTCAGGTGCACTGCCCATGATCGCAATGGACGACGCAGTCAGGCCGATGCTCAATGAGATGCCCAGCGCAGCCAGCAGAACAATCACCCACTGGCCTCCCTTGACAAGCAGTCGGCCAAGTTCCGCAATTCATGGCGCCGAATTGCGCGGTCCATGGTCAGCTAGGGCGCAACGGTTGCGATAGGGCCAAAGGGAGAGGCAGCGCCGGGTGTTGCGTTTAGGCATAGGTGCGCACGCAACACTTGGGTGCATGCGTAGCACGTAACGGACTTCACGCTTTTCCAGGAGGAAATTCCTGCGATTTCAGGCGTTCTGCGTGCGCAATGCGATGGATTTGTACAAAGAATGCGAAATCACTTCTAGATCAAGTCGGAGCCTTTTTCCAGCCCTGGCTGGCATTGGATCGAGCTTTGGGTCGGCTCTTGCGTCCCTTCCATGTCGTTAGGTCGGTTCTGGTTTTCAGGGTGGACCTGTGTACGTCTCCGAGTGTCACAGCCTCGAGCCCTCTGACATGGCCTGGCGGTCGGTGACCTGCAACGTCGCGCATCGCCAACTGCAATGGATTCCACGGGCTGGCTCCTGCAGACCAAACGTGATCAATCTGCGCGATGCCATAAGGCAAAGAAGACCGCGGCCGCAGCGAGGAGCCTTCCATTGTGGTCCACCTCAGCCGATCATGCCTTTGCCGTAGGGACCCTGCCCTACACACCCTTACAATGCGAACCGGGACACGCTTTGGGGATGTTATGGAACGCGAACGGCAGGAGCCGACGTTTGGCAAACAAGACATGGCGGAAGTGCATTTCAGGGAGCGTTCTAGCTCCAACTCAACCTATCGACATCGACCGGAGATTCCATGGCTAGGAATCTGCCTAGGGGTGGCGGTAGCGGTCGCAATAGCAATGGGACTCATTGAGTGGAACGCTAGGCGGCAAGCGGCAGCCATGACAGCCGAGCTCATGCGTCCAATGACGAAATCCGAACAGGCACAGTTCGACCGAGAAATGGCACGGTTAAACACTGAGGTGGCGCGGGACGCAGAGGCCATCCGTCCGCGAACAATCAGGCTGAGCATCCCGGAATACGCTCCGGCGCCATTGCGGCCGGGTGAGCGATGTATTTCAGGTAATCGCTTCAGGCGCATCGAGGGGGGCTGGCGGGACGTGCTCCACGAACCCTGCTGAAGGTTTTAACTTACCTGGCTCCGTAACGATTCCGAGCCGGCTCCGGGAGCGCCCCGATGGGACGCTTCCCGACGCTTGAGACCGCTAGGAAGCGGCACGTCGGGCGCGTGCGGCTTTGTCGTACCGCCTGTTCTTCCTTCATGATTTGCTTATCGCATCCAGATAGGAACCAACTGCAACGCTGATCTTCTTGGCAAGGTCGGCAGAACTGACGGAGTTTCGGGCAGCCGCCGAGAGCAGCATGCCCTTGCAGATGCCCAGGACATCGTGGGCCAAGTCAGTGGCGAGCTGTGCCGATACGCCGTGGTCTCGCTGGATCGCTTGTTCCAGCGCAACGAAGAGACCCGTGGTGAGAGCGCTGTCGTGCGGTGCAGCGAGGATCATGGGTTCCGCGAATGCGAGTTGCGTCGTCAGCGCTGGCCTCCCTTGCGCATGGGCCAGCGCTGCAGCGACCCCAGCCATGACGGCCCCGGGGCCTGTATGCTGCCGCATCGCTTCCACTGCGTGATCCACCCTGCCCTGCATTTCCCTGATGACCAGCGCTCGCAGGACAGCCTCCTTATCCGGGTAGTACTGATACAGCGAGCCAGTGCTGACACCCGCGAGGGCCGCAATCGCGTTCGTACTGAACGCATGGAACTTCTGCTGCTCGAGCAGACGGGCCGCTGCTTCAAGGATGGCGTCCACGGTGCTGATCGAGCGCGCCTGGCGAGGAAGTTTGCGAGGTTGCGACGGAAGGTCACGAGGTATGGGCATGTCGGTCTTGAAATGCGAGTAGCTGCGGCTGCTCCAGAGCCGTAGTCTATCTGGGCAATACATGCCACGCCGCAGAAAAGGCACCAAAGCCGGGAGGCCACGTTGAAAGAACACCATGCGCCCAAGCGAAAACCTGAGTTCACGTGGGGGTATTACCTATTAGGCAGGAACATGATTGCCGGCACGCTGCAGACATTCTTTCTGATTCTTGTGGGCTGCATCATCTGCACCTTCGCGATGATCTGGCTCGGTGGTGTGGGTTGAGGCAGTGCCACTCTACGGATCGCAGTGATGTAGCGACTGCCGTAGGACGTCTAGGGAATCTTGTCCGCGTCAGCCACTTGGGGCGATTCTGACGGCCTGATCAGGCGACAATTCAATCTCCTGATGGCCCGTGAGCTCCTCGTCCTGGCACGCCAGCGTCCCGTGAGGAGACAGACTGATTTCGGTGTCGGGGTGCACGTTCGGCGCCTCGACATTGATAAAACCAAGATGGGTGGTTCGGACTTCAACTGAGAGATGGAATTCAACGCACTATGTATCCATTCCTTCAAGTGTGTAAGAGTTGAACAAAACCGGTCAATCAGAGGGCTAAAGTGATGGTGCGTTTCTTCCTTATTTTGGCTTTCTACGCAACCTCTCTGGCAGGATGCGCAGACACGTCAAGAAGCGGCACTCCGAAACTCTGCGAATCAGAGCAAAAAGAGAGCGTATGCCGAGTATCCTTCCGCGCGCTCGCAGCCGATCCAGCGTCATTCGACGGCCGCAAGGTGAGAATTGAAGGTTACCTCGTTGTCTCGGCGCAACTCTTTGTTTTGAGCTCAAGCAAGGAGCTCTTTGACGCAGGAGTTAACGACGAAGTTTTTGTAAGGATTAGAGGTCCTTTGGATTTGCAGCGTCAAATGTACGATCAGCACGGTTACTCTTGGGTATCAGTTACTGGAACGTTCAAGACCAAAGAGAAGAATGGAACTACCGATGACATTTTAATAGGCGAGCTGCATTCGCCAACAGAGGTCAGGGCCCTTCAATTGCCAATTCCCAGAAGAAGAGAGACCTTTGACGAAGCAGCCATCGATCTTAAGGACTTGAACTAGGGACGCTCTGAACAAATTTGACGGGCACAACCATCGCTCCGGGTAGGTGACCGAGGCTAGCCGTCAGGGTGTGTCGCTGCTGGCGATCATGCAACTGACTGAACACCGCTCCGTTTCGAGCGTCGTACGGTATTTCCAGACGGGTGGGGCCGCAAGCAATCCATTGGCTCGGCTGCTGGGGGACTGACCTCTTCAAGACTCTTTTCTACAATTTAAAGGTAGCTCGAACTCGAGTATCTCACTGGCCCTTCCGAGCGAAGAAGCTCCATTTTTGCGGAACGACAGTGGCAAACGACGTGATGGGAACCGTCGCTGAGGAGACGAATAACAGCCTAAACAGCCGGGTTCGGCGGAGGCTTCATTCCTTGGGTATGGACCGGACTTGTTGCGCCCCTGCCCCCTCCTTAACAGGGTTCACCATGCTTTGAGCATAGACGTCCAACAGCTCGGGTTGTGTGAGCGCGTTGACGCCTAGGACCTCGGAACGCAGCGCCCTTTCGCTGACGATCTTCTCGTCGTCCTCGATGAGAGCGAGAAACCGGGGCTTGTGATGCGCCAACCCGGATAGACTCAGGTGGTAAACCTCATCCCGAAGCGACCCTGCTTGGCGCTGGCAGCCCTCCAAGTATCTCAGCTCACCACGAAGTTGCGCGACAGCATCAGCCATGGCGGGTTGCTCATGGAGTGGCCAGCTGTCGATGTGAGCCAGCAGACCCTCGCTCCTGCGCTTGTGGTGATCAAACAGCTTCGTTGCTCGATCAATTCTAACCAGGAACTCGGATCTCTCGCGAGAGAATGCAAGTTGCAACTCATCCTGTCTGGATTCGCGCGAATCACGGTGCGCTCGATAGGCTATCCAGGTGGATATCATTGAAAATATCAAGGCGAGGATCGAAACGATCCCGGAATATTCGCTGGTCATGTATCAATTGAACCTCAGGTGCCTACAGAAAGCTACTAATGCCTGCAAGGAACGGATCTGCTGTGCCGAGACCCATTCACAGCCTTGCAGACCGTATGTAGAGCCGGCTGGTCAAGACGCATCCGAGAAGACGCTCACCGAGTCCTCCTCCGCCCCTGAGCTCCAGGCCGTTCTTGGCCAACGCGAAGAGGTTGAACTGCCGCAGGTGCAGGGTCATATGCAACTTGATGTCCTCAAGATTAGGCCTGCTGTCGTCGGCCTACCCTTCAGGAAGTATCGCCGGCTGCTAGCCGGTGAGGCCCTTCGCGTTGTCCAACCTGCGGATGGCCCACCGGCAAACCGTCGCCAGGTTCAGCACTCCGCCACAAACAAAATCGACTCATCTGCGATGCATGAGATCGCGCTTATCGCCGAGAGATGAGCGTCCGCAACATCCAATGCAATGCTCCATACCGCGTCATCATCTGCCCAATCATCAGCAGAAACATGCAGCTCGACGGACACATCTCCAATCACCAGAACAAGTCTGCCGTCCGCCTCCACGTGCATGCGGTCAATCACTTTGCCGATGCAATTGAATACCTGTGAAATGAAGATGCTGCGTTCAACGAAGAAATCCTCGTCCTCGGCAATGCGTGTCTTCGAGAAAGGACTGAGGACTGCAGCAGGACACGTAAAGTCGACATCGACCAAAAGGTTCGTGCGCTGAACCAGTGCAGGGTTGATGAACTGCAGAGACACCGACACGCTGGTAACGCTGAAGCTGTCCAGATATGCGCCAACCAAGAGTTTTTGAGTCGCTGCGTTGGCTTGGGCCAAGGTCAGTATCAATGATTTCACAGCCAAAACGTGTCACCTCGTGTCGCTGCAGTGGATGTATTTTCCAGCGCACTGATCGCCGTTTAGCACGTTCCCACTGCCTTGGTAGGAGGTGGTGCCGACGCACCCGACGGTCAGGATTCCGGCGGCTCCCGTAACGTCGGAATCGGATAAAACCCGTGCAGGTAGTTCATCTTGCATCCGGGAATGCTGGTGCATTCCTCGCGAATCTCCCTGACGGTCCTGATCTTTTCCAATTGAGTGATATCGATCAAGCGACCGGCAACCACCAAGGGCATGACCACCCCCTCGCCCACCGTCAGCGGCCCGACCTGTTGGAAACGGGCACGAACCCGATAGTAGCCGGGAGCCAACTCAGGGCCATCTTCCGACCTCCCCCCACCACGTAGCGACATCGGGTCGAAAACGAAGGCTGACGATAGATCGTGAATCTCCGCGGACTCTTCCCCTGAGAACAAGATATTTGCGTTATAGCCGGGGTAGTAGAGCGATACGGATACGATCTTCCCAGCGAATTCCTGCCCAGCAGACAGTAGGTGCTGGGCTGAGACTTCGCACGACGGGGGCGCGCCATTGGTCTTGATGACACATGGGTCAGGCAACTTGGTATCAGCGGGATGGTCTCCGCCAGTACATGCAGTGAGGACCAAAGCGACGCAGGTCGGCCACGCTAGTTTGTTCATCGTTCTTCTCTGTCCAAAGCGGCACGGAGCACGCTTGCTCCTTTGAAGGATCGCCACTGAACTCAGTCCGGCGGTCGCTGAGGACGTTCACCCGGCATCGTCTCCGGCCAGAAGCGTCGCTTGGGGACGATCAACAATCCGATCGAGGCTACCGCGCTGTGGTTGACCGCGTACCTGCCCTGCAACGTCACAGGTCCTCCGCCCTCCACCACCTTCCTGAAGAGCACCGCGTCCCTTGGATCTATCTCCAGCGCGATGCCTCCTCGCGCAGCCATGTAGGTGTACAAGTCTTTTGAAGCGAACAGGTATGGGCTCCCATCTACGTAGGTAGCGAAGCCGGTGATCATGATGTACCTGCCATCGTACTGCTCCCGGCTCTGCCAGAGGGTAGGGAAATCCGCATCGCAGATTCGAACATTCGCCTTGCCCTCGATCGGCGCAGCAATGCATGTCTCCGTTGCCGTCACGTTTCCAGTACTCAGTCCGATGACCAGGACTGCCAAAAGTTTTGGCGCCGCTGAACTGAATTGTGCGCGAGCGGCTTCAGTGCCTCGTCTGGATGTCTTCATTCTTGCACGGCTCTCCGTCATCCATTCGTGGTCCAAGCTTCCGATCTATTGCAACCCTACTCGGCGATATACAAAAACGACTTATGTAACAATTCCTCTTCGGACCACGCCCTCGTTCTTTTTGTGCTGCGGATGATGCGCTACAGCCGCAGCGTGATGAGGATGCGCTCCAAGCTGTCGATACCTACTGTAAACAGATTACCTCAGTTTCGTCCGGTGCTTCTTCCATGGACGGCCGGTGTTCGACGAATCCGCTTTCCGTGGTGGGCGGCTGCGTGCGCGCCGTGGTTGCTGATAGGAAAACCGAACTCTGATCGCGCTCAGGTACCTGTAATCTTGCTTAGCAGGTTGACGAGGACACCCTCGCCCATGCGCCTCACTACGCGTACCGCAGGGTGAGGAGGCTGGCGCAATTGCGGGAGATAAACGTAACAGCCGGTTTTGAAGGTGAAGTGCTGGGCCAGAAAGTAGAGTTCGGCCGCAATCGCCTCCTCGTCTATGCCTGTGCCATGCAATCGCACAAAGCGCTCCAGCGCGAGTGCGGCGATCGCCTCCCCTAAGACCTCCGTCTGCCGTTGCCGATCACCTTGCCAGTAGACCCGAATCCAACCTTCGTCACCCGAATCTTCGCCCGCACTAAAAGGCAGGAGGAGCGTACCGTCCTGCAAGCTGCGAGCGCACCAGGCATTTTCATGGTGCTCACCAAAATAGAGAGGCATCAGGTTGGCAATGAAGCCGACGATTGCTGAACTTTTATTGCTCATGCGGAGATCCCTGCCAGCCCATCATCCATTGCGCATTTTGCACACCGATAGGATAGCCAATCGGACAGGCTCACCGCTGGATCTCACTCTCCCAACCCAACACAAACTCCAACTCCAACCGCTCCCCCGCCCCCAACCGCCTCGGAACCAAGGTGAACCCATCAGGCGGCCCCGTTTGCGGTTCCACACACGTCGCGTGCGCAGCCCCGTCATACACCACCCAATGGTCCGTATCCGCCTGTAACCGCAGCCGCTGTCCTTTCGAGACCAGCACCACCTCAGCGTCGTTGATGAAGCAGTCGTCCCACGGCCCGGGCACAGGCGCGACGCAGGGCAACGTAGCGATGCCCTCCCCGTCCCGCGGATACATCGCACGCGGCGAGAACAGAAACGCATCGGGCTTGCGAAACCACGGATGCCAGCCGATCACGGCCGGCATTGCCTTGGCGCCGGCCTGCACGGCAAGTCGCAGTTCCAGGCCATCAGGCAGCACGCGGATAGCCTGTGTCGCCACGCCCCCGAAGGGCCAGTACCGCTCTTCAGGAAGCGCCAGCGTCAGCGTGGCTGCGGCCGCATCGTGAGGTTCAAGCCGCCAAGGTCTCGAGAACCCCACCCCGTGGATCGTGTGCAACTCCAGGTTCGCAGGCAGCGCGAAATCTTTGCCATCAAAGGTGAAGCGCCCACGCCGGATGCGCCCAGCCCAGGGCACCATCGGATAGCACCCCCAGCCGATCGCAGCCGCCCCGCCCTCGCGCTCGCTCACCAGCCAGTCCACGCCGTCGTACCGTATCTGCGCTATCCGGCCGCCCGCTTCGGGAGCGAGCGCCACCTCCACCCTGCCCGCCCGCAGCCAATGCAGCGGGCCACCCCGCAGCGGCGCCTGCGCATTATCGAGTGGCGACGCGGGTTCAAGCGCCATAAGGATCGATGGCCCGGATGCTGCCGTCCGGCTCCATGTGCAGGGGCGTGCATTTGACCGAACGAAGATGGGTCACGCCGCCGGACGCCAAGGCGTCGTGGTAGAACAGATACCACTGCCCCTCGAATGCGCAGATGGAATGGTGCGTGGTCCAGCCAATCACCGGCTTGAGGATCACCCCGCCATACGTGAACGGTCCATACGGGCTGTCGCCGATCGCGTAGCACAGCAGATGCGTATCGCCGGTTGAGTACGACAGGTAATACCGCCCTTGGTACGTGTGCAGCCAAGGACCTTCAAAGAACCGACGCGCGTGGTCATCGGCGCGCAGCGGGTGTCCGTGCTCGTCCAGAATGAGGACCTCCCGCGTGGGCTCGGCAAGACGGGTCATGCCTGGCTCCAGCCGGCCAACGCGTGGGCCCAATGCGGGCGCTCCGGCTGTGGGCTCCTCGTGCGCCTCATCGAAGCGGTTGTCACGGTACCTCTGAAGTTGGCCGCCCCAGATCCCGCCAAAGTAGAGGTAATGCGTGCCGTCGTCATCCTCGAACACGGCCGGGTCGATGGAATAGGTGCCCTCCATCGGCTCGGGCTCGGCAGTGAACGGGCCTTCCGGACGGTCCGCCACTGCCACGCCGATGCGGAACATGCCTTGCGGGTCTTTGGCCGGGAAGTACAGGTAGTAACGACCATCACGGTTCGCCGCATCCGGCGCCCACATCTGCCGGCTGGCCCACGGCACGTCGCGGACATGCAGCGCCATGCCGCAGTCGGTGGCCTCGCCGGCGGGCGTGTCCAGCCGCAGCACGTGGTAGTCCTCCATGCCGAAGTGACCGCCCTCGTCGTCGAACGGAGCGCCGCCGTCGATGTCGTGCGAGGGGTAGATGTACAGCCGCCCCTCGAACACATGCGCCGAAGGATCCGCCGTATAGAGGTGCGTCACCAACGGCTGGGAGATCGCGCGTGCCGCGAGCTGGCCAAGGTCGCCTGCCTGCCTGCGCTGCAGCAGCTCCTGCTCGATCCGGGTCTCCATGCGCTTGTCGATCTCATAAAAGAACAGCAACGCAACCGCGATCAGGAACGGGATCGAGCAGTAAACGCTCACCGTCAGGCGGATACCGTCCACCACCGCCTGGGGCTGTTGCTCTGCACCGGCCTGGTACCCGTGGTGCGCGAGAATACCGGCCACCAGCGCACCGCCGATGCTGAGCCCGATCTTCAGGCCGCACAGCATCGCGGAGAACACGATGGCGGTGGCGCGGCGGTGGTTCTTCCATTCCGAATAGTCGGCGACGTCGGCGATCATCGCCCACAGCAGCGGGATGGTGATGCCGTAGCAGAACCCATGCAGCATGAAGGCGACGAAGGCCACGCCAACCGCGGTGGGCGGGAAGAAGTAGAACGCCAGCAGGAACAGCGTGCACACCAGCAACGCGCCACCGAAGACATCACGCTTGCCGAAGCGGTCAGCCAGGCGGCGTGATACGCCGATGCCCAGGATCATGCAGAGGATGCCGCAGGCGTTGAACAGGCTGAAGGCCGAGGTCGCCGGGTCTTCCGGCCAGGTGAACCCGGCCAGGCCCCATCTACTCAACGCTGCGTTCAATCCGCCGATGAAAGCGTTGAAGCCGGAGTTGTCGAGGAAGCGTGCC
>Ga0247812_10001530_pt1 | contig 13087 bp, 19 predicted proteins | sample UWRJL149409B1_FD_178011 | JGI IMG/M metagenome (GOLD analysis project Ga0247812, IMG submission 178011) | Plant litter microbial communities from Arlington Agricultural Research Station in Wisconsin, United States - UWRJ-L149-409B-1 | ecosystem: Environmental > Terrestrial > Plant litter >...
CGGCATCCTTGGCGGCGAGCAGGGCGGCGGCGGCATCGTCGGACGCCACCGTGTTGAAGCCCACCAGACGCACCGCGACCGAGTCGCCGCGGTCGACCTGGATACCGGCGGCGGCCATCACGAGGTTTTCGACCTGCGTCTGGTCGATGTTCTCGGCGGCCTCGGCGTTGATCGCGACCGAAATGGTCTGGCGGGCGATCGCGCCAGCGGGGATGCTGCGGCTCTCGGTCACCTTGTTGACGGCGTTGTTTCTTGTCGTCGACTCGGACTCGTAGTTACCGGTGTCGCCCGCGGCGTCGGCGACGGCGGTCTCCTCACCGAGCACTCCCGCGGCGGCTTCGCCCGTTCCGGTGAAGGTCTCGGTGTCCACCGACTCGGTCAGCGCGGGAACGTCGGGGGTCGCTCCGAAGGTCTCGGTCACCACGTCGGCAGACTCGCTGCTGACCGTTGCCGCGACGGCGACGGTCGAGTTGCCCGCCCCCACGATGCGGTCGAGCATGGCCTGCACGGTGGTGCGCACCCGCTGCTCATAGTCGGTGGCCTGCGAGTCGCCACTACCGGTGGTGCCGGTGCCGACTGCGGAGAGGACGGTGCCGTTCGCATCGATGACGGCGACGTCCAGAGCATCCATCCCCTCGATTGATGCGCTGGTGAGGTGCACAATCGCGTTGACCTGGTCGGTGTTAAGCGTCACGCCGTTGTCGGTCTGCACAAACACCGAGGCGGTGGGGTTCTGCTTCTCGGCGATAAACACCGACTCCTCGGGGATGGCGAGCTGCACGGAGGCGACGCCCACACCCTTCATGGCGGAGATGGTTTTCGCGAGCTCGCCCTCGAGCGCGCGTTTGTAGGTGATGGACTGCTGGAACTCGCTGGTGGTGACACCCATGGTGTCGAGCAGGGAGTAGCCGCCGGTCGACGAGCTGGGGAGGCCCGCGGCGGCGGCGGCGAGGCGCTCGTCGTAGACGTTCTCCTCGGGGACGAGCACGGTGGCTCCGCCGTTGGTGAGTTCGTAGGGAACGTTGTTGGTTCGGAGCTGCTCCACGATGGTGCTCGCGTCGGAGGCCGACAGCCCCGAGAAGAGGGGTGTGTAGGCGGGTTTGCTCGCCCAGGTGGTGAGGGCCACGATGCCGAGGATCAGCACAGCGACACCGATGAGGGCGATGGTGCGCTGCGCGAGGGAGAACCCCGCGAGTGTTGTTTTGAAGCGGGCCCAGCCGCCCGAAAGTGCCGCCGGCATCAGGCCTGCATCCTCATGATCTCGTTGAAGGCCTCGACACCCTTGTTCCGCACGGCGGCGACGAGCTCGAGGGTGATCGAGGCGCGGCTCGAGGCGATGCTCGCATTGTGGATGTCCTCGAGGTCACCCGTGACTGCCTGCACCGCGAGGGTTTTCGACTCCGACTGCATGGCAGTGAGGTTGTCGACAGCACCGGTGAGAGAGGACGCGAAACTGACGCCACCGGCATCCTGAACCGCATCGACCGACGAAGGAGACCCGACATACCCGGAGGCGGCAACACCCTGCGTGCCGAAGGTTTGCGCGCCAAGAGACTGCGTGCCATAGCCGCCGAGGCCTTGCACTGCCGAGAGTGCATCAAACGACATCAGGACCGACCGATCTGGAGGGCGGCCTCGTAGCTGGTTTTGGCGCGATCAACCACGGCGGCGTTGGCCTGGTAGCCGCGCTGGGCCATGATCAAGGCGCCCATCTGCTCGGCGAGGTCGATGTCGGGGTAGCGCACGTTGCCGTCCGCGTCGGCGAGGGGGTGGTCGGGCTGGTTGACGATGCGGCCTTCGGCGTCGCCGGATTCCACGCGGGTGACCGAGACACCGGTGGTGCCTTCGCCCGCCTCGGCGACGAGGTAGCGGGCCTGGAATGCGGCGCCGTCCGTGCTCGAGACGTTGTTGGCGTTCGCGATGTTGTCGGCGATGGCATCGAGCCACTGGCGGTGCACCGAGAGGGCCGAGCCCGCGATGCCGATTGCGTCGGTCATCAGGCGGTGCGCATCGCCGTGCGGAGCGACTTCGCTTCGCCGTCGATGGCCTGGGTGGCGAACTGGTACCGCAGCACAGTGTCGATGTTGGCGAGGGTCTCGGTGTCGAGGTTGACGTTGTTGTTATTGAGGCCGGTCGGGTCGGTGGTCGTGACCGTCTGCGCCTTGACGTAGGTGCCGGTGCCGTCGGCGACCGAGGCGGCCAGGGCGTCTTCGAAGAGCACCTTTTTGGCGTGGTAGTTGGGAGTGTTGACGTTCGCGATGTTGTTCGCGATTGTGCGCTGGCGCGCAGCCAACCCGTCGAGAGCGCTGGTGAGCGCGACAGCCGTCACCGAATCGAACACGGAGCACCTTAATTTGCTTCGACGTGGCCGATCCGTGGCCCCAGGGGTGAGCAATCCGTGCTCAGTAGTAGCTATCGGACGCCGAATCGCTGCTGTTAGTGCCCCTCGCTGCTTTTTTGGGGTTTTTCTGGGCTATTTTGCCCCGTCTGCCGTGCTCCGGAGCCGGGTGCGCCTCGCCGCGTGTTCATAACTCCTGCAATCCGAGCCAAAAACACTGTATTTGGGCACGATTTCGGACGTTGCGGCGCAGTTTGCAGGAGTTATGAACGGACACGGAACGCCGAGCAGCACCGGCGCCTGGACTACGGGGTCGGGAGCACTCTCAGCGTGGTCTCGAGAACGTTGTCGCCGGTGATGGCAGCGATCGGGCCCGGCCCGAACCGGTCGTATTTGCGGTGCAGCGCAGCATCGAGCGCGGGCCGAATAGCGGGGTCGGCGAGTTCGAAGGTCACGTCTTTAGTGACGCCGCCGGCGGAGACCTGACCGACACCGGAGGCGAGAGCCCGACGGAACCATCCGTTCTCGGGTCCTGCAGCCGAACGAATGTACAGGGTGTCGCCCACGGTGGTGTGCCAGATGGTCACGGCGGGGCGGAGGGTGCCGTCGGGGCGCTGGGAGCGCACCGTCAGCTCAGAGGCGTTGTCCATCTGTGTGAGTTCGTTGTCAGTCCATGTGCCCATGTCTCCACGGTAGAACTTGGCGACCGTCCCAGGGAGTCACCAGCAGTACCCCTTATCCGGCGACGTTGAGATAGACCGGTTATCCGGCGACGTCGAGGTAGACCGGCGGACGACTACTCGCTGCGGACGGAACCGACTGCACCGCGGCGAGATGGCGACCCACATCGAAGTGGCGCAGAGCCAGCGTCGCGCGGACGTTGGAGGTCGCGGAGAGCAGTGCGCGGGCACGGACCTCGAGGTGCGCGGGCAGTGGGCCGAGACCGGACGGCGGCATCCAGACCGGACCGACGGGGAGGCCGCTGCTGGAGACTGCGCTGTCGGGATTCGCGTCCTCGGTCGACTCGGCCATCATCTCCGCGAGCTCGTGCTCGAGACGGGTCAAGAAAGAGCTCCACCCCGAGTCGTCACGACCGTCGAGATCGGTCGCGGCCGGAGCATCCGCCCCGTTAGCCAATGCCCCACCCACGGGCGGCGACCTGCTCGGGCACGGAGGCGGCGAGGAGATCCGAGGCATCCACCCAGGCCTGACGCAACGGCTCGATCAAGCCGATGCACTCGGTCGTGAGGAACACGTTGCGGTTGACGTTCGACTTGATAATCGACGTGTTGATGTAGGTGTAGAGGGCGAAGAGGCCGGGGCCGCCGTCCCACTCGTCGACCTTGAGCGAGGACTGCAGCTCGGCGATGATGGCCTGCGCGTGCAGCAGTTGCTCGGACGCGACCGGCCAGTTTTCGGCGTTTTGGGCGGCCTCGGCGCGGGCGAGGTCGAGCAGCAGCCGGTCGTAGAGCATCGTCAGCAGCTGCGCGGGCGAGGCGCTGAGAATGGCGGTGCGGTTGTACTGCGACAGCTGCGCGTTCATCAGGCTCATAGTGGTCTCTGCCTAGTCCTTGCTTGCGTTCAACGCCGCGAGTTGCGCCGTGATGTAGTCCTGCTGGGAATTGAGCTTGCCCATGTTGACCTCGAGCGTTGCGTAGGTCTTTTTGAGGGTCGCTTCGCGGGTTTCGAGGCGACGGTCCCAAGCGGTGACCTGCTCGTTGAATCCCTTGACCGTGGTCTCAGCGCCCGTGATCTTCGTCGACAGCGTGCCGCTTGTGGCGTTGGATGCTCCATCCGCAGCCGCCGCAACGCGCGTAGCGATCTCGGCGAAGACCTTCTCGACAAAGGCCGGGTCGTCCTTGAGCGCGGCCGCGAACTTCTCTTTGTCGAACTCGATCGAGCCCTTTTTGTCGAAGCTGATGCCGATCTCCGCCGGGGAGCGGCCGTCGACGGGATCGCTGACCGCGCGCACCAGGGTCGAACGGATATTGCGGATGGTGCCGTCGCTGGTGAACGAGCCGAGCCCGGTGACTTCTTTGCCGGTGGCGTCCTCGGTTTTTGTCGTCGCCGACTTGGAGTCGATGAGGCCGAGTGTGGTGGAGAGCGATTCGACGAGCGTGTTGACGAGGGTGGTCGCCTTGGTGGTGTCCCGCGCGACGGTAACAGTGACCGGGTCGACCGACACCTTGGATGCCGTCACGGTCACGCCGGGGAGCAGATCGGTGAAGGCATTCGACGATGACGTCACGCTTTGCTCGGCGGACGTTCCCGCCCAGAGGGTGATCTTGGCGTCCTGCGCCGGACGGATCTGAGCCGATCCGGTCTCAGTGAGCAGGTTCGTTGCGGTTCCCGCGGTGACGTCTGCGGCGGTACCGCGATAGACGTCGAATGAACCCGCGGCGCCGGTGGCGGAGGACGTCAGCTGCAGGCGGAACTGGGCAACACCCGCGGCATCCATTCCTGATGCGACACGGGTGGCGACAACTCCGGCGCCTGCGCGGTTGATGGCTGCGGCAACCTCGTTGAGGTCGGTCGACGTGGCGGTGATCTCGACGGGTTTACCGTCGGCACCAACGATGGTGAGTACGGGCGGGTCGGATGGCCAGGCTGTCATTGGTGCACTGACCGAAGTCTGGCCCTGCGCGAGCTGGTTGACGGTCACTTCGAGTGAACCGCCGATGGCTCCGGCTCCGGCGACAACACTGACGCCCGCCGCTGAGCTGGTCGCGCTAAAAGTTTGGAGGGCTGTGCCCGCCTTGTTCGCGTTCGCGAGTGTGTAGATGCTCGCGATTTTGGCGTTCAACGACTGGAAGTCAGTGATCTTGGTTTCGGTCGCCGTGACACGGTTTTTGAGGAGGGCCTGCGGGATGGCCTCAAGATCCATGAGGTTCTTGATGAGCGTGGCGGAGTCGAGCCCGCTGGCAATGCCGTCGAGGCTGAGGGCCACGGTGTTCCTCTCAAGTTGGGTGCAGGTGGTGGAGCGGGTGCTGCTGGTGCGTCTCGTGGGGGATGTGCACCGGCGCGCTAGCCGGGGGAAGTTAGCGCGCCGGTGCAGGTGTTGCCCTACGGGATTTAGCCGAGGAGCTGGAGAACACCCTGGTTGGACTGGTTCGCCTGCGCGAGCATGGCGGTACCGGCCTGAGACAGGATGTTGGAACGGGTGTAGCTGACCATCTCGGACGCCATGTCGGTGTCGCGGATGCGCGACTCGGCAGCGGTGAGGTTCTCCGCCGAGACGTTCAGGGTGTTGATGGTCGACTCGAAACGGTTCTGCACCGCACCGAGGCTGGAACGTGCCGACGACACGGCCTTGATCTGCTCGTCGATCGTGCTGATTGCCTTCTGAGCGTTCTCGGCGGTGTCGAAGCGGATTCCGACCAAGTCGGTAGCGGAGGGCGGGGTGCCCACTGCCAGACCGGTGCCTGCTTCGGTGCCGACGGCTCCGGTGGAAACCGTTCCGCCATCACGAGCCGTGACGGTGATGCCGATTCCCTCTCCGTTGTCGTTCTTCTTGACGTCAATGATGAACTTCTCGTTGATCGCTGCGTCGCCGCGGAGCGCCTCTGCATACTTGTCAACGCTGGTGAAGGTTGCCGTCGCGGCGATGGTGGACGTCGCCGTGGTGGTTACGCCATCGTCTGTTACTGACGTGAACGTAGCGCCACCCAGAAGGTCAGCGGTGTCGGCGATGTCGAAGGTGGTTCCGGTGGACGAGGTCTTCAGCGCGTCGGCGATAGCCGCAACGCTGGAGGTGGCGCCGAGTCCGACGGTGATCTGGCTCTCCGCGTTACCGTTTGCACCAACCTGGAACTTCATGTCCCCGGCCTTGCCATCGAGAAGGTTGATGCCGTTGAACTGAGTGGTCTTGCTAATGCGGTCGAGCTCAGAAACCAGCTCGCTCGCTTCGGACGTGATCGCGGAACGCGAGTCCTCGTTGTTCGAGTCGTTACCGGCCTGAACTGCGAGGTCACGAAGACGCTGGAGGATTGACGTGGTCTCGGTGAGTCCACCTTCAGCGGTCTGGATGACGGAGATGCCATCCTGAGCGTTACGCGCAGCCATCTTGAGGCCACCTACCTGCGAACGCAGGCCCTCAGCGATGGAGAGGCCGGCAGCGTCATCCGCTGCACGGTTGATACGAAGACCGGAGGAAAGCTTTTCCAGCGACTTTCCGAGGTCGTTCTGAGTGTTGGACAGGTTCCGGTACGAGTTAAGCGCCGAAACGTTGGTGTTGATCTGCATTCCCATGGGGGTGCTTCTTCCTTGAGTGGGTTTCACAAGACCATCCGTGGTCTAGTGATAACCACAATCGGCAGCCGCGCACACACCGTTAGCGCTGGGAGTTGTGAATCATCGAGATGGCGGTTTCTCGTTCCAATCTTTCGCCATCCCGCTTTACTTCTGGTAGCTGCTGAATTCGGAGGTGTGGATGGCGGATTCCTCGTCGAGGATGCGGTGGTTGTAAGCAGCGACATCGCGGAATGTGGCGACGCTATAACGCGTCTCCGACCGGAGGAGCAGCCCCTTGGTCGAGCCATCGCCGCCGATACCGGCGCGATGCACCATCCACTCAATGTCCATTGCTTCATCAACGAGGTACTGCATAACGGCTTCGTTGTCTCGATGCTGACCGATAAAAGAACGGGCGATGGTACTCCGAATAACCCAGAGCTCTGGCGAGAGCTTCCGCCCCGGGGCGGCGCTGAGCCCTCCAGCCTGGTAGAGAAACCGTTTCACGCCGGTTCGGCGCATTGCAGGGATGAGCACCTTGACGAACTCGGTGTTGATCCTCCGCGTCTTCTGCGCTTCGACATCGCCGAGCATGGCGACGACGTTGTCCACACCGTCTAACAGCGAGTCCAATCCCGCGATCTCAGTGACGGACCCCGTATGTGCTTCGAGGTTGTTGTGGGCAGGGAGTTTGGCAGTGTTGCGAGCAAGAGCGCGGACGCGGTGTCCCTGTTCAAGGGCTTGGCTGACAAAGTGCCGACCGGTTGCGCCGGTCCCGCCGAATACCAAAAACGTTTTTGTACGGGCATGAGTTTCTCCAATTCGATAGGAAGGTCGGTACTTATAAGGGAAAGGCGACGCGGGTGAGTTGCTCGGAGACGTCCCAGAGTCGTTGTGCGATCACGAGATCCTGCGCCTGCCTCGACCGGCCGATCAGCTCGGCGCCGCTGCGCATGTGCATAAAACGCTCTGGTCCCGTGAAGCTCCCGCCCGGTACCTCGCCGATCGCTGCGAGGAGCACCGGCAGCGCACCGTCTTCCGGAGCTTGGGCGAACCAGCGAGTGATCAACGCCATCAGGCCGGTGGTCTGCCCGGTCATGTTCGTCGCCACAAGGCCAGGGTGCGCCGCGACCGCGGTCACCGAGGAACCTGCTTTGTTGAGACGCCGCTGCAGCTCGGCGATGAACAACAAGTTCGCCAACTTCGACGCGGCATAAATAGTGGCTTCTTTGTAGGGTGTGCGTTCGAGGTTGAGGTCGTTGAAGTCGATCTTTGCCATCCGCTCCGCCTGCGAGGACAGCGACACCACCCGGCCGGTAATCAGCGGAAGCAACAGATTGGTCAACGCGAACGGCCCGAGATGGTTCGTACCGAACTGCATCTCGAACCCGTCCTTCGTGCGCTGAAGTGCAGACGGGGAGACACCGGCGTTGTTGATCAGTACGTCAATCGGCTCGTCGAACGTTTCGGCGAATCGGCGCACCGAGGATAGATCGGCTAGATCGAGCTCCCGCACGAGCGTCTCCGCCGGGAACGATGCGGCGGTCTCTTTTCCTTTCACGACGTCACGAACTGCCAGGACGACGCGAGCGTTTGCACCACTGAGAGCGCGGGCGGTGGCGCGACCAATACCGCTCGTGGAACCGGTCACCACGATGGTGCGGCCGGTCAGGTCGGGAAGTTCTGAGATTGAGCGAAGTGTCGAAGTCATGAGCACCACAGTAGACACTGTCTAGAATCTAGTCAATGTCTATCAATGGTTTATGCTGGTCTTATGACCGAGCGCGGATACCATCACGGCAATTTGCGAGTTGTGTTACTGCAGAACGCAGAAGAGCTGTTGCGCACCGACGGCGCGGACGCGCTGTCGCTCCGAGAGGTTGCCCGCAGGGCCGGCGTGAGCCACGGAGCGCCACGGGCGCACTTCATCGACCGACAGTCGTTGCTGAATGCTCTCGCAGTGCGCGGATTCGAGCGGCTCACCGATGCCGTTCGCGCCGCGCTGGAGGATGATGCCGCCTTCGAGGAACGGTTTCGGCTCGTCGCTCGCGCGTATGTCCGTTTCGCCGTTGACGACGCAGCGCTGATGGAGCTGATGTTCGCGGCCAAAACAGGCGACACTGACGGCAACGTTCACGAAGCCGCCGCCCAGCTGTTTCACACTCTCGAAAGCGCTATCGATTCCGGCACGGCCAGCTCGAGCGACAGCCGGGAGCGCTTCAAGCTTCTCTTCGCCGCGACTATGCAAGGGACAGCGTCACTGATCGTGGCGCAACGGGTCACGGCAGAGCAGGGCCAGCGCATCGTCGAAGATGCCGCCGATGTGCTGCTGGAATCTCGCCTCAGAGCCCAAGCCATGCCCGACCTTCGCATCCAGTAGCTCGACGGAATTCGGTGGGTCGGTGGTCACCGCTGGTCCCTCCCCCAGCAGATTACTCTGGGGACGGTTTGACGGCCTTAATGATCGCCCCGTGCATCTCGGGTGCGACCTCGTGGGTGTACTCAACGCTGATGTCAACGAACCCCGCCGCGGACAGGATGGCGAAGTACTCCTCATTGGAGAGCGCCCCGGCGATGCATCCCACGAAGCTGCCGCGGTCGATTCGGTCCTGTTCGCTGAGTTGATTTTCGGCGACGACGTCAGAGATTCCAAGGCGTCCACCCGGTGTGAGCACGCGGAACATCTCGGTGCTGACCGCCGTTTTGTCGGCGGAGAGGTTGATCACGCAGTTCGAGATGACCACGTTGACCGTGGCATCGGCGAGAGGAATCTGCTCGATCTGTCCCTTGATGAACTCGACGTTGGTGGCGCCGGCCGTAGCGGCATTCGCGCGGGCGAGCATGAGCATCTCGTCAGTCATGTCGAGCCCGTAGGCGAACCCAGTCGGACCGACGCGGCGTGCGGAGAGAAGCACGTCGATCCCGCCGCCGGAGCCGAGATCAAGAACTGTTTCGCCTTCGCGGAGGTCGGCCACTGCGGTGGGGTTTCCGCATCCGAGGCTGGCGAGCAGAGCATCCGCCGGCACCTCAGCATCTTCGCCACCCGTGTAGAGGACCGAGCCGAACACGTCGCCGTTGCCGCGGTCGGTCAGCCCACAGCAGGAGGTGGGGTTATCGCCAATGGAGTCCGCGGCGTTACTGATGGAATCTGCGTCGGTGGTCGAGCCGGAGATATCGGTGATCTTGAGCGCCGCGTCGGCGTAGCGCTGGCGCACCTGTTCGGTGATGTCAGGATTCTGGGCCATGAGGCGTTCCTCTCTGGACGTTCCGGGACACAGCTGCCCCTGCAGCTGCGGTCTTAGGTTGTTGCGGGGATGAGCTCAGCGAGCAGCGCGGTGATGCGCGCCTTGATGTCATCGCGGATCGGGCGAACCTCGTCGATCGACTTGCCCTTGGGGTCGGTCAGTTCCCAGTCCTCATAGCGCTTGCCCGGGAAAATTGGGCAGACGTCGCCGCAGCCCATGGTGATGACGACATCGGAATCACGCACCTGCTCGGTGGTCATCAGCTGAGGTACTTCGCGGCTGATGTCGATGCCTTCTTCGGCCATCACCGCGATCGCCATGGGGTTGATCTCGGTGCCGGGCTCGGATCCTCCGGAACGCACCTCGACGGCCCCATTCGACAGCGCGGTCATGTAGCCGGCAGCCATCTGGGAGCGCCCCGCATTATGGATACACACAAAGAGAACGGTCGGCTTGGTGGTCGTGGTCTCAGTCATTGCGGTGCTCCGAACAGTGGCGGCGGGATGCATCGATCACCGTCGATCAATGTTGAGTCCAAAATATCGATGACTATCGATGTTTGTCAACGATCGTGCGAGGATGTTGCCATGTCGCTCACCGAGATGCTTCCGCTCACCGACGTCACCGCGTGCTGCGCCCCGGTCACCCGCGAGGCGATCAGCCCAGAGAACGCGGAGAAGCTCGCCCGCACTTTGAAGGCCATCGCGGATCCGGCCCGCCTGCGGCTGATTTCCATGGTTGCGGCGCACGAGGACTCCGAGGCTTGCGTCTGCGACCTCACCGAGCCGCTCGGCCTCGGTCAGCCGACGGTGTCACACCACCTGAAGATCCTCGTGGATGCAGGCATCTTCTCCCGCGACAAGCGCGGCACCTGGGCCTATTACACACTCGTTCCCGGTGCCCTCGACTCGATCGCGAAGCTGCTCATCACCGTCTGAGGAGAAACTCAATCGCGCAGCGGCGACCCCACCACGTCGAACTGGAACCCGCCGAACTCCCCAGACAACAGCGGTCGCGCTGCCTCGATCGACTCCCGCACTTCGGGCAGGGCAAGGGATGCTTTGTGGGCGTCAGCACTGGTCCACAATTCGACAACAAACACCACGTCGGGTTCCTCGTCGTTGACGCCCACCTCGTAGGCCAGGCACCCCACCGGTTCGAGCGCGTTACTGCGCCGGGTGAGGAGAACGACGAGTTCGTCGCGTTTGCCGGGAAGAGCTCCGAGGGTACCTACGTTGGCGAAAGTCACCCCTCAGGATTACTCAACTCACGGGTGTTGTCTAGAGCTGGTGCTGCGTGGATGCCCGGGCAAAATAGCTGAGTAGTGGCGAAGCATCACCCCAAGGACAACTATGAACGACTGTGATCTGGACCGATTCGTTCGTGCGCAGGACATCGGCGGCGACTACGACCGGGCCATGGCCGAGCTGCGCCGCGGACGCAAGACCACCCACTGGATGTGGTTTATTTTTCCGCAGATCGAGGGCCTCGGTTACAGCGGGATGGCTCGCCGGTACGCGATTTCCTCGCTGGCGGAGGCGCGGGCGTACCTCGACCACCCGGTGCTCGGACCGCGTCTGACCGAGATTTCCGGCGTGCTGCTGAAGCTTGAGACGCGGTCGGCGGAGTCCGTCGTCGGATCGATCGACGCCATCAAACTGCGATCGTCGATGACGCTGTTTGACCGTGCCGTGTCGGACGACGCTGCGGCCGAGGAGTCGACTGCGGGCGGAGCATCCATTTTCCGCCGCGTTCTCGAGAAGTACTTCGACGGAAAGCCCGATGCGGCGACGCTGGCGAGGATCTAGCGCCGGTCGTGCCTCTATCGTCACCACGGATTATCCCCACGCGTTAACAGATAGTGAAGAATTCTCTTAGATGAGTGCCGGCAGCGTTGCGCCCGCCTACATTGATTCGATGAACGCTCTGAAAATCCGCTCAGTTGCGGCGGTAGCTATGGCAGCGACCATTCTGATCGCCTCGACCGGATGCACAACCACCTCAGAGGTCGACAAAGTGACGGCGTGCCTGGACGATCTTGGCGTCGACTACTCGGTTGAAGACAACGGCGCAGTCGTTATCGCTACGCAGTACGCCGATGAAGGATCCGAGGAATCTCGTGCGCTCACTCAGGAGTGCATGGATTCCGGAAGAGATGACGACTGACATTCCGTTGTGCTCACAGCTCCGGGAGCGTGGCGATGACGCGACCTGCGCGAGGTAATCCTGTGCGAACTACTTGGCGCCGCTGGAGTGTTTTCGCTCGAGCCGATATCCAATAAAGATGGTCAGCACTCCGGCAATCGTCAACACGATGTTCACAACGAGATAGACGGGACCGTCGTTCACGGTTCGAACGGCCGACCAGCCGGTGAGGGAGCCGATCGCGGCGAGCAGGATCATCGCTGCTCCGAGCACCTTCACCACCATTGGCTTCATGTGCTCACCGTAGCCAGTTCTGCGCTCGGGCGGCAGGGGCTCCGGCCTGGCCGGACGGGAGCCGGCACGGAGGAAAGAGAGTGAAGGAAATAGACCTATAGAAACCCGAGTCGACCGGGCAGGCTAGGGGAATGGAATCTGCTGAGAACTCCTACGGTCACAGCGACCCCGGTCCGTTTTTTCACGGCACAAAGGCGGACCTCGCTGCCGGGCAGCTCCTCGAACCCGGCAACACCTCCAATTTCGGCACAGGGCAGCGGGCGAACTTCATCTACCTGACGGCGACACTCGACGCGGCGACCTGGGGTGCGGAACTCGCGCAGGGCGAGGGGCGCGGCCGGATTTACCAGGTCGAACCCACCGGCACCATCGAGGACGACCCGAACCTGACCAACCAGCGTTTTGTGGGCAACCCCACACGGTCGTACCGCACGCGGGAGCCCCTGCGGGTGGTCAGCGAAGTGGTCGACTGGCAGGGGCATCCACCCGACGTCCTCCAAGCCATGCGGGATCGCCTCGCCGAGCTCAAGCAGCAGGGCATCGAGGCGATCAACGACTGACGAAGCCGGGCCAGCGACACTGGCCGGGCAGCCGCTACGACTGAGCCCCTACGGCCGACCGTTTTGTGGGCGCTGTCAACCTGCCTAGCGAAAGAATCTCAGCTCTATATCGTGAAGAGATGAAGTTTCTGACGTATGCAGACCGCTCAGTCCTCATCGGCGATGAGGCCGCAGACACGCTCATCGAGTACTCAGCACTGCTCGCCGAGACGGGTCACGCCGACTCCGTCGCTCTGAACGCGTTAGGACCGGACGGGGATGACATCGTCGCCAGC
>Ga0247812_10001535_pt1 | contig 13058 bp, 9 predicted proteins | sample UWRJL149409B1_FD_178011 | JGI IMG/M metagenome (GOLD analysis project Ga0247812, IMG submission 178011) | Plant litter microbial communities from Arlington Agricultural Research Station in Wisconsin, United States - UWRJ-L149-409B-1 | ecosystem: Environmental > Terrestrial > Plant litter >...
TCGAAGTTTTTGGGGCGTTTGGAGCACTAGTAGATTCCTTGTCCACATCCATCTTGTCAGGTTCTGGGCTAGGTGTGGTCTCCTTGGGCAGTTTATCATATGTTGTGACATTTTCGGTGTGGTATTCTCCTCGGAGGTTCACAGAACTCCTGTCCCCAAGAGGGAAACTCTGGAACATGAAAATGAATACTCGTCCGCAGAATGCAGTATCGTCAGCACGAGAGAGTCTCCGAAGAAGTTCATTGCAGGTACGAAGTATAACCAGGTTTTTTTGGCTGAAATTCTTTGCCGTGATCCTCTCACGTCGCGACTCCAAATAATCGAAGGTCCTGCGACACCCTGCAATTGTCTGACTATCAAGAAGCTCCTCAACTAGCCAGAAAAGTAGGGCGGCATCGCATTGTTCGTTATCTGAGAGAATTGATATGATATCGAGGAGGTTCCAGATTTTAACAAAAGCTGGCGAGGTAATGTTTGTTGTGGCCTATGGATTGTCAGATGTGCCCATACGTCCACTCTATCCTATATGTTCCTAGCTCACCAATAAGTTGTTGAATCGATCTCGAAACGCGGCTTCGACTATTGCATGGGTTGGTTTTCTCAGATCTGTGGATTTGGCTTGAGTGTAAAAATTCAACTCCAGTTTCTCGACAAGGTCTGCGAAATCCGATTTACTCAAAGCTGGCTCCACTGAATCCGTCTGCTTGACCACCTCTGCTCGCTGCATCATCTCCTCGAGAAGCTTCCCAAAATCACCGACTCCTTGCACCCCATGATCCGCCATGCTGATAGCCATGCGCCAATGGCCCCGCAGGCAATAGGTGGTCGGATTCTTGGTCGTCCGTTTCAATACGTGGATGTATTTTGTTCGACGTTTTGTGCATCTTGTACGGCGGCTCCGTACCGTAAAGTAGTTCGGGATGGAGCTTAACATGCCAAGACGCTAATGATCTCCTGCATTTCGGCCTAGGCGCGACAATTTATCTCGAATCAGTAACTTTGCGACGCGGCGCATAACGGAAAACTACAACGGCAACGATGCCTCCAAGAGCCAAACGAAAGACGCAGCCTCAGCAAGAGGTGGCTATAGTAGAGGATGTGGCTAACCTGGATGGTGAAAATGCCTTTGAGGAGTTGGCAAAAAAGCATTGGTTGAAATCAACAAAGAAGCAGACCAAGGTCAAGGTGAAGCCCGATATTTTGAAAACTGAAATATGGGATGTGCTGGAGAAGGAGGACTTTGAGTTTAGGTCGTTACTAGCATTGGAGAACTTGCAGATTCTTGAAAAGTGCGGGCGTCCATCTCACATCCTTTTACGCAAGCTAATTTTGTCAGATATTTATGGCCTGGTTATAACGAAGATTCGTCGAATTTCCACGTACTGTTGATAGCTCTGGTTTCGAATGTTAAGACACGGGAACATCTGCCAACCTGGGGTATGCATACTTGGAACTGTAAATTGTGTTGTGGCTAACAAGAATGGTAGATACATTTGAAGATAATGCAGCGGAGTTCTCGAACTTTTTTCGACGAATTCTCTCCATGACGCTGGACAAAACTCTATCTGCGCAGATTCGCACTCACCTTCTTTCATTTATTATAAGTGCTTTCCAGTCATTGGACTGCGGAATCATTAGGAAGGAGTGTGCTCCATTAGTTTCCATCTCTATCTGGCACAACATATCAAGTGAAAAGAAACGAGAAAGGAAACTGGACCAAAGTGTACAATTGAAGAAAGCATGGAGAGCAGCCAACAAGCGTTATGATGCTGCTGATGATATGACAAAGCCTCGTCTCCGCTTCGAAAGATTATGGTTGTCTACATTGATTCTAGAATTTCTGAATGAACTTTACAATGAAAAGTCAAAGTCGGGTACGTTGGTTCTATGGTGAATCGCTAATGTCGAATATGGCTAATTCAATGCAGATAATATACGTTACTGTGAACGATTTCTTGAGTTTTTGATAGATCTTCAAAGCCAATTGCCAACTAGAAGATATGTTAATACACTTCTACAAGATTTACATACTCTACCCGCTATTCGACTCTCTCCAGCGTTCAATGACGAAGACAATGGACTTTTGCGAGATCTTTACGGCCTACTTAAACATTATACGTACTTTTCAATTGATGATCACACGGGAATTCAACACACTGTCGTGGAAGCATCCGAAAAACACTGTGCAAGACTGGCTAAATTGCAGCGAATTGCTCTCAAACATTTTAAGGAGAAGTTGACAATCCTTGCGTTGTCAAATTACGCATCTATAGACAAGCGTTTAGAGCTTGAAGGACATCTAGAAGGGCTGGAAGATGCGGAAATAGTCGAGCTGTGTAATCTTCTCGACTTCCGCACGTCCTTTCCAAGTATCTCCAAGGTTGTTGCAGATCGGTTATTTCTTACCGAAGTCCTACTTTCTGGACACGAGAAGAGAAAGACTTTCCAGGAAACGGCACGCGATCTTAGCATCTTACCAACTGAACTCACTTTGTTTGAGCCTACATTGTTGAGAAACGATAGATACGATGGCTCTCAGCCACTGGCTCTACCGAAACTTAACCTGCAATATCTAACAGTCGGTGACTTTCTGTGGAGATCGTTCATCCTACACCGATGTGAAGCATTCTATGAAATTAGAAAGGATATTGAAGATGTGATAAAACGCTTACGTCCGAGTGCTGGTGGCCGACCAGGCCAGACCACTTTCAACGGATACGCTAAGATGGCACTCCCTATTACTAGACCGTCAATTTTAGAGGTTGTTCCCCCTCTTGTTGGCCAAGATACGCCATCAATTGTCAAAGCTGAGATCTCACTCAATGTTAGTCGACTCGCCGACAATGTGCTACGAGAATGGGATTCGCTTAAGCCCGATGATGTAGTTTTTCTAGTTGCTGTTGATGCCAACGACTCTTCAAACATGGCAACGAATGGCGGGGAACCACCTTCCGATGCCCAAAAAATTGGCCTGAGATACGTACGAGCAGCCGAGATCACCCAAGTGCTGGACGACCGTGGACGTTCGTTACGAGATTTCAATGGCCAATCGAATGGTCGTGGTCCTAGAGTACGTAAACTACAAGTCAAACTTGATGCCGCAATGTTCAAAGAAGATATGGATCGCGTAGCTAGTGGCAAACCGGATATCTACGACAACATCAATTTAATCGTTCGAAGAAGAGGCAGGGAAAACAACTTCAAACCTATATTGGAATCGATTCGGAGTTTGACGTTGTCTGATATCCCTCTGGCTTCTTGGCTTCATGAGGTTTTCTTGGGATATGGAGATCCAGCTGGAGCAACATACAACAACTTGCCAAACCAAATCAAAGAGGTTGATTACCGGGACACGTTCCTTGACTGGCAGCATTTGGTTGAGAGTCTACCAGGAAAGACCGTAGAACCTGGAGATGATGAGAATGGGAGCTTTGGTCCCCCGTATGTATTGCAAATGGGAACGAAACCCGTCGATACAGCGCCATCAAAGCCTTCAAAAAAGAGAAGACGAGATGCGGAACCTGCGCCAGAGCCTCAACCTCAGGCCGTTCAAGTTTCTACATATCAGCCCCCAAGCACTGGTCCATACCCAATGGATGCACCAAAGCTAAACCAAATTCGATTTACGCCTGCGCAGGTTGATGCGATTGTTTCGGGAACTCAACCTGGCTTGACAGTCATTGTTGGCCCTCCAGGTACAGGGAAAACTGATGTGGCAACTCAGATCATCAATAACCTTTATCACAACTTTCCTAAACAACGGACCCTTCTTATTGCCCATAGCAACCAAGCCTTGAACCAGCTGTTCCAAAAGATAGTAGCATTAGACATTGATGAGCGGCATCTTCTTCGTCTGGGACATGGCGAAGAGGACCTTGATACCGAAGCCAACTTTAGCAAGCATGGGCGGGTGGAGTCTTTCTTAGAAAACCGGGATGGTTTTTTGAGGGAAGTAGATCGTCTTGCAGCTAACTTTGGAGCACCTGGTGCGCATGGCAGTTCTGCAGAAACCGCCGGTTACTTTAACTCTGTTTATGTTGAGCCAGCTTGGGCTAGATTCCAAGAAACTGCCAATTCTCCAGAAGCCACCCCTGAATCCATTATTCTAGCTTTCCCCTTTCACTCCTACTTCAGTAACGCACCGCAGCCATTGTTTCCGCCAGATGCCGATATAGCTTCGGTATTGGACATCTGCAATGGCTGTTATAATCATGTTTCTAAAATATTTACGGAGCTCGCAGACGTTCGACCGTTCGAGATTTTGCGTCGCGACCGTGATAAGGCAAATTATCTACTGACCAACGAAGCACGTATAATTGCTATGACATCAACCCATGCAGCTATGCGAAGGAAAGAAATTGCCTCACTCGGCTTCCACTACGATAATGTTATCATGGAGGAAGCTGCTCAGATCACCGAAATCGAAAACTTTATACCCTTAGCTTTGCAGAATCCCAAGAACGGCGAAATGCCTCTGCAGCGTGTCGTTCTTTGCGGCGACCACTATCAGAACTCTCCAGTCATTCAAAACTTGGCTTTTCGCCAATATGCCAACCTTGAACAGTCATTATTCTCGCGCTTTGTTCGTCTCGGGGTTCCAACTATTAATCTTGATCAGCAAGGTCGTGCTCGCCCTTCAATTGCGTCTCTGTATTCATGGCGATATCAGAATCTAGGAAGCCTTCCTCATGTTTCTTCCCTGCCTGAATATCAAGTTGCCAATGCTGGTTTCAAATACGATTACCAATTTATTCAAGTGCTTGACTATAAGGGCAAAGGAGAATCGGAACCAACCCCTCATTTCATCCAGAATCTTGGAGAAGCAGAATACGCAGTTGCTATCTTTCAGTATATGCGCCTCCTTGGATATCCAGCGTCAAAAATCAGTATTCTAGCCACGTATGCTGGGCAGCGTGCCCTAATCACAGATGTTCTCAATCACCGATGTGCCAAAAATCCTATTTTTGGTCTTCCCAAAATAGTTACTACTGTTGACAAATATCAAGGAGAGCAAAATGACTGTAAGTGAACTAATATACAAATATCTATGTTCGTGGCTAATACTGATTAGATGTCATCTTGTCCCTTACTCGTACATCACGAGTTGGGTATCTTCGAGATATTAGACGTCTTACAGTCGCATTATCTCGCGCGCGCCTGGGGCTTTACGTTCTCGGACGACGAGAGGTATTTGAGTCATGTTTCGAGCTACGTCAAGCTTTTGACATTCTTCTGCGAAGACCAGATAAGTTACAGCTTGTAACGGGGGAGCTATTTCCTAGCAGTAGAATACTGAAGGATGAAGAAGGTATACAAGTACCAGGCGAAACACAAATGGAGAATGTGGAGCATCTGGGGCAATATGTATACGAAATGACGAACTCGAAAGTACAGCTTCTAAGATCTGAACAAGGATTGCCAGAGGATGATGCAAGAGCACCCGTCGAGAATGGTCTAGATACTGTCTTTGAGGATGCTGAGCTTGAGCCGATTGAAGTGGAAATTATCGATGAGGACAAATACGAAGACGTGGATATTTACGACCATTGACGAAGCCGGTTATTTGAGTGGTGAGGGACCACATCGATTGTTATTATAGTACGTGTAACATACCCCAAAATGGAACTGTGTTCCAATTTGCAATTTGCTGCATATTTCTGAACGTTTGTTCTTATCTATTTCATCCGCTGTGAGAATCACTCCTGGCTTCGTTCGTGTAGATCCTAGGATAGCTGTGGCCCTATCCACACATCCCCAAAATTAGAACAGCAAAGACCTAGGAATCACAAAATCTAGGCTCTACTTGCATATCATTGTGCATTCACCATGCAATTACACGGATACTAAGCAACAAAATAGAAAAGGACGTAGAGCTAGATGCTCTGTCGTTGATAGTTCCAGAAGATCTCGAAATCTACATCTCATGCATCCTTAGTATAATTTAATGTGCTTGCTACATGTTGCAGTACGGCACCATATTTCTAAAGGTGTATTAAGGTTAATTATCTTGAAAACGAGATTTTGGTCAGACATTCAATGTCCGTGAACTCCAGGAGCTAATAATAGCACGATTTATATGATTAAATTACTTGCAACTATTAACTTTACCTGGGTCAGCGAGTGTGGGCCAGTACATATGAACCAGTATCAGAATCTGGGCATTTACGAGTCCTTGATACGAATAGAGCACATAAGCCACCGTTGTCAAGCTTACAGGTTACAACCGTGAAATTACGAGTCTATGGTCATAAATGAGCACATCTATGAAAGTTGAAGACAGAGGGACCGGAGATGATTCAAATAAAGCTTTATTTATAATCCGGAATATATTAAACGTTTGAAATCCCAATCCCAATTCCGTGATACACGTTCGAGAATTTCAAAATCTACTCAAAATCCAGCCATAGCTATCCAAAGTAAATCTCAGGAGGAGGCCAAAGCCTAGATCGATGAAGTGAGTTACAATGGTATTCATTTCTTGTTTATTATGCAAGATCAGGCTGGCTTTCTATTGTATTATAGGCAAGAATTTAATTTGTCAATCTAACTATTTGGCAATTGAGTGAATGGATTTTGCTCAACTACAAACTTACACAAGTTTTATGCTAAAGACGCAAGTCTTATATTCGGAAACCATGAACCTCTCGTAGAACTTAATACTATAGTTTCTGTATTTACACCTTGCAATATTCGTCGTTAGATTTGTTACACGACAAGTCTTGATAAGGAAATAGTTCATTGAGGGCACGTGGATTATGAGAGTGCTTGAAACGCGAGTTTTTAACTTCGATAATTCTTGCACTAAGCTGTCGAATTATTCCGTCTAACAATTGATTTAAGATATTATGGGGGATAAATTTTATATAGTAAATAATATCTATAATGTGGTCAAAGAGACTGCCAAGGGTGAGAAGTTCAAGATTTATGCTGCAGAGTGTGTTACTTCAAGCCAGGCGGGGATGCAGAAAAAGGATTGCTGAAAATGTTCCAAATATACAGTGTTGTATATGCAGTTTTTGGCAGAGTGTGAGATGTTGCGAACTTGGCCAAAAAGAGAAAAAAATCAATAGAATTCACAAGCAGGGGAATAGGAAAGAGTTGAATGTAACAAGAGGAATCAATAAATTGATTACGTCAAACTCGGTGATATTTTTATAGAACTATTTATGAGACAACTCTAAGTATGATTTATTGAATTGTATTATTTTTATAGCGCGAATCTAAACGCTCTTCGAAACATTGAATTTGCTGAAGCTTATTTTGGTGGTTCATGTATATTGATTCTGATGCACCGCTTACTACAATTTTGCAATGGCTGCTTAGGCCGGCAACGTCTATCGGGTGAAACTTTTTCCGTTCCGATGTCAACTCTTAGCTCTTTGGTCCCTATGTTGATATTCAAAGCAACAATACTATTGTTAACAAGTTTCTACAGACTTACGACCACTTTCTTGTTGAGATTCATATACCATGTATTACACCATTAGTCAATAAACACCTTCTAATCTAGAATTACAAGCTCTGTGCTCTGTGCGACTAGGCGCATCCCAAATGTTGTCAGAATGCTTGACCAGCTGTCCCCCGCTGCTCCTGCAAGAGTACGAGTAGTCGTTTTACCAATCGGGCAGATCAAGCGCGCAAGATTTCTGAGCTTTGTAGAGAGGTTGCAGCCCGAAAATGTTATACAGCTAGGAGATATTAGTCCAGATGGGCGACCTAATAGGAGTACGATTCCTTTCCCCCAATAATTCGGAGATGAGGCTGGCTAACCTGTAGCCAGATATGTTTTCTCCTCTGGCATTTCCAACAGGCAAAATTGTATATGACCTCACAACACACTATCCTTCTGCTTCCCACATAGCTCTGTCGCCTTTCGAACTTTTCCGAGAAGCATTAGTGATAATAGCGATAGCAGATGGTCTGGAATTAGATCATGTCTCATATACAAAGAACGTGAGAAGGAGCGTAAACTCAAATGGACCTCCAAAGCCAGAGAACAACATGAGGGAATTACACCAAGATCTAGAAGATCTTAGAGACAGCTACCCGAAAGCGTTAGTCCACCAGCTTCTGTTATTTGATCATATCCACAAATCAGACAGTGCTATACCTGAGGGGTTAGTGGCAGTACCTCCTCCAGCAGAGTGCAAGCGGACAACAATGAAAACAATAATGTGTGACATTTCCTCATTGTTACTCGCAGAAATGACTACTTTGGCCAAGTCTTTGCAAGGTTTGAATACAATAGAATCCCCAAAGCTTGCGCAGGCTAATTGGGGACAAACGGGTAACTTTTGGCCTTCAGGGCAATCTGTGGATTCTTCGAGGCGGAATTCCCAGGCTATACCTCCAGGTGACAATCGATCCGTCTCGCCCACTGGTATTAAAGATCGAGGACAAGCTAGAATGACCTTGCCAGCACAACTTCGGCCGTCGGCTTCGTATGCAAACACACCGTCTCTATCTGGACGGCCAACAACGCCTTTGAATGGAACAGAATCCCCTGCGGTCTTTGATCAGATTGTTGGCCCTGCTACTGCTCAGCCAAATTCTTTCGCATCTAGGTTCATGACACCAAATTTAAACAGAGACACAAGCCGAGACAGGGTGTCGGTGCATGGATTCGGACCCGGCAGCGCAAGTGAGCGTTCGAGGAATATCGGACGAGGCCGAGTTGGTATAGTAATAGGGTCGCTTTACTTGAGTGCTGGCAGATGGAATGATGCCATAAAAGAATTAGTTGATGGTGCTTTGATTGCCAAAAATAATCTCGATCACTTATGGCACGCCAAAGCATTAGAGAACATTCTCGTAGGGATGATTATGCTAGCCTGGACAGGTCTTGATTTTCAAATACCACAAGTTTGCTATATATCAGCCGATAAAGCTCCTACCATCCCCACCAGTTCAACAGAGCCACGCAGTAATCGCCTTGTTTCACTTCAGAATCTCGTAATACTTCTACCAGAACTATCAGAGCGGATCCTTGGTCTCTATGCCAGATCGGCTAGCAATACTGGCGAGTCATTGCCACAACTTCCCTTCTCCGAAACTATCATTCGAATGGCAAAATTGCTATCTGAGGTACACCTTGCTGGCGGAGCATTGAGTGATGATGTACTCGAGCTCTTAGTGACTGGTGTTCCCATTAAGCAAAAGGCAAATCTCTTCACACCAAGACTAAACATAAGCCCCACTCGAATGGATATTACCACGATATTGTTTCGGGCATATCCTTCTCCCTCATCGTCTGAGCAGCTGTCTGTTGTCGATCGTATAACGATTTTAGGTGGTATAGCGTCTGTTTTAGGGTCTTTGGGGTACAACAGGAAGAAAGCGATGGTTGTTCGTGATTTAGTTTCGGTTTTGGTACCTGGCCTTGTGCAAGCTCGAATTGCGGGAGCTGCAGAAATGGGAGTCCACCCAGCGGCTGGGTTATCCGCTCTTGCGTCTCCGAATGGCAACCCCAAGAGTGCTGGTGGCTTAGACTTAGGAGAAGGTGATGTGGAGAATGGTGTCGATGCCTTCCTCGGACTTCTCAATCAAGTATATGGTGTTGTAACCTCGAAACCGAATACCAATGCAGCTCATCCGATAGATGATTCTGATGAGGCTGCAATTGCGAGGATAATTCACGATGCTACTGTTCGTTCTTTTGGGGGTCAGAACTTGAAAATGGACGTACTCCGATCATGTATCAATCTATCAGAAGCCCTTCCAGACTTTCACGGCGTTCTGAGGTTTACCGCGGATTTGTTGAGGACCGCTGGGAGCGGTGTTGCACCAGGCCCTCATAGCGCAAATGCATCTCCGTTAATGAGTCGTGAAGAGCAGGTCAGACTCATGAATAACATCTCAAGAACACTCGGAGCAGCGTCGAATTTGGGGATCAAAAATCTGGCTGCTGAATACTGGGATGAATTCCTCGTGCGGGGAGTCGATATTGAAGCTCTTCCACCATCCAGAACTCCGATTCCACATACACGCAATGAATTACCTGGGGTTGCCATGATCGCCTTATCCAAAGAGACCAACCCTTTCATCCATAACCCATTTCTACGTACGCCTGATGCAGCAGCAGTTGACCGGCTTATGATAGCTGGGGAAGGAGCTGCATTTAAGGTTACTCTTCAAAATCCGTACGATTTCGATATTGACATTGAAAAAATTAAGCTGGAGTCTGATGGTATAGAGTTTCAGTCGGCAACTCAGAAAACTGTGATTGGGCCCTATAGAACCCAAATTCTTACCATTATTGGAACCCCAAAAGCTCCTGGGCAATTGAAAATTATAGGATGCATAGTTAAGGTTCGAGGTTGTCGAGAAAGACGGTTCCCAATCTTCACTGAACCCTGGTCGCCACAAAGCCAAAGCAAGGTTAAAACCATCGGACTTACGACCTTGTTTCAAGAAAAACCACGGCCAATTAGTGTCGACTCAAATTCTGTGAATACACCGGCCATCATGGTACCTCCGAAACCCGGATTTCTCGCCTTGAGTGTGATTGATAGACAACCTGTTGTGGTCGTAAGGTCCACCACGCTCTCCCAATCTGCAGTTATGATCCTGGAAGGGGAGCGTCAAACATTCTCGATCACATTAGAAAACTTGTCAAAGGCCACACCTGTGGATCTTCTGTTATTCGTTTTCAAAGATTCGACACAGGAGCCTCTTAAAGCTGCCATGAGCAACCGAGATCTTTCACCGGCCGAATTGTATGAAATGGAGCTACTTCTTGCACAAAAACAGGCATTACGATGGGTAGAAAAAGATGGAGATAAATTATTCATTCCACCTGGAAAAACTGCGACTTTCGAAATGGAAATTCTTGGAAAGCCAGGGTTGACAAGTGCCACTATCCAAGTGGATTATGCTTTCTTGGGCGTGCCACATGCAGAAGTTCAAGACAAGTTTCATACTCGGCAGGTTAGTCTGCCGATTACTGTTACCGTGAATGCTAGTATAGAGCTTGCTCGCATGGACGCTTTACCACTTACTGGAAGCTTTCCAAGTTCCATTTGGACTCAGAAGGGAGAAGATCGAGCTGTTAGCAAAGATATAACGGCACAAGAGCACTGCTTACTTGTTCTGGATCTTCGAAACGCCTGGCCATCTCCGCTCCATATCTGCATAGATATTGGTGATGGCGGTGAGATTCAAGAGGATATCCTCCCTGGTAACACATCACGCATTATGTTACCAGTCCAGCGTATACTTCTCTCGGATCCAATTGCAGCCATCCCAGCGCTTGATCCATCCCGACAACGTCAATTCGTGGTGAGCACAGGCCGTGTTTCGGCAGACAGTGAAAGAGCAACACGAGAAGCGTTTTGGTATCGAGAAGCTCTGCTCAAGATGCTTAGCGGGACGTGGTCAACCAAATATGGTGCCTTCCGAAAAGGTAACATAGAGTTACGAGGTATACGACTCAGCCAGCGTGTAGTCGAGACTTTAAAGGTAGAGGACATCGGAATTGAACTCTCGATCAATGGCCAAAATGGAACGGCAAAGCATAGAGTTTTGACTGATCAGTTTACGGATCTCAAAGTTCGGGTAACAAATAGGGCAGCGGATCCTGTGCATCCTGTGCTTCGTATCCAGCCTTCACTCTGTAATCAGCCACATAACATGTCACTCGATCTAACCAAAAAGTTCGCCTGGAACGGCATTCTACAACAGACATTACCACCGCTTGCATCAAAGGAGTCGATAGAAATATCTATTGGTATGGTAGCCCTTTCTAGAGGAGAATATGAGATAAGTGCATCTGTGGAGGAAGCAAGACTACCCAACACTCCAGAGAGTGAGATAGGGGAGAGAGGTTCAAGAGCAAGAGCCAGCACAAGGCTGCTGATGGATACGTTGCTTTGGACAAAAGAAAGGCGGATTTGGCATTCAAGGGAACCGTGCTTGCTGAGTGTAAATGATGAAGACAGTGATGATGATGAATAATGTTGTAAGCACTGTACAGCTGTCTGGGATGGTGTTTGAATATAATATGAGCATTTTAGGATGATACCACTTCGAGTTCAAAGAGTCTCTTTGTTAGATAGTGATATATAGATCTATAGCTTTCTATGTATAAGATATGATATTTTGATATCGCTGCAAAAGAATCAATCATTTCCATTACAATTGAGAGTTACCTTGGTGTGAATAATGACTGCAGACACGTGACTCAGAGGTTAAGCATTAAAAGTGGGTCCATCGCGTGGTTGAATTATCCGTTCACTTGGTGCCGCTCAAGGTAAGGACCATTTCCAGATTTTAAAAACCAAGCTAACCATTACGAATACAATATGGATCTCCTTTCCTCGATTCGCAAGTCTGGCTCGCGTGGAGGTGTCAACTTTTCCTGGGAAGATGTACAAACCTCCCAACATCGCGAAAACTACCTTGGCCACTCACTCATGGCCCCCGTGGGTCGTTGGGCAAAGAACAAAGATCTGGGCTGGTACGCCAAAGGCGATGACGATAAAACCGAGGACGGAGAGACAGCAGAAGAACGGAGGGTGCGGGAACGTAAAGAGGAGATTCGCAAGATTAAGGAAGCCGAGGAAGATGCCCTTGCTGCAGCCTTGGGATTGCCGGCTCCAGATAGGGGAACTGGTACTGGCGCAAATGGTATTACAGTAGGGGAAATGAACAAGGTTATCAAAGAAAGTGGGGTGGGGGACGAGGAGCTTGAAGAGGTTGGAAAACAGAAGGGATTTGGTGGTGGGGGAAGGTTGGGGCAAGATGTTCTGGTCAAGACTGAGGTTATTGAGGGGGATAGGGCCGGCTTGAATCATCAAGGTGGAGAGAGAAACTCAAGGGCAAAGGATCAAGGGGACAGTCGGGAAAAAAGACATCGGCGACATAGACCTCGGTCAAGGAGTGGTGAGAGACGTAGACGCGAATCAAGGAGCCCGGATAGGCGCAGACATAGGTACAGAGAGGACCGCGAGGGACGAAGGGGTAGAAGTCGAAGTCCTGAGCGGAAAGAGAGAAGTTACAGGAGCAGGAGTCCTGGGAAGTTGAGGCCAGAGAGAGAGGACCGGGACGCTAGACGAGATGGT
>Ga0247812_10001538_pt1 | contig 13034 bp, 1 predicted proteins | sample UWRJL149409B1_FD_178011 | JGI IMG/M metagenome (GOLD analysis project Ga0247812, IMG submission 178011) | Plant litter microbial communities from Arlington Agricultural Research Station in Wisconsin, United States - UWRJ-L149-409B-1 | ecosystem: Environmental > Terrestrial > Plant litter >...
TAATTTCTTATATAAGCTCTTACATTTTTTCTTAAATTAAATTACTAATATTTCCTTTTAATCAAATTAAGGGTTTTAGTTATTTTAAAATGCTCTGCAAGTTTATTATTATAATATATTTGAAATATCTTTAATTATATAGCTTTCTTATTTAGTATATAAATAATATCTCTATATTTTAAAAGGCTATTATTATTAAACTTTTAATATTTCTTAGATTTAGCTTAATACTTTACTAGAAGCGATTTATAATCCTTCTTAATTATAAAGGAATTTTGGCTTTATAGCTACAAAAGGTTAGATTAAATTAGAGCTAATATAGAATTGTATACTATTTTGAACAATAATATTATATTTGCTACTTTCTATAATATATACTATTTGCAATTAGCTATACCAGCAATAGACTTAAATAAAAGCACACTTTTTATTATATTATATTCTTTAGCTTATATATTTTATATATATAATTGCTAATTAAGCTTTAACATTTTGTTAGTTTAGAGATACTTAAGCCCCAACTTTAATATACCAATTTTAAATCATAGATCAATTTATATTACTTTAAGATGCTTTTCAAAATGCTCTCTAAGCCGAAGCTTATTATATAAAATAGGAATTATTCTATCCTTTATATCCTTATTACTCTTTTCTTGACTCCGACTCTCTTTCAAGGCCTTATAATCTGGTCTTTTTAAAGGACTATCTACTAAGTTAGTTTTATTAAATTTATATTTAATTTTAAAGTTAAATTTAGCCAGACTTTCTACTTATTTAGCTTATTTATTATTTAAATATTTTTTTATAAGAAAATATCTTAAATTATAATAATTAGTTTTAATTACAATTATCTTGGAAGCTTCTTGAAAATAGTATGACTATTGTTTAAAAGTAAATATAATAGCTAATAATTTAATATTATATACTTTATATTTCTGCTCTATTATAGTTAACTTCTTAAAGTAGAAAGTAATAGAATATTACTTTTCCTTTTTATCTATTTTAAATAGCTATAAGAGGATATCTCTTATTATATATTACGATTTATCTGTTTTAACTAGAGTTTATAAAGTAAAGTTAAAATACTTTAATAAAGGAGCTTTTATAAAGCAATTATAAAGCTCCTTGAAGGCCGAAATTACTTTAGGGGTTAATTGAAAGGGTCTTATCTTTCTTCTTTTAACTATTCTTTTAAGAAAGTTAATTAAAGGATAGGTAATTTTTAAATATCCTTTAATAAACCTTTTATAGAAGTTTATAAACTTTAGGAATATTTAAATATTATAAAAAGATTAAAGTAAGGGCTAATTCCTAATAGCCTTAATTTAAGAAGGATCTATTTTTATGCTTATAGATTTTATAATAAACTCTAAAAACTCTATTATATTAATATTAAAATTATACTTTGCTATATTAATATATAGCTATATAATATATAATCTTTTAAGCATTTGTTATATTGCTTTTGTATATTCTTTAATTCTCTTTAAATAGATAAGAATATTATTAAGATATATTATATATATTATATTAACTAGCTTTATAAGTACTTGATTAATATAAGCTTGAAAGGTTGCTAATATATTCAAAAGGCCAAAAGGCAATATATAGTATTCGAAATGCCTATATTGGGTCCGAAAGGCCGTCTTTCACTTGTTACTTTCCTTAATATATAAATAATAATATATATTTTTAAAATTTAGCTTAATAAAGCATTTTGCTTTTCGAAAGTGATCTAGAGTCTTACTAATTAAAGGTAATAGGGTTCTATCCTTAATAGTAATCTTATTAAGCTTATAATAATTAATATAAAATTTTAGAATATTATTCTTCTTAGATATAAATAGAATCGGCGCTCTAGCAGAATTAGTAGATTAATATATTTATCCCTTAATTAAAGAAGTATTAAAATATTCCCTTAGTATAGCTAATTCTAACTTTAATAAAGAGTATATAAATTTCTAAGAGAAACTTATATTTGACTCAAAGTTAATTTGATACTTTATTAAATAATGCCTAAGCAATATTCCTATAGTATTCTTATTAAATATATTATTATAATCTTTATAAGTATCTGGGAAAATTGCGACTTTTTCTTTAATAAGTTTTATAATTATATAATAAGTTGATTCTTTCTTTTAAAGGTTCTTCTAAAAGGCTTTAGCTATTAGAAGCTAAATCTAAGCCCTCTTATAGAAATATTGCTAAATGCCTGCTTTAAAGTTAATTATAAAACTAATATCTTAAAGTTATAAATATTCTAATATTATTAAAGCAGCAGGATTCTGAAAATCATATACCATAAGTATATGCCGAGACGCCTTTGACTTTCTATAGGAGTTAATAGTAGTAATTTTAAAGTTATAATTGCTATAGATAGAAATATTAGTTCTATTAATAATAACCAAAGTTATATTATTAGGGTTAGATTTCTATTTATATTTAACAATTAATAATTAACATATATAGTTGCTTTCTGCCCTATTATTAATAAAAGCTTATTCTTCTCTTAATTCCCCTTTAATAGTGACCACTCTAATTGTAATAAGCAAATATATTCATACTTTATCATCTAAACCTTTAAATATATTTAAAATTAAAGCTGGGCATTATTATTTCCTGTCTGATTAGACTCTTTATAATTAATAGAGATATGACCTTTCTTTTTATAGTTATAATAAATAATATTAAGGCAATAATTTGCTATATAATTAAATGATTAGTAATTAAAGTACCTAGGTTTATTCAGCCTCACATCCAATTTAATTCTAATAAGAGTTTAATTTATTTTGCTTATAGTTTCTTTTTATTTGAACTTTGCTTATTTATAGAATTGTAAAGCGCCCTTTGAGTTTCTTACTTCTATTATTTTCTTTTTCTTAAACTTTCTCTTATATTCTTCCTTGCCTTAATTCAGCTTTAAAGCACCCTCTTTAGAGTTCTACTTATAATTTATATTAGAAATGGTTTTTCCTATAGCTTTAAAACACTTCACTAGAAATATAATTTCTTTTTAAGTTATAAATATATTAGTAACAATATTAATTTAAGCCTTAAGATTTCTATTAAGTTTCCTAAATAAGGTATAAACTTTTATTTAATTATTATGAATTTCTAATTCTTACTTAAGAATATTAAGGTAAAATATAAAATCTCTTATTAACTAATCTAAATGCTATTTTGTTATCTTATACTTATTGGCTGTATTTAGCCTCCAATTTGGGGCATTAGTAATATTATTAAGTAAAATTATCTTAAAATTCTCCTATATAGTATTTCTTATATCTTGGTCCTTTTTAGACCTAAATTATTCCCTCTTTGGCCTTATATTAAAGAAGGATATATAAAAGTTTATTTTATTAATATCTATAGATAAATAATAGCCCTTATTCTTATAAAATTCTTATTCTGTTTATACGAGAAAGAATTAAGTCTTTATTATATTCTTCCCTTTATATATAAAGAGATAATAGGATTTCTAGAATATTCGCTGGGGTGCCGGAGCCTCTTTGAAGGCAGTTTAGCCCTATTATATTAACTTATCTATCTTATTAGCTAATAGCTATTTTTCAAAATGCTCTAATATAATAGTATTCTTAGCCAGAAGCTTTTCAAGTTTTCTATTTAATTCCCTATTTTAAATTTATACTTTCTCTAACTCTTTGATTCAATTCCGATTTAGCTGCTTTACTATTCGCTATATCTTAGCTTCTTTAAGCTAGGCCAGAATTGTGGCATATTAAGCCTTCTCTTTTATTAGTTAAATCTTAATATTAGTAATAATAGTTAAAATTATAGGGATTACTTTTAATATCCCCTTATTAGGCCTTTAGAGGCTCTCTGGATAGGTGGCGGATCCCTCTCTCTCTTCTTTTGGAGCCCTTATTATTATACAAGACTTCGTTATTCTCGCTAATTATATCATGATTAAGCACTAGCAACATAGATCTACTATAATATTAATATAGCTTCGAATTTATATTAAGCTGCTGCTTAAATAGTTAAGAGAAATTAAAATATAAAGTTTTAAAGACAGAGTAATATAATATTTAAAGATATTAATTCTTATTAATTAGTTAAATTTTATATAAACTAATTTCTATCCTTCTTAAAGCTTTGCTTCCTCTCACTTTATAACAAAGGCCAATTAAAGCCTTATTAAATAGAATGTGGGATATTATAAAGCATTTATCTTATTTTAGTATCATAATCTATAATCTCTTCCTTTTACCCGAGCAGGTGACCCCTGAGTCAGATGACCTACCCCAACGCCTTATATAAGGCCCTGACATATTCTCATTTTAGTCTAATCTTTATTTCATCCCCGAGTTCTAATAAACCTATATTATCTCGGCCGGCTCTTTTACTAGAGTGATTTCGGATATAACTACATGCTTAAAATTTCCTTATTCAAGTAAATTTAGATTTTCTAGAATTAAATCTACATTTAATAATTCTTCTATTTCTATAATATTTACTATTTCCCTAGCTTCCGAAATTAGAAGGCCTTCTTTTTTCTCACTTTTAAATAAATATAATATTTTTTTATTAAATTTAACATTTCTTAAAATAATTACTCTCTTAAGTTGTAATATCCAAATTCTATATATATTAAATATAATATATCTAATTAGATATCTAATATATATATAAGGATTAATTTTATATATTCTCTTTTCTATTCTTTTCTTTTAGGTCTTTTTTAATAAATACACTTATATACTATATATATAAATACTAGACCAATTTAAACGTAAGTTTATAATTAGACATATTATTAGCTTAGGATTATATTAGTGAAAGTAATTTCTAAATCATAAATAAAGGGTCTTATTTAATAAATATATCTAATACAATACTAAGAGGGATATATTATAAAGGTAGATAGCTGCTATATAGGCTTTAGGCTATAATATAAATAGTAAGTTTACTCTATACCTTATTTTTAAAGCTTTTATAATTACTTTTTATCCTTTCCTTTTAGCTATACTAGTTGGCCTATAAATGTCCCCCAAAGGGATTTCTAACTTAATTCCCTTTTCCTTGGCCCAATTCTCATATTCTGTCCATCCCTTCTAAGCAATTACTACAAAATCTAAATTATATTTAAATTTAAATATTAAGAGACTATATTAATATTTTATCTATAATTCAAAGTTTTATATTAACTTTAGAATCTCACTTCTATTCTTAGTTTTTTATAAATATCCAAATAGCTTTTTACTAAATTCATCCTTTAATACTAATATATAATTTAACTTATTATAAATCTCTTAATTTTTATAATTAAATAAATCCCAAAAAACTCTATAAAATAGTTATAATATAAGCTTTTCTAATTTTCTCTATAATATTATTTAAATTATATAAGATTATACATAATCTATACACTTGATTTGCTATATTCCTTAAATCTTAATATTATAAGCACTCTTTACTAAATGTTCTAATATAACTTTTCCAAAATATCTTAACCTTATATGCTATATAGTAGCTAAATCAAGTTTAGGTGCAAGATATTCGCATATATTTTAAAATGTCACATTTAGAATCTATCTAATTATAAAATATATTATAATATTTGCAATTATTAATAAAGCATTTAAATAGATAATAAAAGGCTTATATTTAAAGAAAACTAAATTACTCTTTCTTTCTAGTTTTCTAAGAATTATATTATTCTTTTCTAACTTAAAATATAAAGTATAATTTAAATTATAATATTAAACTCTTGCTTTTAACAATTTTACTTTTAAAATAATATTTAAATAAAATTCTTTAATTATATATATATTAAGCAATTTTAGATTCCCTATATTTTGGCTAACATTAGTCGCTAATATGTTTTTTATTATATACTTTCCTTTTTCTAAAATTGAGAAAGATATAATGCCATATTCCATAGCTTTGTTATAATTGGCCAGCATATAAAAGTTAGGTTTTAGAAAACTTTTGAAATTAACTAAATACATAGCTTCACAGTTATTAAATAGTATGCTTTCTAATAGTGGGTGTTTTTGGGTCTAAAGCAATATTATATAGATATTTCACTTAAGATCTTCAATTTTATATAAAATATAAATAGCTTTTGCTAATTCTGAATTAATAATTATTATACTAACTTTATCTAAGTACTTTTTATAAATATCGCTTATTTTCTCAAACTTCTTATATCTACTTTCTTTCTTCTTTATTGCCTCTTTAAGTTATTTCTATTCTTCTTATTTATACCTTTCTTTAATTTCTTTAATTCTTTCTTTTAATATTTCCTTGCCTTTTTATAAGAGTAACTTCTTTCTAATAATTGTATAAATTAGCATTTTATAATTTATTAACTTTCAAAGGTGTTTTTTATTATCGCTATATGGGTATTTGTGAGAATTCGCTATTAGTGTGCAGGTCTAAGACATTACACGAGAATCCGATTTTCAAGCAATTTCTTCTATATCTATTCAGTTGCCCAAAGTTGCAAATATCCTAGTCCAGCTTATGGATTGGTTTAAACTTTCGTAGTATAATATTTCTGAATATATAAGTGCCAAATATTCTAATAAGATTATTTCTTCTTTAAATTAGATATTTTATAAGTAATTGTTATATTTCTATTTTGCCTACTTTGAGTCAAACTTAAAGATTACTTTTAACTATATTAATATAGTGATATTATCTTATATTTCTAGTAGATTATATGCTATGGCTTTGTAATAAACTTTTTGCCAATCTTTAAATTATTTATATTTATTTATATTCCTCTTCTTATATAATATTATAAGAATATTTGAATATTCTAGCTATAAAGAAGTTAAAATACTTTTATATAAGAATATAAGTTAAATTTGAAGATTGAGAACTAAATTTATAAAAGAGTATTAGCTTAGCTTATAAAGATATTAAGTTTATAAAGAGAGGTATTATAAAGCGACTATTTTGTATATCCAGTTACTTAACTCTTAATATTGCTTAATTTTCTCTAAATAAAGCGCATTATATATTATATACTTCTTCTAAAGTATTATAAAAGCCTTAATTATATCTTTATATATACTCTCTTTTGGTATATCTAATAAAATAACTCTCTCTATAATTCTGGCTAGAATTTTAATATTCTTTTACTTATTACTTTATTATAAGTGTGTTTATTTATTATATATAAGTTTTTATGCCTTATATCTTTCGGTCTCCTTTACTTAGTACTCTTTAATTAGCATTAAGATTATTGGTAAAATTGCCTTGCCTTAGCCAATTATAAATAGTTTACCTTGCCTTATAATATTAATTAAGTTAAATATATTCTTTATTTTGGCCAGATATATTAGTTTAATATATTATTCTGGCCAATTTCGGCGGGTTTTTAATATAATTATTATATCTATCTTAATAAGTTGCTTAAAATTATAAGTCTTATACGACTCGCTTAAATATATATTTAGAACACAATATAAATTGAGGTTTCGGAACAACCAAAGTATGCTATCTTTGAATAATAGACTTAAAAATCTTAGAAGGTTTCGGGGCAACCAATATATTCCATATATAGTTTCAGAGGGAATAAAGCTTAACTATTGTTAATTTGCTCTTGCGGGATTAATCGCGCCGAGTATTGGTTTTTATATAATCTTTGCCAAAGTATAATTATAAATAAAAATTTCTTCAAATTAAGAAATTTGAGCATATAAGATTCTTTAAAATCCCTAAATTCTAGAAAGGGCGCTTTAAAAGTATTTCTTTAATAAATCGGGCTTATAACTGTTATATAGAAAATAAGGATTAAAAGAATAGTAGTAAGCGAAATTAGTATATAGGATCAAGATATATAAACGCTTATATTAGAAATAAACAAGAAAGCTGGCTAGCTAAGAAGTAATAGTAATGCCAAGGCATTATGTGAGGCTCTATTATTGGTGCGACCTAATAAGCTCGCTTATGCAGCCACATCTCGAGCGAGGATATATAATAGTAGCAGTAGTTATTATATAATAGAAGTAATTGATGCCTCAGGCAGCAGCACATTCTCTCATACCAGTATTTGACAAAAGGCACCTTTTACAAGAAAGGCACCCCCGGATCTCTTAATACTATTACCGGTTACCCGTATTAGCATTTATTGTATAATCTAAATACTGAGGTTTAGACCCCCAGAACTGAAGGGGCTCGGCTCTGAGGCTCTCTCAGAACCGACCCTTGGCAAGTTACGTAATGGACCCCAGGATCTTGGGATCTTAGGGACCCCGGGATCCCAGGACCTTGCCTTGGCGCAAAGGGTTATATATAAGTAGAATAATTTTATTAAATAGGAGCTTTATGCTCAAAACCTTATAGTTAGTAATATAGATTGTTTATTTAGTAATAACTTCAATTCTATTTGAAGACCCTAAATTCTAGTTGACTATTTCTCCCTCAATACCAACCCGACAACCCTTTAGCCCTACTAGGTAGGATATTAGGATCGTTACAGTATGCTACAAACTAGGAAATTAAAGTAAACTATCAAAATATTAGGTAAATCTTTTATATTATAAAAGCATTTTGAGTGAAGTTTGCTTGCATTCCGAGAGCCGAAATTTCCAGGTTTCTCTATTATTTCTATTAGATAATCTGACTATTTGATATACCTCTCTGTTAGTAATTTCTAAATCGCGATAATATTTATTTCGAACATTATTATCTATTAAAAAATGTATAAATTGTAATCGCGAGATGTTTGCTGTTACTAAACCGAGGAATTATCCTGGTGGACGAATTTGATAGTTCTGCCTTTTTGTCTGAGTTTGTGACATTATAGCCGGTTATTTATGTACACCAGAGCTCTAAAGGAAGTATTTATAAAGCAGCTCTCAAGCCTGGTTTCTGAATTTTGATTCCCTACTGATTTCTGTTAACAAATAGAAAACCAGTAGACTTCTACTAATAGATGCTGTAAAACTGTATTATGTTGCATCTTTTTACAAGGTTTCAAAATCAATATATAAAAAGTAACTAGAAACTAAGCTCTCCGAAATCTTTTGTAGCTGGGGATAGCATAGTTATTTTTAGAATATTTTAAAGATGCTAACGAGCTTGGAATATGCCTTTAAAATAAGGACTAAGAATAGGATCCTTTAAACGTTCTTGCAATTTAGAAATACCCATAGCCTCGGCCAAGTCCTGGATGAAAACTTTGATAAGAATGCGACTGCTAGTAGTGGTTTCCTTTTTGTCCAAGTGAGCAACCGACCATAAATATTATCCTAATAAATAGCTAGATAGTTAAATACTATTCTATGGCTTCTTTAATTGAGAAAACTCTTATGTAACACGTTTTTCTATATTTGATTAGAAGTAATCCTGTAATAGGGAAGGTTAGAATTTACTATATGAAATCTGGAACATAAGAAAAGAGAGTTAAATTGATTCTTGATTAATATATTCGTTTCCGATTGAAACCTTATTTCTTTGACTAGGAGTTCTAGTATTTTCTGTAGTTAGACTATATTTATATTGGCAGGGAAAAGCAAAACCTCTAGCAATACCAGCTTTTTATAATATGCGATTAAAGATATATAAGAATCGAAATTGCTTATATGTGTTTCCTAGTATATTCTTAAACAAGTAATAAAATTATATATATGGTTATTGAAACTTAAGAGGAAAAGATTAAGATAGAAATCGGGGCAGAAAAGTCCAAACTTGAATTTATTATATCGATAAAGAATTGACTCTATAATTCTGTGAAACCTCTTGCACACCAGGAGAGGAGCTAGTATAGTGGCAGTGTCCATTGTATAGTAAGTGATTTGAATTGGCTCTTTAGAAACCATAATCTCGTAGAGTATTAGCCACGTGATTTCTTCGGGCAATATATTAAATAGAGCTAATTTATATATAATTATATTTGCTGCTGCGAATCACTATATTTATTAAACATAAAGAGGCAGACAATGATATTACTTAAAGGGCAAAATAAAAGTAGAGCGTGAGTTTAAGCGCCGGCTTAGACAATTTAATCTTACTATTATTAGATTTTGGCTATTCGCCATATGGGGTAGTCTTTCTTTTCCAAAATTCGGATTCCTGGAAATTTAAGAAGTTTAATATATAACTTGAAGAATTCTTCTTTTCTACTTTGCCAATGATTTAAGGTTCACTAAAGCTGGTTATAGCATATAGTAATAATTAGCCGTCGTAGAACAATTTTGCTATATGACAAGAATGGCAATATATATATGTTAGTGTATTAATTGATAATGAAGTAAAACGAGAATTACGAGCTATCATGTACGGGGTTAACTATTTGTGGTTATGCATCTCTTAGCAATTGCAGGCACGTGTAGATCGCGGTGCACTTCAAATCTATTATTTTGAAAGCGGCAATATTATATACGAGTAGAACGTGCTTTGTAATAAGAAGCATTATTGGAAAATTTTCGGACGTCCTTTATTTCTAAGTTTCAAGTTTAATAGAGATTGTTTAGTATAACTCAAAACAATGCTAGTGTAGGCCAATTATAGATTAAATAGTAAATAGTGTGGCCGATTTTACTTGATATATATTATAAATCATGCTAATTGTTTTAAATAAGAATAAAGCTAGGCTATATATATCTTGATAATATCAAAAACAATATAAAGCAGCTTATAATATGGTGACTAATAATTTAATTCAAGACTTATAATAAGCTGTAAGGACGACCAACTAGTATATCTGGCCATAAATGGCCAAAAGAATAACTAGGATACTTTTATCCCAAGGGTCTAGAGTTTAGAATAGAATATATTTATAATCGTGTGAAGTATTAGTAGTGTTAGCTAATTGATATATAATATATAGCAGAATAATATTATATTAAACCATCTTGCTTTTTGTAAGGACTTAAATATCTTTAGCAGTTTCGTTTTTAATCATTTGCTAAGTAGTTTACTGTTGTAACTAATGATACTTATACAAGTAACGTCTATCCCTGCGTAGCAGAAAACCTTACGTGCCGGAAAATTTAGCCGGTTGTTACAACCCTGTCAGGGCCTTATACAAGGCGTTGAGGTAGGTCATTTGACTTAGGGGTCATTTGCTTGGGTAAAAGGAAAAGGTTATAAATTATAATATTAAAGTGAGATAAATGCTTTGTAATATCCTATATCCTATTTGATAAAGCTTTAATTGGCCTTTATTATAAAGTGAGGGAAAGCAGAGCTTTAAGAAGGATAGAAATTAGTTTATATAAAATTTAACTAATTAATAAAAATTAATATCTTTGAATATTATATTATTCTACTTTTAAAATTTTATATTCTAATCTCTCTTAGTTATCTAAGCGGCAGCTCAGTATAGATTCGAAGTTATATTAGTATTATAGTGGATCTATATTGCTAGTATTTAATTATAATATAATTAGTAAGAATAACAAAGTCTTATATAATAATAAGGGCTTTAGAAGAAGAGAGAGAAGGGTTTGCCACCTATCTGGAGAGCCTTTGAAGGCTTGGTGAGGGGGCGTTAGAAGTAACTTTTATAGCTCTAATTATTGCTACTAGTATTAAGATTCAACTAATAGAAGAGAAAGCTTAATATGCCACAATTCTGGCCTAGCTTAAAAAAGCTAGAGTATAGCGAATAGTAGAATAGCCAGATTAGAGTTAAATTAAAGAGTTGGAAAAGATATAAGCCCAAAATAAGGAATTAAATAAAGAACTTGAGAAGCTTCTAGCTAGGAATACTATTATATTAGAATATTCTAAAGAATAGCTATTAGTTAATAAAATAGATAAACTAGTATAATAGGGCCAAATTGCCTTTAAAGAGGCTCTAGCACCCCAGCGAGTATTCTAGAAACTCTATTGTCTCCTTATATATAAGGGGAAGGATATAATAGAAGCTTAATCTTTTCTTGTATAAATAGAATAAGAATTTTGTAGGAATAAGAGCTATTATTTGCCTACAAATATTAATAAGATAGACTTTTGTATATCCTCTTTTAATATAAGATTAGAAAGAGAATAATCTAGGTCTAAAAAGAACTAAGATATAAGAAATACTATATAAAAGGACTTCAAGATAATTCTATTTAATAATATTACTAATGCCCCAAATCGGAGGCTAAATGTAGCTAATAAGTATAAGGTAGCAAAATAGTATCTAAATTAGTTAATAGGAGATTTTATATTTTACCTTAATATTCTTAAGTAAGAATTAGAGATTTATAATAATTAAATAAAAGCTTATATCTTATTTAAGAAGCTTAATAGGGATTTTAAAATTTAAATTAATATTATTGCTAATATATTTGTAACTTAAAAGAGAATTATATTTTTAGCGAAGTATCTTAAAGTTATAAGAAAAACCATTTCTAATATAGATTATAAGCAGAGTTCTAAAGAGGACACTTTGAAGCCAAATTGAGACAAGAAAGAATATAAGAGAAAGTTCAAGAAAGAGAAAATAATAAAAGTGAGAAACTTAAGGGATATTTTATAATTTTATAAATAAGTAAAGTTTAAGCAAGAAAAAACCATAAATAAAGTAAATTAAACCTTTATCAAAACCAAGTTAAATGTGAGGCTAAGCAGACCTAGATGCTTTAATTGCTAATTATTTAATTATATAGCAAATTATTGCTTTAATATTATTTGCTATAATTATAGAAAGAAAGGTTATATTTCTACTAATTATAAAGAGTCTAATTGGATAAGAAACGATAGCGCCTGGCCCTAATTTTAAGTGTATCTAAGGGTTCGGGCGATAAAGTACAAATATGTCTATTTATTATAATTAGAGTAATTATTATTAAAGGGAAATTAAGGGAAGAATAAGCTTTTATTAATAATAAGGCGAAAAGCAATTATATATGCCAATTATTAGTTATTAAGTATAAATAGAAATCTAACCCTAATAATATAATTTTAGCTATTATTAATAAAACTAATATTTTTATCTATAGCAATTATAACTTTGAAATTACTGCTATTAATTCTTATAAAAAGTTGAAGGCATTTTAATATATACTTATAATATGCGATTTTTAGAATTCTGCTACTTTAATAATATTAGGATATTATAGCTT
>Ga0247812_10001539_pt1 | contig 13031 bp, 14 predicted proteins | sample UWRJL149409B1_FD_178011 | JGI IMG/M metagenome (GOLD analysis project Ga0247812, IMG submission 178011) | Plant litter microbial communities from Arlington Agricultural Research Station in Wisconsin, United States - UWRJ-L149-409B-1 | ecosystem: Environmental > Terrestrial > Plant litter >...
CGGCGAACCACAAGGCCATCCGCGCGTGCAGCCATGCGGGCAGCTGATCGGGCAATCCTTCCTGCAGCTGCCTGCCGCCCCAGGCAAGCAGCTGCTCCGGTGTCGGCGGCTGCGGCCAGGGCGTGGCGGCGTCGGCGAATCCGAGACGCAGAAACGCATGCAGCGGCGGTGGCTGCGTCGGTAGCCAGCGCGCACCCAGCACGTGCCGGCGGTGCCGGGCACAGGCCAGCAGCCACGCCGTAGCGGGCAGGCGTCGCCAGCCCCGGATCAGCCGCGACGCCAGCGCTGACGTCGCGTCCTCATCCGGCGGTGCACCGGGCAGGTGCCGGGTCTGGCAGATCCACGCGTTCGCTGCGCTGCGTTGCGCCGGGTTCAACGTGCCATGTCGCGTGGCCCAGGGTCGAAAGTAGGACACCGGATCGTGCAGGATCTGCAAGCGCTCAGGCAGGGTCTGCATTGACCTGCGCCCCCCGTCGGCGGTGGAGGTGGTCGCGCATGCGCGTGGCACGCGGATCGCCCCGGCGCAGCAGCCACCAGCCTCCACCCGCCAGCACCGCGAGCACCGCCAGCGGCACCAGCAGCAGCGTCCAGACCGACGCCGATTCATCCGCCGGCGTCACCGCCAGGCTGCGTGGCTCGGCGGCTGGCGTCAGCACAACCGACACGTTGTCGTACGCCACATCAACGAAGGCATTGCGCAGGAATCGCTTGGCGGTAGCCAACAACGCCTGCTGGTCCATATCGCGAGAATGCGCCAGCACGGCCGCCACATGCATGGCCGGCGGCTTACGCTGTTGCAGGCTGCCCTCGGTGGGCCCGGCGTCATAGCTCACATGCACGCGCGCACTCTTCACCCCGAGCAGGGTGGTGAGTGATTCCTCCAGCCGCTGCTCGATGGCCGACAACAGCCGCGCCCGCTCGGCCAGCGGCGTGCTGACCATCGCATCAGCCGGAAACAACGACGCGATCTGCATGCGCGGCGCGGAGGGCAGACCTTTCAGCTGCACCAGGTCGATGGCTTCGGCAAGGTCCGCCGCCCCTACCCGCACCACGAAGCCCGCCTTGCCCTGCAGGCGTTTTTCCGCGGGGATGTTGTGATGTAGCAGCGCAGCCACCACCTCGTTGGCCTGGCGTTCGTCCAGCGCCTGCAGCAGTTCGGATCGTGCACAGCCAGCCAGCAACAGGCACAGCAGCACGAGCACTACCCTATGCGTCGAAAAACGGGCCATGACTCAGCTCTTCACCAGCGTTTCGATGCCCTTGGTCGCATGGCTGACCAGCGCCGAGCTCAACGCCAGCTGCTTGGTGTAAGCCTCCTGGCGCACCTGCAGCGCATACAGGCGTGCCGGATCGCTGGCGACGTCCGGATTGTTGGCGGCGGCCAGGATGGCGTCACGCTCCTGCCCGGCCCACACATAGCCGCTGGCAAGCGCGTGGTTGAACCGGTCGGACAGCGCGACGGGCACACCGTCCGCCGAGCCGGCGCCGGTCATACCGGCAGAGATGGGGGAAATGCTGATCACGGGAGAATCCTTGCGGCGGGAAGACGGCCCCTGCGCGGCAGGGACCGGATGACTCAGGCCAGGTTGCGGATGACCGCCTTGCTCTGGTCGGTCAGGCTCTTGGTTGAGTTGGACTGCAGCATCCGATACATGTTGTATTCGGACAGCGCACTCTGATAATCCGCCAGCTTGGCCGGATCGCTGGCATTGGCGCGCAGTGCCTTGAACGCTTCTTCCAGCTTCGCTTTCAGATCATTGACGCCTGCGTCGAAAGCTTTGGAATGGTTCGACATCCAGCCGTCCCACCGCGACGCATCGCCGCTGGCATCGGGTGGATCGCCCCAGCCGTAGGAAGGTACGACAGGCAAGGTGGCTCCGCTCATGGTTGACTCCTGAATAAGGTGGAAGTGATCACGGCGCTGCGTGCCGCGCGCCGCCTGTGTAATCCCAGCGCCCACTGCCCACTGACAGCAGCTGGCCCGGGGAATAGCGATAGGAGCGACCCTGCAGCAGGTCGTCCCACAGCTGGGGGGCCACGCTGATGCGGCGTACCCCCCAGCGTTGATGAAAGGTGCGGGCCGCACCGGTCATGGCGTTCAGCGCGGCATCGTCCAGATAGACGTCGTTGACGATGCTCACCCGCTGACCGCGGGGCTCGGTCCGCGTGCTGATGCCCAGTACCTGCAGTTCCTGCCGGGCCAGGGCCACCAGCTGCTGATCGCTGATGGCCGTTACCCGGGGTTGCTTTGCATAAGGCGCCTGCGCGGTCAGCACGCTACTGGCATGTGTGCTGCGCGCGGCCGTCAGCGGGCCACTGAGCACCACCTCCGGCCGGGCGGGATCATCCAGGCGCACAACCACCACCTCCACACCGGCGGTGATCAGGGCCTGTTCAAGCCGTTGCGCCTCCTCACGGCGAAGCAGGTGGACGTCGGTGCGACGTTGCACGCGGCGGCTGGCCCGCTCCCCCCAGGTGCGTGCTGCGGCGCTGTCACTGAAGGCATACAGCCGCCCATCATTGCCGGCTGCGATTTCATAGTCCGCAGGCGCGTTGGACAGGACGCTGGCAAGGCCGCGAACCCGCGCGTCCGGTTGATGCTGCCAGTAGTACCAGCCCGTCCCCAGTGCGAGCGCGAACATGACACCCACGCCCAGCACCATCAGCGGGCGCTGACGCCCGACTGTGGGCGGACCCCGTTCAGCGGCAGCGGAGGGATACTCCATCGGCACGGAGGGCGGGACGAAAGCGAGGACTTCCGGCGACCAGGCAACGTGTTCCTGTCGCACCGCGATGTGGATGCCGCCAGCCTGGACAGGCTGCATGTCAGGCAGGGCCTGCCATGTCCACGCGTCATGGGCGCGCGCACGACTTCCCAGCTCCACATGCGGCTCTCCTGCCGTCATGCGTATCGCAAAAGCAGCGGCGGGCAGATCAGCGGGAATGTAGTAGGCGTTCTCGTCCGCACCGAACAGCTGGGCGGCACGGCCGTTGGCCAGATCTTCGTGTGGGCCGACATGGAACAGGGTCATACCGCTGGACACGGTGTACTCGACACCCTCCATCGTTCCAGCCAGGATTTTCAGAACATGCGACATGAGTAATTGAGTGGGGTGTGACGTGCCGTTCTTGACGCCGATCATTCTGCGACCCGTATCCCGACCGGGATATCAGCAGAGTTGTAATTGCCGAACGGATTGGACCTTGTTTCAACGCAGGTAACGTGCACGTACCGCGCGCACGTAGGCTTGCGTTTCGGCGTAAGGCGGGATGCGATTGCCGTGGCGATGCACCGCACCTTCCCCTGCGTTATAGGCTGCCAGGGCGAGATCCAGGTCCTGGTCGAAATGGGTCAGCAGCCAGGCCAGATACGCAGCGCCGCCGCGCAGGTTCTGTTCTGGATCGAGCCGGTCCTGCACGCCGAAGCGTTGCGCGGTTGCCGGCATCAACTGCATCAGACCGACGGCACCTGCGGGTGAAACGGCGTGCGGATCGAAGCCGGATTCCTGGCTCGCGACCGCATACAACAGCGCACGGTCGACGCCGCTCTCAGCGGCGATCCGATCCAGCAGTCTGCTCGTTGATGTGGGTGTGCGTAGTGCGTGCACCACGCTGCGGCCAGCATGCGGGTCGAACACACGAAGGCCCGGCGCAGGACGGTTCGAGATGATCAGACGACCATCGTCTGCCAGCGCGGCGTGGATGGAGGGCGTACGTGCTGACGCCATGGTGCTGAGCAGTGTGCCCAGCGCCACGGTGGCCATCATTCCGCGGCGCACGCTGCACCCGAAACCACGGCTTCCAGATCAGAAACGGTTTCCAGCGTGGCCAGCAGCGCGGCGCTCACTACCACGCCGAATTGGCTTTCGATGCCGACCAGCAGGTCCGCCATTTCCAGCGAATCGAGGCCCACATCCTCATGCAGCCGGTCGCCGCCCCGTATGTCGCATGCCGACAACGTCCCCGTTGCGGCGGCAATCAGATGCCGCAACGGAGTACCGGATAAGCCGACGTCATTCATGCGTTGACGGGCGGCAACCCGAGGTTGTCGCCAAGGCGGCTGTACAGCGGCTTGGTATCGGCACCGAGCTTGTTGACCCTATGCAGCGTGCCGCGCTTGAGCGAGGTATCCGACACGTGATGGATATCCTCTTCCTTGATCGCCTTGGCCACCACACCCGCGCCGGTGACGTTGTGTCGGTTGCCTCCGCCGCTCCATCTGAAGCGGGACTCCGGGGTGCCACCTGGCGGTATGGCACGGGCCAGGTACAGATTATCGGCGCCCAGGTAGGACGTGTTCATTCTGTCGTAGCCGCGATGCGACGTCTCCTCGCTTTTTGTCGACGTCTTTACGCTGTCCGCCACTACCTGCGCGCTGGCGCTCGCCTGCACGTGGTCGTCCTGCTCTTCCGTTCTTTCGCTACGCGTCCATGCCTCAGCCCGGCGCGGCAGCACTGACAGATCTGCAAACTCATTGAGCGGTACGCGCGTGGAAGGATGGGGGGGGTCCGGTTCCAGCGGCGGCGGTGGCGGGTACGGAAAGCCATCATCCAGCGCCTGGACCTGGGTTTCGATGACCGTCACCGGTGGATCCGTCTGCACAGGTGGATGGATGCCGGCACCCTCCAACGGACCGGGGTCGCTGTTACGCCGCACGCTTGCCAGCCCACGCACCTCCGGCCTGGGCTCCGGCCAGGACTGCGCGCGGCCAAGGTCAGGCTCCGACAAGAACCGGCGCAGTGCGCCCGGCGATGTGCCGTTTCCGATGTAGACACCGTGGTCTCCGTTGTTTCCGTAATTGCTGCCGATGTCGCGGAAACTGTTCTTCGGATTGAACACGATCTGCGGCAACGATTGCAGAATCCGTACGACGTCGTCGATCGGATTTCGTGCAGGTGCCTCCTCCGGCCGGGTTGGGGGAACGTCCGTGCGCTTGGCCGGTGGCTTCGCTTCAGCGGAAGCCGACTGGATGAACTGCGGCAGCAGCTCTGCCCGGTGCAGCACTTCCGCGCCGTGGGCCGTCTTCATCAGCTCCCGGTAAGACGAGAACGCCTGGGTGTTGAGCAGAGCGGGCAGCTGGCCACGAAGCGTCGAGACACAGATACCTGGATTCTTCCTCGCCATGACGTCCAGGACAGCGGGGGCAAGATCGGTCATCAGGCGCTGGCGAACCACCTCACTGCCAATGCCCGCGATGCCGCTTTTCACTGCACCCTGCAGCTTCTTCAGCTCTCGCGAAGCATCTTTCCCATAGGCGTGATACGCACCACTGTAGTCGCCCCCAGCCGCTTTGATGTAGCGCTTGACCGCCTGCTCCAGCGTCGCCGCCAGCGGTCCCTGGTCGGCGTGCCTGGCTTCCGGCATGGCAAGCAGCCTGCAGGCGTCCATGATGCCCTCGACGCCCCACATCCGGTGATTCTCAACGATATCCTCCACGACGTCCGCCGGGATGCCCATCGATCCCAGCACAGCGCGGGTGCTCGTTTCACGCCGATTTTCCGAGGCGTCTATCTCGTTGGGGCTGTACACGTCGGTGATATCGACGGGACCGCTGCCCTGCTTCCGTGCGGACGCGATGGGCGCATCGAGCCCCTCCAAGGCGCGGACAATGGGACCCAGCACTGCATTGACATCGCGGACATGCCGGAACTCCGATAGCGGCGCAGTCTGACGCGCATCAAGCGGATTCGTCCGCTCAGGCTGACGGCGGAATTCAACGCGATGGAAGCTGGTAGTGTCGATGTCAGATTCACCGGTCTGGAACAGACTGACGGCATCGCCGCGGCCATCCGGTGCCGACGTATCGCTGCCGTATCCGTCTTCGCTGCTCATCGATTGGGTGCTGTAGGTTCGCTTCAGCCCGTCGCCGCACGCTGGCACTGCGACATCGACATTCGCGATGTTCTGTACATCGAAGCGCACGCTCTTGTTGGGCGACGTTGGCGGCATGGCGGTTGGCAGCGTTGTTACCTTTGCCGGGATTGAGGGGAAGGTCATTGTTTTTTCCTTTTCAGCCGCTGAGGGCTTGCACGAATGCACGGTCGGCCTCGGTTATTGAGTCGATGGTGCTGCTGAGGATCTTCACCAGCATGTCCCACATCTGCAGCTGCCGTTGATACTTCTCCGGCAATGCGCGGTTGATGTGGTTGAAGCGCTCCAGCCAGGTTTCACGGTTGGCGTTGAGGGCCGACATCTCCTCCGGGCTCAGGTACTGCGTACCCTTTGGGAATACATCGATCAGTGATTGCAGCAATGCCGGATCAACGCCAATCTGGTAGGTGCCATCAGGTCGCTTTGTAACGGCCAGACCCTGTACATCCAGCTCGGCCAGGAACGCCAACGCTTCCGCCTGGGTTGCGAAGACGGGTCCGAACCCGGCACTCTCGATCTGGCTCTTCAGCTCTAGGAGTTCCGCTCTCAGCGCGTCGAACTCGACCTTGATTTTGCCGTCCTTTTCCGGGCCCTTGATGGCGTCAGTGAAAAAATGCATCGCCTTGGCCAGCTTCTCGAAGAAAGCCGCGTAACCGGCCAGCACCCCGCTGTACTTGCTGATCCACTCGACATCCAGCCGCGCGATCAACCTGCTGATCTCATCAAAGAAATCCTGGTGCGAGTCACCTGCCGCCAGGGCGCTGGGCAACTGCGCAGGCGCCAGCTGGCGGGATGCCAGCTGGCGGGCCAGGGCGGCAAGGGCGGCGGCATCGTCGTCTCCCTCATCAGCAGCCTGCAGCAGGGCGCTGTCGCCTTGCGCACTGAGGATCGCCTGCAGCTGCTTGAGGTGAAGTGATTCGTCCTTTCGCACGGCCTGCTCAAGCAGGTCGGCGCGGTCGTCGCTGCTGCCTGACAGGTTGCCCATGGCAGCTCGCTCCAGGTGTTCCAGCAGTGCCGAGCCCGGGGTGTACCCGGAAGCAAGCGGCGCAGTATCCCGCTCACCCGATGGCGGCAGGGCAGCGGCTGCGACGGCGGCGGCATGGTGCGTCACCGGCTGCGGGGCAGTGGGGGATAGGATGGTCGTCATCGTGTTCTCCGTGCGGAATGCGCCACCGCGGTGGCGCGTACCGGCTCAAGGTAGGGTCGGGGGCATCAACGCTTCATGTTGCCGACGATGTGATCGGCGGCCTGCTTGTTGTCCTGGCCGCGGTTGCTGTAGACGGTGAACAGCGCGCGCTCGGCTTCGCTGGTCTTGCTGACGTCCTGGTTGATGCGGTTGCCCAGGTCGAACTCGACGTCTTTGTGGACGCGGTCCTTCTCCGCATCCACCGAATGTCCGGTCGACTGCAGGTCGTAGGGCGATCCGGCGACTGCACCGGCGGAGGTGCCTGCCTGTGTGACTGCGTGGGCACCGTTGTTGACCACAACGTTCTGCAGGTTGTTGACCGCGTGGTTGGACTCGAGGGTCGATGCGCGTTCGCTGGCGGTCTGTGCGAGATTACGTGTGGCAGAGACATGAGGCGGGGTGGCGGCGCTGCCGGACGGCGCGTTGTTCAGACCCAGAGCGCTTTCGCTGTTCACCGCACCGCCCTTCACCGCGAGAGCGTCCTGGTTTACTTTGTTGGCGCGCAGGCTGGAGATTCCCCGATAGGCCGCCACGCCGCCCATTGCCACACCGCCGCCCGCCACTGCGGCGCCGACCGCCAACACCACGATCTTCGCAGTCTGCGTGGACTTGGCGCTCCGTTCCATGCTTTCGCCCATCGCCTGCACGGACTGGACGGCAAGATTCACCATGGCGACGGCCTGCTCGCGCTGACTGGCGTTCATCTGCATCAGGATGGCCACAAGCATGAGCACGTACGCCATCCGCGGATCGGACGCCATTCGAACCGGAAGTTCTTCTTCTGGAATGGAACTCGCCTTGACCAGTTCGGCTTGCAGCTCGGGTGCGTCGCTCAGCAGCTCGCCCATCCATTCCTGTTCGTGCGGCACACGCTCCAGCCCGGCCAGCGCACGTATCTGGGCCGCTGTCGGGTAGACCAGTGTGCCGTCCCGGCTGACGCGCCCCACCAGCCGTTCGGCGGCCTGCAGCACAGCTTCGTCCGGCTGATCGGTGCCGGTCGCCGCCAAAGCCGCCGCTGCCCGGTGCAGCGAAACAAACGCTTCGCTACTGGCTCCGGGCACCATGGCCGGATGCTGGCCAGCCATCTGCGGGACCTGTACCGCCAACTGGGCTATCGCCAGCGGCGGCGCGCCCGGCGCCGCCAGCTCCGGCGCAAGGCGGGGGCGTTTGGCGGTTGCATGAAGCGGCTGCTGCGTTATCGCGTCGGCGACGCGTCGGGCCTGCTCTCCGTCCTGGGTGGACGGCGTGCTGGAACCGTACGCTGGTGGCAACGGGCGCTTTGCGGTAATCGTGGCAGCGGTAATCGAGAGGTGGTTCATAAGTAGGTTCCTGTAATGAAGAGCGCAACCGTGGCGATCAGGCGCGGTGGCGGGTAAGCGAAATGATGTGCCGGCCGGTCTCGGCGCGGTCGTCGCTGACCTGGCTCATCTGCACCAGCAGATCCAGCGCCGTACGATGCTGCAGAGCGACTGCTTCCCCCATGCGCTGCAGCATCTGCTGCAGCACTTCGTTGCCGAACAGGCTGTTCTGGATCATCGCCAGCAGCTTGGCGACATCCACCATGATGCCGGCGACGATCACCTGCCCTACGTTGTGGGTGATCTGACCGATGGCGCTCATCGCCTGCGCAACGAACTGCAGCACGCGGGTTCCCTGCTCGATCGCCTGCGCGGCACGCATCGCGGACTCGCCTGCAGCCTTGACGCTGCCCGCAGCACCGGCGGCGGTGCGACCGGCAGCGGCGATGTTGCCGGTGACCATCATCACCGCCACGATGGCGGCGATGACCACCACGGTGGCCATGATGGAACCGACCTGCTTTGCGATGCCCTCGTCCACGCCGAAGGCGACCAGCGCACTGCTGATCAGCCCGCCCAGCCCCTCTATCGCCTTGCCGACCACGGAGAAGCCCGTGGTCATGCCGACGATGCTGTCGATGGTCAGCATCATGCCCATCACCCCCGCCGCGACCAGGGCGACGTTGCCGTGCAGGGCGCCCACGACGATGGCACCCACACTGGCGATGACACCGACCGCCGCGCCGATCCAGCCGAAGATCTTGCCCGCGCACCCTGTCTTTTTCTCTGCGTCACGCGCACGCTGCAGCTCTTCTTCATGCTTGCGCAGCCGCTCGCTTTCCTGCAGATGACGCGCCTTGATCGTCTTCAGCGCCAGCTCGCTGGACACCTTCATATGCTCATCGGCCCCCTTGGAAACGAGCTGGCTCAGCAGCACAGTGATCAGCATCAGCAGGGTCTTTGCATCACGCTGCTTGGCGGACGACAGGTCGATGCCGAGCGGCTGGCCCGCATTGAAATCATCGGCTCGCGCGCGAAGCGACTCCAACTCGCTCAATCGGCTTTCCAGTGCTTCGGCGGCCTCAACCAGTCGCTGCCCTGCGGCGTCGTAACGCGCCTGTGCCTGCTGCAGGCCGACCAGCGCAGCATCCAGCTCAGCACGTTTGCCGGCATGGGCGGGATCCGCCGGATCCATCGCATCCAGCTCCGAACGCAGCCGCTCGACGTCGGCGCGCGCAGCCTCCAGCGCGCCCTCATGAGCGCCGGCTTCTGCGGCGACCGAGTCCGCCGAGTCCTGCGCTGCCAGCGCCGCATCGAGTGCCGCCTGCAGGTTCTCGGAGAGCTGGCCCGCCTGCGCTGCGCGCGCGCCCAGCTGTGCCCGGTGAACATCCAGGCGATGACGCAGGGACTGCAGGCTGAAGTCGCCGAGCGTCGTCTGCAGCTTGCCGAGCAGGAGGGTCAGCAATGCGTCAGCGGTCAGCCGCTTCCCTTCGTCGCCTGCGGCCAGCCGCACCCGTGCCATGTCGGGCTGGCGCAGCGTGACCGGATCCTGGGCGGTGCGGCTGCCCTCGGTGACAGCAGATCGACCCGAAGCGAATGCAGCGAACAGGTCCGCCTGGATCCGGTCAAGCTGGGCAGGCGTTGCCTTGACACCAAAGCCTTCTGCGGCACGGATGGTACTTTCATGGCCGGTACTGCGCAGCACCAGCGGAGCGCGGTGCGACGGCAGGGCGAGAACGAGATCGCTCATTGATGATCCTTGTGCGGTAGTACGCTGCAGAGCCATTACAACGGGACGTGGGGTCAGCGTCGGACGGCCAGGGAAAGGGTGGGGCGGTCAGTATCCCGGCGGCATGGCGCTGCGGCTTTCAGTTTCCACCCATGACTACCGGGACCTTCTGCGGTGGTGCGCGGTGGATGAAAGGACCCGGAAATCAGCCCTCGCCGCCATGGTCCGCGGGATCCTGTGCACCGTTGGCACGCTGGCCTTTGACCGCCTGCAGATAGGCCTCGGCACGGGTGCCCAGCTCGCTGCCCGCGGCCCGTCCAGCGACGGCTTCGAAGCACTCGCGCGCCTTGCGCAGCCGACCGAGCGCCAGGTGACACTGGCCCACATGGAACATCGGGCGGTCGTCGGTCAGGTTCAGCGCCTGCGCCACCGCATACATACCGATGGCTTTCTCGTACTCCCGCTTGAGATGCAACACGGCACCCATGCCCAACGCGTAGTCGGCGTTGTAGAAGTCATACAGGCACAGGAACCGGAAGAAGGCTTCTGCTTCGTCCAGCTGTCCGTTCTGATAGAACCGGTGGGCGATGGCATATACGCCTTCAAGGGTGTCACGGGTTACCCCTTTCAGGTCTGCCACGGTTGCTCCCTCGCGCAGGCCCTCCATGATCATCCGGGTCATCTCGCTTTCATCGGCGGCTGATGGGGGCGCGCGGGTAGGATCGTGGTCAATAGTCATGCAGTGCTCCAATTGGTGGACGGTGGATACTCAGTGGGACAGCGGCGGCGGCGCTGGGTCGCCGTCCGTATCGGGTTGTCCGGCCCGCTCCACGTCGCGCAGCCAGCGCACGATCTGCATCACCGGCTCGATGCTGCGGTCCTGCACGAAGCGGTAGCGTCGCGTGCTGAAGTAAATGGCCCGCGCCAGCCTCACATCACGCACGACCGGTACGCCGTTGGCTTCGGCGAGCGCGATTACCTTGCGCGCCCGGGCACCGCGCTCGCGCACGGAGACGAAGGGCATCGGCATGTCGTCGTCCATCAGGAAGATGCCGATGGCGATGTGGGTCGGGTTGGCCAGTACGAGCGTGGAGCCGCGGGTGTCGGCCTGTACCTGCGCGGACAGTTCGTCGTTGACTTCCTGACGGCGCTGCTTCACCTCCGGCTTGGTCTCGTTTTCCTTGTTCTCGCGCTTGACCTCATGCTTTTCCATCTTCATTTCACGAATGAACAGGAAGTGGTCCAGCCACGCAGCAAACAGGTAGACAGGCGCCAGCGCGAGCAACAGGCCGAGGCCGAACATCATCGCAACCTGTCGCCACAGCGCGGCCAGCTGGGTGTCGCTGGCATGGACCTGGCTGAAGACATCGGGACCCCACAGCGCCAAGGCCAGCCATGCGAACAGCCCGCAGAACACCATGTAGAGAACGGTGCGTAGCAGATCCTTCAGCACGCGGAACGAAAACAGATTCTTGAAGCCGTTGACCGGATTGAGTTTGTTGAGGTCGAAGCGGATGGCCTCGGAGGCGATCATTCCCTTGCTCATCCACAGCGAGCACAGCACCACCGCCACCGCGGCAGCCAGCAGCGTGGGCGCCAGCGCCAGCAGGAAGGCCCGGAGTGCCGCCAGGGCTGCCGCCGTCGGCGTGATCGCGAAACCGCCGCGCACGATGTCCACGTACAGCGCTGCCAGTGGCAGCAAGGAACTCAGCAGGCCGATGGCCGGCAGCCCTGCCCACAACACGGTGGCCGCCATCAGGTCACGGCTGTTGAACGACTTGCCCTTCTTCGACTCTTTCTTGAGTCGCTGGAGCGTCGGCTTCTCGGTTTTCTCGCTGGCACCCGAACTCACGGCACATCGCCCGGGACGAGGGCACGCAGTACCGGATACTGACGCCACAGCGCCGGCACCTGCTCGGTCATCGTCAGCATCAGGTACAGCAGCATCGCGGCGAACGCGATGACCGATTTAACTGTCAGCGAGACCGAGAACGCGTTCAGCTGCTGTGCGAACCGCGAGATGATGCCCAGCAGTATCTCCACCAGCAATAACAACAGCAGCACCGGTGCCGCCATGCGGACGGCAGCGGACAGTACGATATCCGTGAAGCCATGGATGCTCGGCAGGTCCGGCAGGAAGCCGCCGCCCATGGGAACCAGCGCATAGCTGCCTTGGACCGCTTCAAGCAGGGGCACCAGCCCACCGGCCACCAGAAAGACGACGGCACTCATCATCTGCAGCAGGTTCGCCATCTCCGTCGCTTCCACGCCGGTAAGCGGGTCGAGCATCGCGCCGACACCGGCACCGCGCTGGGTGTCGATCACCGAGCCGATGGCATGGAAGACGTGATACGGCAGCGCCAGCATCACGCCCAGCACCGTACCGATCAGGGCCTCGCGCATCGCCGCCAGTCCGAGGGAGGGCATGTCCAGCGGTCGCTGTATGGTCTCTGTCACCGGCCACAGGCCGATCAGTACCGCCAAGGCCAGGACGACTCGCAGCATGCGCGAGGGCATGGCCCCGCTGGATAGATAGGGCAGCCAGGCGAAGCAGGCCAGCAGCCGTGCCAGACCGAGCGTGGCTGGCACGGCGTGGTCGCCTATTGCCTGCATGAACGCAGTGTCCAGCGGGGTCAGGCCCATCAGCGCTACACCCCCAGCGCGCGGCCGAACACCAGGCTGCCGAAGTCGATCAGCGTGCGCGACATCCAGCCCATCATGACCAGCACGGTCAGCACCACCGCCAGCATCTTCGCGCCGAACGGCAGCGTCTGCTCCTGCAACTGGGTCACCGTCTGGAACAAACCGATGAGCAGGCCCACCAGCGTCGCCACGATGACCGGGCCGGCTGACAGCAACAGCACCAGCATCAGCGTTTTGTTGCCGATGTTGATCAGTTCGTTCATTGCAGCGCTCCGTTGCCGCGGGCGCTCACCGATAGTGTGCG
>Ga0247812_10001540_pt1 | contig 13026 bp, 12 predicted proteins | sample UWRJL149409B1_FD_178011 | JGI IMG/M metagenome (GOLD analysis project Ga0247812, IMG submission 178011) | Plant litter microbial communities from Arlington Agricultural Research Station in Wisconsin, United States - UWRJ-L149-409B-1 | ecosystem: Environmental > Terrestrial > Plant litter >...
AAGTACCATATGTACTGGGCTTTCAAGCCTTTAAATTCTATACTCTGATTGATTCCCTTGTTGATCTGGTAAACACTGTTACTCATAAGATCTTGTCTTTAAACCCCGAAGAAGGATTTAATTACTGTCGCTACAACAACTAGAAACACACAGCTTCCAAACCAGGCTGCCGCAACTTTTCCCGTATCCGGATCACCTGAATTCCATTTCTGGTAAACCTTAACTGCTCCGATAAGACCCAGTATTGCACCAACAGCGTACATAAGTTCTGTACCTGCATCAAAATAACTCCTTACCTTTTGGTTTGCCTCATTGATACCGGCTACACCGTCCTGGGCATAAATTCTTGCTTCATATAATAGCATCAATACAAGAATGGAGTATGATAGTACTTTATTTTCATCTAACTCCTTTAACTTCCATCCACATTTTCTCATCATACATCATTTTTTAAAGTTCAAATTATCACATTAAAAAACGGAGGAACATCGCCGTTGCAGCTCTATTTTCCTGTCACATAAAGCCCTACCGCGCCAGAGAGAACAGGGATTATTCCTCCGCTGAATTTTATGAAATAGTCTCTTCCCACAGATTATCCGCCTGGGCAAACGTTAAATGGAACTGAGGGTGCTTTTCGCTTTCAGAGACTATTACATTATTTATATTTTCACGTAAAGAGGAGATCTTAACGTATGGGTATTCTTCCAATACCATTTTAAGGTAATTTTGAAATTGTTCTTTTGATAAGTTCATTTGAGAGCTTTCTTCTACTACCTGTTGTATACGGGTTGAGAGTTCTTCGGCATCTTTTAAAGTGTCAAATGATTCTGAAAAAGAGGAAGACAAAGACTTTTGGACTCTCTGGCTTTCCAGTTTATTAAAAGTTTTTTTAAAGAGAGAAAAATTGAGTTTCTTATCTCCCGAGAAAAATTCCCTTAAATCCTTACTGTAAAATTTTAGTATTAATATCAAATACCAAATCAATAGTAGTACACCTACGACAGCGAGGTAGCTGCCCCATGAAACATTTGTAAACATAGTCATCATCATTTATCATTCAACATTCATCTCATCTATGTAAATCACTATCTTAAAATTGAAAATGATTTATTTTACAAGTCAAAGGAACAATTATGATCAAACTCCTACAAGTACAACTTTTGTTGTGCCCTTTTTGTGCCCTTATTTTTTTTAGGAAAAAAAAGGCTTAATAAACAATTAAGGATTGTTTATTAAGCCTAAAATAAAAATTCTAAATAGCTTATTTATTTCTCAAACTCTTTATTAATTTATTGTTGCGTTTATCTGCACGGGAATTCTGCAGGGAGATTACTGCCCAAATTGCTGCAGGAATCCATCCAATTAATGTAATTTGTAGAATCAAGCAGATAATTGCTGTAAAAATCTTTCCTCTTAAAAGAAAAGAAACACACGGGAAAAATATTGCAATTAGTGTCATAATTTATCTTGTTTAGTAATATGTCGTAGATAATAAAATTTGTTACTCTGATCATTTCATGCTTTATACCAAATGAAGTTGAATCATATCAATATGATTGAATTTTAGTTATAATTTTTTCAAGTATTTCAATGGCTATTTCTTTATCCCTTTCCTCTGGATTATATGATTTACTTCTAACCGACTGGTAAGATAGATCCTTTTTAAAAGGTGTGGATAGATGGGGTATAATCGTTTTAAATACCTGGCTCATTGATTTAGCCCTTATAATACGAGATTCATCACTTGCTCGAAGTATCAGTCCTATTTGATCGGAAGACAAAATACATTCAATTTTGTTTTGTTTTAATTCACCTTTCTCATCTGGCGCAGGTATCACAGTAGTACAGTCACCCGATAATTTTATCTGTCCCTGCATATAATCAATCTCATGCCTGAACCAATTGCTGATTGATTCTTTGATATTTTTTTGAAACGGATCGAAGCTAACTTTTTCAGTAGAATGAAATTGACTTACTTCCTTAAAAAAATATAATAATTCATTTATTTTGTCATTTAAATTAGACTTTATTTTCAATTGAATATTTACTCTTTCGGTTATGGAATGAATGTAAGATGGGCTATTAAAATTTAATTCAATCAGCATTTCATCAAATGATGTAAAGAGAATTACGCTCTCTTTGGAAAGATCAAATTCTTCAATTCTTCGCAGTAATTCTTTTTGATAAAGAAGTTGTCTATAGGTACACTTGTAACCAGTATTGGACAGCACTAATTCATTCAAGCTGTTTATGATAATTTGAAGCGTACTTTTATCAGATTCCAAAGCTATTTTTTTTGAGTCTAGTTTTTTGATTTTTAATTGGAGCTCATTTCGAGATACTATCGCATAAGTCAAAGGAACTCGATGATCCAGACTTAAAAAATTTGAGAATCTGGCTTCTATAAATGAAAGAAGTCCGTCTAAGTTTGTGATTACAAGATCTGCAATTATAGCCAATCCTTCATTTTTAAATAATCGGTTATTTTTATTCTCCACAATATTGTCCAGGAGAAAAATAAAACTGGAATGATATTTCCTTACTAAAAGTCTAATCTGTCTTTTCTTGCGAATGGCAAAGACTTCATTTTTAATTTGAATTTGAATTTTCTTAGATTCTTTTGAAAGATCTGCACTTATCAGAACTAAATCGTGCTTCGAAATTGAAGTACTAGTTATGTTTTCGGGTTTTAAGGTTTGTAGTATTAAATTATCTAACCACTCTAAAGGATATATTTTAATCATCGTACTATTGTTTAAATTGACATTTAATGCAATAAAAACTAGCGTGTTTTAAACTTTTCCATTGCATTCGAACGGTACTGAGATGGGGATATTGAAGTATGCTTTTTAAAGAAAACACTAAAACTGTTAGCCGTGGGAAACTCTAGTTCATCTGCGATATCAACAATTGTTAATTGCGGATCTTCAAGCAGGTTTTCAGCTTCGTTTACAATGGTTTCAATTATTAATTTTTTTACGGTTTTACCTGTCACCTGTTTTACAATTTTGTTTAGATGTCCAGTTGTTACGTACAGGGCACCAGCATAAAAGGGTGCACTGTGTCGTTTTTTATAGTGAATCGCCAAAATTGTAAGAAACCGGATTATAAGACTTTCTTTTCTTGTAAAATGCTTTGAAGTATCGGAAGTATACTTTGTGTAGATTAGCCGCAGCTCATACAGAAAAAGATTAAAACTGATTCTTTGTAATTCTGCATCAACACCATTTTTTTTGGCATCCTTATTTACAAAATATATAAGTTTGTAAATAAGAGAAAGAACTAAAAATTCTTTTTCTTCAAGTGCAATTTTTAATGATGCTTTGCCGATAAAAAAATAAAAAGAATCAACAAGCTTTCTTTGCAGACCCTGCTCGGCAGCATATTCAGAACTGAATGATATTAAATACAATTGCAATTTTCCCTCCACTTCCAGCAGTGTGCAAAATGAATCTTTGGGAATAACAAGCAAATCTCTTTCAGACAAATCCTGAATAATTTCTTTAAGCTGAATTCTAAATTTACCGGACTTAATTAGAAGCAGGGAAAAATTGGAAACAACGAAGGATTCGGCTGGTTCACTCTTGACAACATATTTTTTTATAATATGAATGTCCAGACCTGGAATTGGCAGATCTTTTAATTCTATGTTTATTAAATCTTTAATCATGTCTTTGATATTTCAAAACAGTACTTAGAACTTTACTATTTTATTAATTAGTTTTTAATTTCAAAAGCCCGTTCCATAATTACAAATGCTAAAAAATAAAGGTTACATAGCGACGTAACAAAAAATAGATACGCAAGATCTCTTGGATCAGCAGTTCTTTTTCCTTCACTGATAACATAACCTATTATTTCATCATAGCTGAAAAGATCTATGATGAAATAAAGGGTGAAAATGTTTAAAATGAGAAGAAGTGCATGCAAAAATTTTCGATATTTCATTTTTAAAGCATTAATTATGTTTATACTAATTATTTTTAGTAATGAAATTGAGCAATGCAATTACTGAAACAACTGATGCTTGGTTATTATTGAAAGAGGATTGCACTTTTTTGTGCCCGACCGAAGTTTCCCAGTCTCTGTCTTTACGTTCTGCTTCCGCATATAGGGCATAACTTGAAATAGTTGAAACAGTTAGAATAGTTTCCTTTTCGTCGGTCAGCAGGGCTGTATCTTCAATAATTCCTGTGTCGAAAGAAATAATATAATCTCTAATAGTTTCATATTCCTCATTTTGCTGGTCAATTAAAGTTTGCACAAAAAGTGTAAGTTGGGTTTTACTGGATATACTTATAGGGCAATTATCAACAATTTCCAAGAGTTTGACAGAAGGATTATTCAAAATGGCAAGGATTTCTGCCTCCGTAAATCCTAAATTTGCATTTTTATGATGATTTTTGTTTATATATAACCCTGATATAAAGATTATTTGATTAGTAATATCCTCTACAGAATTGGCAGAATTATTATTTTTTAAATACGATTGAACTGCATCATAATATTTTCTGCCCTTCGCATCGAAAGGATTAGCAGGATTCAAAGGAAATGCATTATTCTTGATTTCTTCGGAGCTGCTATTGTAATTTTGTGATGACTCAAAATCTGATTCATGTGAGCATGCAAATAATAAACATAGTAATACGCTGCATAATAATAAATTTTTCATGATTTGTTTGTTTGAACGTGAATGAGAAATTATTCTCAGTTCAATTCATCCGGATAAGCAGAACTTTTATCTGGCACCTTGCCAAGACATTTTTGCTTTTGAATTCAAGGCAAATCTATTAGCGTAAAAATCTCTGTGCAACACAACACATGTGGATTTATGGAAATTCAACTATGGATTTTCAGAAAATCCACAACCCTTTTTGTAAATTATTTCCCTGTTTTTCAATTGCTTATGTATCTTTTTTGTTATTTTTATATTAAGCTTTGATTAACAGATCGATAGATCTCGAAATGTGGGCAAAAATGAGCCTAAGTCAAAGTATTTAGTCTCAAACTCCTACTAATATGAATCAAAAAAAATTCTATTTATTACTTTTTGTAATATCACAAGTTGTTTCCGCTCAGAAAAGCAATTTCAAAATTCCTGACTCCTTAAAAAACAAAAATTATAATTATCTCGATGATAGAATTTATGATCTTAAAGATGATAGTGCAAAAGCATCACCTTATTTATATACGTATTTACAGAAAGCTAAAAATGAACAGAATTTTAAGGAAATAGTAAACGGATTTCAAAATATTCTACATGAATCTCCAGAATCATTAAGGCTCATGTATGCAGACAGTATGATTGAGACTGCTAAAAAATCAAAATCAAATGCTCTTATTGGCTCAGCTTACCTTTCAAAAGGTATTGTCTATTATGGAAAAAATCAACTTCAAAATGCTTTGGATAACTATATTATAGCGAACAATTTCATTTCAAAAACAAATGATGACTACTTGATTTATAAAACAAAGTATAATATAGCGATAATTAAAACTTACTTGGGATACTATGATGAAGCAATATCTTTGCTTTTAGAATGTGTAGGTTATTTTAAAAATAAAAATATAAGACCTTATTTAAACTCGCTACATTCACTTGGACTCTGCTATAATAGAATTGGAAATTATGGACTATGTTCACAGACGAACGAATTGGGGCTTTCAGAAAGCATAAGGTTAGATAACAATGAAATGAATCCTTACTTCACACATTCGGAAGGAGTTAATCAGTACTTTAAAAACAATTACAGAACCGCAATAACAAATCTTACGCTAACGTTACCACTTATTGTAAAAAATAAAGATTTTGCAAGTGAGTCAATAGCCTATTTCTACATAGGAAAAAGTTTTTGGCATCTTAAAAATTATGATCTTGCCGTACCCTACTTTCAAAAAGTTGATCAAATATTTAAGGATAAAAGTTATATAAATCCGGATTTAAGGGAAGTATATGAATTATTAATTAAATATTATAAGACCAAAGATAATTTGCAAGGCCAGTTGTACTGTATCAATCAATTACTAAAAGCAGATAACCTTCTAAATGAAAGTTATAAATATCTGGTCAGTAAAATACACAAGGAATACAACACTAATGAATTACTATTTGAAAAAGAAAAGATCCATGCTCAATTCTTAAAAGAAAAACAACATGTCTACTTTTTTATAGGTCTTGTTATAATACTTTTTTTAATCTCATTTTTTTTAACGTACAGGCATCTTAAAAATAGACGTCTTTATAAACAAAAGTTTGATGAATTAATGCTAAGAATAGATTCTGATAATAAATCTAAACCTAAGTCAAGATCAGAAAAAAATCAAATACTGGATATAAATCCTGAGACAGCAGCTAACATGCTAAAACAATTGGAAAAATTTGAGCAAGATAAAAAGTTTTTGGAAAAGGATTTGACATTGTCAAAGCTGGCTGTAAGGTTTAACTCCAATCCAAAATATCTATCAATAATTATAGCACATTATAGAGATAAAAGTTTTTCTAAGTATATTAATGATTTAAAAATTGATCACTTACTGAATTTATTAAAAACAGATAGAAGATATAGAAATTATTCAAATGGTGCTTTAGCTGAAGAGGTAGGCTTCAGCTCTACACAGAGGTTTACAAATGCTTTTCTAGCCAGGACAGAAATTAGCACATCATATTTTATTGAGCATATTAAAAAGGAAAGAACAGAAATATAGTTTGGTTCAGATAATTAAGAAAGCTACTAATAGAGCTAAAATAAATAGAAATATTCCAATTTTAAATTTAGTCTTATTTCTTTTTCTTTTTAGAAGCATTTTTCTGGTATTTTCTACTTGAGTTTTTCTCGCTTCAAAGTCAAAATCGTCTTTATTTAAAAAATTATTCTTATGTAGAAATTTTAAAGCAGCCAATCTACCATTCTCTAATAGAAAATTTTTTTCAATTTTATTTAATTTAAATTTGAATGTACTTATTGGATATGGGTTTATTATAACAATTTGATCTTTATATTTTTCTAATACTTCGGGATCTTCAGATTCAGTCCCAATTTCTATCAAATCCCAGAATGTATTATTGTTTCTTCTACTATATATTTCACTTCCAAGATATAAACCCAGAAATTTTGAATTGGGGTTATGCTTTAATAGCACTTCTACAGGAAAGTTGTTTTTGATTCCCCCATCAAACACATTTAATCCTTCGCTTTTTTGTGGAGTAAAATAATATGGAATAGACATGCTACACCTTGCTGTATATGCTGCATTTATATCCTTACTTTTTTCTTCAATCGAATCAAAAATATACGCTGACTTGTCTCTACGACTTGCATAGATACTAACTCTACTAGGCAAATGTTTAAGTTTTACAGCAAATGAAAACTCTAACTTATTTGCTAAAAGTCCTTCCATCCAATCTAAAAAAGAATTGGCTTCATACATACCCTTCTTTGTTATCAAATTGCAGAAAGCCCGGAATAACGTAGCATCTTTAAAATCATTAAAATCCTTCTCATCTAGAATTTCATTTAATTCCTCTACCGTATAACCACATGCTAATAAAAGAGCCGTGATCGCTCCAGCAGATGTGCCAGCATACCAATCAAATTTGTAAAATTTCGTAAGCTCTTCTAAAGCACCAACATATGCCAATCCCTTGATACCGCCTCCTTTCATTATTAAAGCAAACTCTACTCCTTCATCAATTTCAGTAATTAATACTCCTGCAACTTTTAAAAAATGAAAAGTTTCTGTAAATAATATTTGACTAGCATATAAAGTAATTTTTTCGTTATTAAATCTATCGCTTACACTTTGAATCCATATTGGACCTTTTTCTTTATAATCTATAGCATTTTTCCATTCCACTTTTACTTGATTGTGAAATTCTGTAGATATACTTAAAAGGTCTGTGGTAAATGTTTCGGATAAGGACAAATTAATATTATTTGAGCAGTTTATAATAAGGAACTATAAGTACGTCTCTTGTATCTTTTTTTTCACCCCACATTGTATCAACTGTGTCTGGTATTTCATTAAAATCTTCAAAATCTTTTCCAATCTTGGAACCATCATTATCTAATATTCTATATATGGTTGTTAATATTAAATTTTCTTGCATCAGAATAAATGCAATATTAATGTCTTCTCTAGAAAATTTGAATTTATTTGAATAAAATATCTCCATAGAAATTGCAGTTGTAGAAGGGTGAGTTTTAAACCACTCCAATACAGCTTCAAAAACGCCTGATAGTGCAGGGAATTCCTTAGCTAAATTCTGCAATTTTTCTTCTGACATATTTATATTCTTGAGATTTAATTTTGGCAGAAATTATTATTTGGTTAATACCATCTCTTCCTATTACAATATTGATATCGTTTTTTAATTCGCCATTCGAGCCGCTTGCAAGAAATCTAATCACTACACCGTCAGCTTTACCAGTACCATTTAAATATGCTTCAACAGCTTGTTTTCTTGAACCTTCTGCCAGTAGATCACTATCTCCTTGATCATCAAATGCTCTTATTGAAGCTTTGCCCATTTGAGAATCTGTAAAAGTAACACTTAGTAATTTATAAATTTTCTCATTTGAGGAAGAATTTATTAAAATATTATTAACGCAATCAGTTAAATCCACATACTTGATGTCAGAATGAGAATCTATACCATGCCCATTATTATAAATTTTATTTCTGATAAGTTTCAAAGATTCATTTAAACTTTTAGCTGAATCAAATGATGTTCTACTTATTTTTATCTCTAATTGCTCAAGTTCATTCCATTCTACTAAGTAAATTAATCTACTTTCAGTCCTTTCATAAGTAACTACACGCTGACTAGTCGAAATATCATATTTTTCATCGATTTTGACTTCTCTAACTTTTCTGTCATACATTTTTAGCAACCAAGAATTTTTTGATCCTCTGTACGGAAACCTAAAATCTGCCCATTCAAATTTCGTAGGTTTGGAGGTTAATTTTGGGAAAGAAGATTTTATTGATGGCTGCACTATAGAATCAATAATTGAACTCCCATCATTATAGCTTTTAACTATGTTTTTATTAAGTGGCTCATAGAGAAAAATATATTGATCTCCAAATTCTTCAGAATCCTTAATTAAAATTTGTACATCTGTTATAGGAACAATTTTTTTAGTAACTGCATCAAGTAAATTATTTATATTATCTAATTTATTACCACTTAACGTGATATCATCCTTATGTAGATCTTTAAATTTTTTTAACAACTCATGTATATCATCCTTTAAAACTTGGGAATTGAGTAAATCTGTGTAAATATTTCTTTGCGATGGATTCATACTGGTGAATTGAATAATGAAATTTTGTCAAGATATATTAACAAACTTATGAAATTTTTGGCGACGGTGATTACGGTTTTCCGTAAGATAAAAAAATTAAAATAATTTAACAAAATTATCGATCCTTTTCTAAATCAAAGTCAAAATCGAATAATTCTTTAGGCGAAATTTCTAAACCTTTCGCAATCGAAATTATTGTTCCCATAGATGCACCATGTTCACCATTTAAGACTCTATACACACCTTTTGGCTCAATTTTTCCAATCGAAGCAACAGTCATAACATCTTTATTATGTTTTTCCATTAACTTATCCAAATTTTGACCAAATGCTATATAATATTTTTTTCTAATCTCCTTCATTAAGTGAAATTGAAACAATTAGAATAAAAAAAATTGTCAAATTTGACAATTTTGTGATTTTTTTCATATATTTGGTTCTTTAAATCATTATTTAAATATGATTTACTAATTTTGCGATCCTTCAACTAAAAATATTTTGAAGCATTCGCTTTGAATCTCGAACAGAAAACTGGCGTTTTTAAAACCACGAGAGGATAAGTAAGATGCTCACGTCATTGGCGTGGGCTCACTTATTGTGGTTGGTGCCGCCAGTACCTCTGTTCGATAAGCTGAGTTCCATGCCATTTTTACTTTCTCACTTACTAAATTCTTAGCAATTCTTCCTTATTTCGATTTTTCGCATTTATATCATTGTTCAACCATGAAATTAATTGCCTGTGAAGTAAAATCTATTATTAAGCTTTAACTTAAAAGCGTAAAAAAGGCCCTCTAGTTCAGCGACCAAACTAATATAGAGGACCAAGCAGCTAATCAAATCACTTTAACTAACCAATCCCAATATTATGAATTATTTTTCATTTTACAAGGATGGGAAAACTCTTTATTGCCTAATTCTTGCAGGTATATTGATGTCTTTTTCATCTTCTTCAGCCAAAAATGCTACACGGCATTTCAATTTTATTTTTCAGCAGAATCAAGTTCATGGAACCATAACTGACGGTATCTCACCCCTACCTGGAGTCTCTATAGTTCTTAAAGGTAGAACAAATATATCGGTTATTACAGATTATACAGGGCAATATAGTATTACAGCATCCTCCAATGATACTTTGATAGTTTCCTATATAGGATTTAAAACTGCTTTTATACCTGTACAGGGAAATAGTAAAATCGATATAAAACTGCAATTTGATACCAATACTCTAAAGGAGGTTCGCGTTAATGCTGGATACTATTCAGTAAAGGAAAGTGAACGGACAGGAAGTATAGCACGAATAACTTCTAAAGATATTGAAAATCAGCCTGTGACAAATGTTCTTGCTACTATGCAGGGCCGTATGGCAGGAGTCAATATTATACAGACAACAGGTGTTGCAGGCGGTGGATTTGATATACAGATTAGAGGTCGCAACAGTCTTAGAACCGAAGGTAATGCACCGTTATATATTATAGACGGAGTACCTTACTCATCCGAGACAGTTGGAAATAGCAGAAGCACCGTTGTACTTCCTGTAACATCAGACCCTTTAAACTCAATTAATCCATCCGATATAGAAAGCATCGAAGTACTTAAAGACGCAGATGCTACAGCTATATATGGTTCAAGAGGAGCAAATGGTGTTGTACTTATATCCACTAAAAAAGGGAAAGAAGGACATACTCGATTATTGATGGATTTTCGTCAAGGTATTGGAATGGTCACCAATTACATGAATCTCCTAGACACCAGTGACTATTTGGAGATGCGTAACGAAGCTTTTACGAACGACGGGATTCCTTATAGTTCATCGGACTATGACGTAAATGGAACTTGGAATCCTAACAAATATACAGACTGGCAAAAAGAACTGATAGGCGGAATGTCATCTTATACAGATATTCAAGGATCTGTTACGGGAGGGTCTTCTAATACGCAGTTTGCTTTAAGTTCCTCATATCATAGAGAAACAACTGTCTTTCCAGGAGACTTTAATTATAATAAAGCAAATGTTCGTCTTAATTTAAACCATATGTCAGAGGATGGAAAATTTCAAGTAAATGCAACAGCAGGTTTTACTGCGCAAAAAAATAATCAGCCCGGTATTGATTTAACTAGATATGCAGTTTTGCTAGCGCCTAATGCTCCATCGCTATATAATGCAAATGGCGATCTTAACTGGGAAAACAGTACTTGGGAAAATCCATTGGCAAACTTAGAAGGAAAATATAAAACAGCAACAAACGATCTAATTGCCAATTTTTTACTTTCATATTCTATTTTACCCGATTTATTAATAAAAACAAGCTTAGGTTTTACCTCAACAGCACATTCAGAAACGCGTACACAACCTTCTACGATGTATGACCCAGCGTATAAATACACAAGCGATGTTTCTAGAATAACACAAAATAGAACTAGCAGACAATCTTGGATTATAGAACCTCAAATTGAATGGAAGAAAAATTATGGCAGATTAAAAACTCAAATTCTACTTGGAAGTACTTTTCAAAAACTTACCGGAAACCAGCAGGTCATAGAAGCAAGCGGATTTACAAGCAATACATTAATTTATAATTTGGCTGCAGCAAAGGTTCTGAATGCTGTATCAGATAATGAATCAATATATAAATATCAAGCCGTTTTTGGTAGAATAAATTTTGTATTTGACGATAGATATATATTAAATCTGACTGGTAGACGCGATGGTTCAAGCCGCTTTGGTCCAGGAAATCAGTTTGCCAATTTTGGAGCTTTAGGAGCGGCATGGATATTTCTCAAAGCAAATGACTTCGAAAAATCTCCAATTTTAAATTTTGGAAAATTAAGAACCAGTTACGGTACCACAGGAAGTGATCAGATCGGCAACTATCAGTTTATGAATACCTATTCTACAACTGGAGTTAATTATGGAGGTACGATTGGTGTCGTTCCAACTCGCTTATTTAATCCAAATTTTGGTTGGGAAGTAAATAAGAAGGCAGAAGCTGCAATAGAAACCGGTTTTCTAAAGGACCGGATTTTCTTTACTGCAGCATGGTATTTAAATCGTTCTTCTAATCAATTGGTAGGGATACCGCTTCCCGGGACTGCAGGTTTTACAACTATTCAATCAAATTTAGATGCGACTGTCCAGAATAGCGGCGTTGAAATGACCCTACGCACAATAAATTTTGAAAAGGAAAATTTTACTTGGATTACAAATTTCAACATTTCTTTTGCGAATAATAAACTAATCTCTTTTCCAGGTCTGCAAGGTTCAACTTATGAAAATACTTTTGTAATTGGACAGCCTTTAAATATTGTAAAAGCCTATCACTTTACAGGAATTAATTCTCAGAATGGAATATATCAATTCGAAGATCTAAATAACGATGGACGAATCACTTCACCCGAGGATAAGAAAACCATTATTGATTTTACACCTAAGTTTTTTGGAGGATTTCAAAACCAGATTAGCTGGCACAGATGGCAGCTTGACTTTTTATTTCAGTTTGCGAAACAGAAGAATTACAGTGAAGAGTACAGTTTGGGTATGCCAGGAACGCAAAGTAATCAGACAAGAAGAATATTTGACAGATGGCAGAAAACAGGAGATAACGCCAAATATCAAAAATTCAGTACTGGTGCTGACTCAGAAGTTCTTGATGCTTCTGATAAGTATTTCAGCAGTGATGGAATTGTAACGGATGCCTCCTATTTACGTTTAAAAAATATTGCCA
>Ga0247812_10001541_pt1 | contig 13025 bp, 11 predicted proteins | sample UWRJL149409B1_FD_178011 | JGI IMG/M metagenome (GOLD analysis project Ga0247812, IMG submission 178011) | Plant litter microbial communities from Arlington Agricultural Research Station in Wisconsin, United States - UWRJ-L149-409B-1 | ecosystem: Environmental > Terrestrial > Plant litter >...
CATCGAGCGCCGCACGATGCAGGACCTCCTGCGCCTCGCCAAGGACCTCAAGCTCCCGCTCGTTGCGACCAACGACCTCCACTACACCCACGCGCACGACTCGACAGCGCACGCAGCTCTCCTGTGTGTGCAGTCCGCGTCGACGCTCGACGACCCCAACCGCTTCAAGTTCGACTCGAACGAGTTCTACCTGAAGTCCGCGGACCAGATGCGCGCGATGTTCAGCGACTACCCCGAGGCGATCAGCAACACCCTGCTCATCGCGGAGCGCTGCGAGGTCAACTTCGAGCACCGCGACCTCATGCCGCGCTTCCCGGTTCCCGAGGGGGAGACCGAGGCGAGCTGGTTCGAGAAGGAGGTCGCCGCGGGAATGAACCGGCGCTTCAAGAACGCGCCGTCCGAAGCGCACCTCGCGCAGGCCAAGTACGAGGTCGACGTCATCAAGCAGATGGGCTTCCCCGGCTACTTCCTCGTCGTCGCCGACTTCATCGCGTGGGCAAAAGCCCAGGGCATCCGTGTCGGTCCCGGTCGAGGCTCCGCCGCCGGCTCGATGGCGTCGTACGCGATGGGCATCACCGAGCTCGACCCGCTGGCCCACGGCCTCATCTTCGAGCGCTTCCTCAACCCCGAGCGCGTCTCGATGCCCGACGTCGACGTCGACTTTGACGACCGCCGCCGTCCCGAGGTCATCCGCTACGTCACCGAGAAGTACGGCGACGACCGCGTCGCCCAGATCGTCACGTATGGAACCATCAAGGCGAAGCAGGCGCTCAAGGACTCCTCCCGCGTTCTCGGCATGCCCTACTCCGTGGGCGAGAAGCTCACGAAGGCGATGCCGCCCGCGATCATGGGCAAGGACATCTCCCTCGGCGACGTGCTCAACAAGGACGCACCCCGCTACAAGGAGGCTGCGGACTTCCGTGCCGTGCTCGAGACGGATCCCGAGGCCGCGAAGGTCTTCGAGACCGCGATCGGCATCGAGAACCTCAAGCGCCAGTGGGGCGTGCACGCGGCCGGCGTGATCATGTCCGCCGAGCCGCTGCTCGACGTGCTGCCGATCATGAAGCGCGAGGACGACGGCGCGATCATCACGCAGTTCGACCAGCCGCCGCTCGAGTCCCTCGGGCTCATCAAGATGGACTTCCTCGGTCTTCGCAACCTGACGATCATCGAAGATGCGCTGCGGATGATCGAGAAGAACACCGGCAACAAGCTCATCATCGAAGACCTCGATCTCGACGCCGACCAGAAGACGTACGACCTCCTTGCGCGCGGAGACACCCTGGGGGTGTTCCAGCTCGATGGCGGGCCGATGCGCGCTCTGCTCAAAATGCTCAAGCCCACCAACTTCGAAGACATCTCGGCAGTCATCGCGCTCTACCGTCCGGGCCCCATGGGCATGAACTCGCACACGAACTACGCCCTGCGCAAGAACGGCCTGCAGGCGATCGAGGCGATCCACCCCGAGCTCGCCGAACCGCTCGAGGAGAGCCTCGGCATCACGTACGGCCTCATCGTGTACCAGGAGCAGGTCATGTTCGTGGCCCAGAAGGTCGCAGGGTTCTCCCTCGGCCAGGCCGACGTGCTCCGCCGCGCCATGGGTAAGAAGAAGAAGAGCGAGCTGGACAAGCAGTTCGCCGACTTCGAGGGCGGCATGGTCGCCAATGGCTACAGCGCTGCCGCGGTGAAGGTGCTGTGGGACACCCTCATGCCGTTCGCCGACTACGCCTTCAACAAGGCGCACTCCGCCGGCTACGGCGTGCTCAGCTACTGGACCGCGTACCTCAAGGCGAACTTCCCCGCCGAGTACATGGCGGCGCTCCTCACGAGCGTCGGCGACTCCAAGGACAAGCTCGGCATGTACCTCAGCGAGTGCCGCCGCATGGGCATCAAGGTTCTGGCTCCCGACGTCAACGAGTCGTTCGTCGACTTCACGGCTGTTCCCGCGGAGACCGGAATCGGCGACATCCGCTTCGGTCTCGGCGCCGTCCGCAACGTCGGCGCCAACGTCGTCGAGGGCATCAAGGTCGCTCGCGAGTCCAAGGGCCGGTTCACCGACTTCCACGACTTCCTCCAGAAGGTGCCGCTGCAGGTCACCAATAAGCGCACCGTCGAGTCGCTCATCAAGGCCGGGGCGTTCGACTCGCTCGGGTCGACGCGTCGTGCGCTGCTCGAGATCCACGAGGACGCCGTCGACTCCGCGGTGAGCGTCAAGCGCGCCGAGGCCAACGGCCAGGTCGGGTTCGACTTCGACAGCCTCTGGGACGAGCCGCAGGCCCAGCAGAAGGTGCCCGAACGGCCCGAGTGGGCGAAGCGCGACAAGCTCGCCTTCGAGCGCGAGATGCTCGGTCTCTACGTCTCCGACCACCCGCTCGCCGGGCTCGAGGTCTCGCTGCTGAAGCACGCGACCCACACGATCGCGGATGTGCTGACGGGGGAGTCCGCCGCGGATGGCGAGCACGTCACGATCGCGGGACTCATCACGAGCGTGCAGCACCGCGTCGCCCGCAACTCGGGCAACCAGTACGGCATCGTGCAGGTCGAGGACTTCGGCGCCGAGATCAGCGTCATGTTCATGGGCAAGACGTACCAGGAGTTCTCGCCGGGCCTCAACAACGACTCGATCGTTGTCGTCAAGGGACGGGTGAGCCAGCGCGACGACGGTATGAACCTGCACGCCGTGAGCATGTTCTCGCCGGACCTCGGGGGCAGCCTCGGATCGGGACCCCTCGTCATCTCGGTGACAGAGGCTCGCGCGACCACCGCTATCGTCACGGCGCTCAACGATCTGCTCATCCGACACTCGGGCGAGAACGAGGTGCGGCTCAAGCTCGTGAAGGGCGATGTCGCGCGCGTGTTCGAGATCCCGTACCCGGTCAAGGTGACCGCGGACCTCTACGGCGAGCTCAAGACGCTGCTCGGGCCGAACTGCCTGGTCTAGCCGTCCTCGCTGGTCGAGCCTGTCGAGACCTTCCTGTCGGGCGCCAACGCCGCGGCCGACAGCGACCAGGTGCGGGCGAGGACGGGTAGCCGGTCCAACACGCCGCGCAACCGCTGCAACACGCCCGGCAGTTTCCCATCCACCCTTCGTGAGCCGCCGCGAGGGGCGTACTACTCCACCCGGGCGATCGGCCCCGGCGTCATGTACATGCGCTCGTGGTAGACGAGGGCCTCGTCCGGGTCGCCGAGCTCGCCGGTCTCGATCTGCGCAACGACGACGGCGTTGTTGTGCACGGGGAGCACCTCGATGATCCTGCCCACCATCCACGCGGTCGCGCCGTCGAGGATCGGCACGCCGTGAGGTCCCTCGTGCCAGTGGTCGCCGACGAAGCGGACGTCGTGATCGGCCGCCATGCGCTCAGCGAGGTGCTGCGACCGGGGCCCGAGCATGTGGATAGCGACCCGGTTGCCGACCGTGATCGCAGGCCACGCACTCGCGATGCGCGCCATGTTGAAGGTCACGAGGGGCGGCACAGCGGCGAGCGACGCCACGGAGGTGGCTGTGAATCCGACGGGAGTGCGGTCCGGAGTCCGCGACGTGATGACCGCGACGCCCGCCGCGTGACGGCGGAAAGCCTGCTTGAACGCCTCTAGATCCGGGGGAGGAAGCTCATTCATACGCCCGTACCGATTCTCTCGATGGACCGACTGTTCCCGGGAACTGGCTAGCATGGTGAGGCCATGATGCAGACGATAGACCTCCGGGAACTCCAGCCTAACCGCGCCGATCTGGCGCAGCTCATTCCGCGTGCGAAGACCGATGTCGCAGCGGCATCCGCTATCGCCTCGCAGCTCATCGACGACGTTCGCGCCCACGGTGAAGCCGCCCTCCTCGACCAGGCGGAACGCCTCGACGGTGTGCGTCCCGCGGCGATCCGCGTGCACAACGGCGAGATCGCGAAGGCTGTCGCGGCGCTTCCGACAACGGTCCGCGATGCCCTCGAGGAGGCCATCGCCCGCGTCACCGTCGCCACCCGCGCCCAGCTTCCCCTCGGCACCGTGACGACGGTCGCCCCCGGCGCCGAGATCATCCAGCGCTGGCAGCCCGTCAACCGCGTCGGCTTCTACGTTCCCGGCGGCAAGGCCGTCTACCCGTCGAGCGTCGTCATGAACGTCGTTCCCGCCCAGGTCGCCGGCGTCTCATCGATCGCCCTCGCGAGCCCCGCCCAGAAGCAGTTCGAGGGGGCCGTGCACCCCACGATCCTCGGCGCCGCCGGTCTCATGGGCGTCGAAGAGGTCTACGCGATGGGCGGTGCGGGTGCGATCGGCGCCCTCGCCTACGGCGTGCCGTCGCTCAGCCTCGACCCCGTACAGGTCATCACCGGTCCCGGCAACGTCTATGTCGCCGCCGCCAAGCGCCTGGTCCGCGGGGTCGCGGGCATCGATTCCGAGGCCGGCCCCACAGAAATCCTCGTGATAGCGGATGACTCGGCAGACCCCGTCTACGTCGCCGCCGACCTCATCAGCCAGGCGGAGCACGACGAACTCGCTGCGGCATTACTGGTCACGGACTCGGTCGAATTCGCGGACGCCGTCAGCCGTGAGGTCGAGCGCCTCGCCGCAACGACCCACCACGGGGCACGTGTGCGGGAAGCACTCGACGGCCGCCAGTCGGCGGTCGTCCTCGTCGCCGATCTCGTCGCCGCGGCATCGTTCAGCAACGCGTACGGTCCCGAGCACCTGTCGATCCAGACCGCCGAGCCGGGACTCGTGCTCGACCTGATCGAGAACGCCGGCGCGATCTTCCTCGGCGCGTACTCGCCCGTCAGCCTCGGCGACTACCTCGCCGGGTCGAACCACGTGCTGCCGACCGGGGGACAGGCGCGCTTCGCCCCCGGCCTCGGCGCGTACACGTTCCTGCGCCCGCAGCAGGTCGTCAACTACGACAAGGGCGCGCTCGAGGCTGTCGAGAAGCGCATCGTCGCCCTCAGCACCGCCGAGGACCTCCCCGCGCACGGCGCTGCGGTCACCGTCCGCTTCGACTAGCGTTAAGGCACCATGTTCTGTCCTTTCTGCCGCTACCCCGACAGCCGCGTCATCGACTCCCGCACGAGCGATGACGGCCTGTCGATCCGTCGACGCCGCCAGTGCCCCGAGTGCGGTCGCCGGTTCAGCACAACGGAGACGGCATCGCTCAGCGTCATCAAGCGCAACGGCATCGTCGAGCCGTTCAGCCGCGAGAAGATCGTCTCCGGGGTACGCAAGGCGTGCCAGGGACGTCCCGTGACGGACTCCGACCTCGCCGTTCTCGCCCAGAAGGTCGAAGAGTCGATTCGCGCCACGGGCGCCGCGCAGATCGAGGCCAACGACATCGGCCTCTCGATCCTCCCGCCGCTCCGTGAACTCGACGAGGTCGCGTACCTCCGCTTCGCGAGCGTCTACCAGGGCTTCGACTCGCTCGAGGACTTCGAGTCGGCGATCACCCTGCTCCGCGTGAGCCACGCGACCGCAGACACGGCGAAGGACGACTAGCCAGTAACCTAGGGGCGGCATGTATCGCTTCCTCTTCTCCACGTTCCTGTCGAAACTCGACCCCGAACGTGCGCACCATCTCGCGATGGTCGTCATCAAGGCCCTCCCCGTCGTCAGCCCGATCGTTCGCGCTGTCACGAAACCCGCCAAGGGACTCGAGGTGCACGCGCTCGGGCTCACCTTCGAGTCGCCGTTCGGCGTCGCCGCGGGCTTCGACAAGGAGGGATCCGCGATCGGCGGCCTCTACGCGCTCGGTTTCGGCCACGTCGAGGTGGGGACGATCACGTCCCAGGCGCAGCCCGGAAACCCGCAGCCGCGACTGTTCCGGCTCGTTGCCGACCGCGCGGTGATCAACCGCATGGGCTTCAACAACAGCGGCGCCGACGTCGCGCAGGAGCGGCTCGCCGCGGCATCCGCTCGCTCGAAGCGTGCTGTCATCGGCATCAACATCGGCAAGTCCCGCGTCGTCGAGGTCGAGAACGCGACGGCCGACTACATCGAGAGCGCGACGCGCCTCGCGCCCCACGCCGACTATCTCGTCGTGAACGTGAGCTCGCCCAACACGCCCGGCCTGCGCGGACTGCAGGAGATCGACAAGCTCGCGCCGCTTCTCGAGGCAGTGCTTGCGGCGTCCGGGTCGACTCCCGTGCTCGTCAAGATCGCCCCCGACCTCGCCGATGAGGAGGCCGTGGCGATCGCGGAGCTCGCCGTGCGTCTCGGTCTCTCCGGCATCATCGCGACCAACACGACCCTCTCGCGGGAGAACCTCGTGACGGATGACGCGATCGTGGCGTCCGCCGGCGCTGGCGGTCTCTCCGGCGCACCGCTCGCGGCCCGCTCGCTCGAGCTCCTCACACTGATCCGTCGCACCGTCCCTCGGGACTTCTGCGTCATTTCGGCCGGTGGCGTCGAGACAGCTGCCGACGTCGCCGAACGCCTCGCCGCAGGGGCAACGCTCGTGCAGGGTTACACGGCGTTCCTGTACCGCGGCCCGTTCTGGGCGCGCGAGATCAACCGTGGACTGGCGAAGCTCGCTAGAAGCTAGATCGTGGGCCAGGCGCCGCGCTTGACCTGCGGCTTCGGGAGGCGCATGACGCGCAGCTGGAATCCGCGCATCGCGGCATACCAGCGCACCTTCTCGGCGCGATCGCCGTACTTGGCGTTGACGCGCTTGGTGAGGATCATGCCCACGACGATCGCGTCGATGACGGCAGCCGCGAAGAACAGGTAGAGCAGGAACATCGCCGCGACCTGGAGGGTCGGGTTGTTGAAGAACGTCAGGATGATGACGAGGACCATGACGGGGATGAGTCCCTCGCCGACGCTGATGCGCGCATCGACGTAGTCGCGCACGTACCGCTTCTGCGGACCACGGTCGCGCAGCGGGAGGTACTTCTCCTCGCCGTTCGCCATGCCGACACGCTGGCGGTCACGCTCGATCTGCATAGCCGCGCGATCCTGCTTCTTCGCAGCACTGCGGTCGCTCGACACGAGGGGTCGCTTGCGGGCCAGTTCCCGCTCGCGACGGGTCGGGGTCGCGTGTCCTTTACCGGCCGCCGTCGCTTCCGCGGAGGTGTCGGGTTCGGTGGTGATCGGTGTGTTCTTAGCCACGGGGAAATCCTTGGGTTGTTGGGGTCGCCTTAAGATTACCTCCATGACCCTTGCAGAGCAGCCTCATCCCGCCCTCGGGCAGTTGACCGACGCCGTGAGCGCCGGACTCCCGACCGCCATCGCCGACCTGTCCAACCTCGTTCGCATTCCGTCCGTTTCCTGGGACGGCTTCGATCCATCGACCGTCGCGCGCAGCGCCGAGTCCATCAAGGTGCTCGTCGAGGGCCTCGGCGTCTTCGACTCCGTCGACATCCGTCGCAGCAGCATCTCGGGCACTGATGCTTCCGATATCAAGCTCGGGCAGCCTGCCGTTCTCGCGTCGCGCAAGGCCCGCAACGGCAAGCCGACGATTCTCCTGTACGCCCACCACGATGTGCAGCCTCCCGGACAGGACGCCGACTGGGAGTCCGACCCGTTCGAGCCCACCATCCGCGGCGACCGCATGTACGGCCGCGGCGCAGCCGACGACAAGGCGGGGGTCATGGCGCACGTCGCGTCCATCCGCGCCTTCGTCGAGACCGTCGGCACCGACTTCGACCTCGGACTCGTCGTCTTCATCGAGGGGGAGGAGGAATTCGGCTCGCGCTCGTTCGCCAACTTCCTTCACGACAACCAGGAGCAGCTCGCCGCCGACGTCATCGTCGTCGCCGACTCCGATAACTGGGACATCGACACTCCCGCGCTCACCGTCGGCCTCCGCGGCAACGTCACCTTCAAGCTCAAGGTGTCCACCCTCGCTCACGCCTCGCACTCCGGCATGTTCGGGGGAGCGGTTCCCGACGCGATGCTCGCGACCATCAAGCTCCTCGCGACCCTCCACGCCGCTGACGGCTCCGTCGCCGTCGCGGGACTCACGTCCCGCGATGCCGAGGTTCCCGACGCCAAGGACGAGCAGGTCCGCGAGGACGCCGCTCTTCTCGAGGGCGTCACCCTCGTCGGTAGCGGTCCCGTGCTCGGCCGCATGTGGTCGAAGCCGTCGATCACGGTCACCGGTATCGACGCGCCGACGGTCGTCAACGCCTCGAACACACTCTCCCCGAGCGTCACGGTCAAGATCAGCACGCGAGTGGCCCCCGGTCAGACAGCGGATGACGCATACGACGCGCTCGTGGCCCACCTCGAGTCGCACGCCCCCTTCGGCGCGCACCTCGAGATCTCGGACGTCGACCGTGGCAACCCGTTCCTCGTCGACACGAGTGGTTGGGCCGTCGCCGACGCCAAGGCCGCCATGCACGAGGCATGGGGCGTCGAGCCGCTCGAGACCGGCATCGGCGGATCCATTCCGTTCATCGCCGATCTCGTGCAGGTCTTCCCGGAGGCGCAGATCCTCGTGACCGGCGTCGAAGACCCCGATTCCCGGGCGCACAGCCCGAACGAATCCCTTCACCTCGGCGTCTTCAAGCGCGCGATCCTCACCGAGGCGCTCTTGCTGGCAAAGCTCAACGACCGGGCGTAAGATCGCGACTATGACTGACACGACGCTGACTGATACGCCTATGCCTGACACCTCGCTGGCCTCGTCGACACACGGTGTCGGCCTCTCGGACGCCGCGGCCGAGAAGGTGCGCAGCCTGATGACGCAGGAGGGTCGCGAAGACCTCCGACTCCGCCTCGCCGTCCAGCCCGGCGGCTGCTCCGGACTCATCTACCAGCTCTACTTCGACGAGCGCATGCTCGACGGTGACGCCGTTCGCGAGTTCGGCGATGGTGTCGAGGTGGTAGTCGACAAGATGAGCGTTCCGTACCTCGATGGTGCCTCGATCGACTTCGAAGACACGATCCAGAAGCAGGGATTCACGATCGACAACCCGAACGCCGCGGGCAGCTGCGCGTGTGGAGACAGCTTCCACTAGGGCACAAAAAAATTAGTCGAGCAATTCGCCCCGCGAATCCGCTCAACACGCATCCAGAAGGCATCGACCGCGAGGTCGGTGCCTTCTGTGCGTTATAGACTGACAACGAAATGTCCGCGTCATCCGAGAGGTTCCAGGTGCGCTCGAAACGCCATGTTCGTTGGGCCGCTATTCCCATAGCCGTCGCTATCTCGTTCATCCTTGCCGGATGCACGCAAGCACAGTTGCAGGGTTGGCTCCCCGGTGATTCAGAGACCACGAACCACACCGGCCGCATTATCGGCCTGTGGGTCACGTCGTGGATCGTCCTCCTCGCCGTCGGCCTGATCACGTGGGGGCTCATCATCTGGGCCGCCGTGGTCTACCGCCGCCGCAAGGGACAGACCGGCCTCCCGGTCCAGCTCCGCTACAACCTCCCGATCGAGATCTTCTACACGATCGTGCCGCTCATCCTCGTCCTCGGGTTCTTCGCGTACACCGCGCGCGACCAGTCGGCGATCGAGGTCGACCCGGGTAACCCCGACGTGCAGATCGAGGTCTTCGGCAAGCAGTGGGCGTGGGACTTCAACTACCTCACCGACGACGTCTACAGCGCGGGCGTGCAGGCGGAAGCCAACGCCGACGGTTCCGGAAGCATCAACGAGGAAGACCTCCCCGTTCTGTACCTGCCGGTCGACAAGAAGATTCAGATCGATATCGAATCTCGCGACGTCATCCACTCGTTCTGGATCATCGACTTCCTGTACAAGAAGGACACGATCCCGGGCAAGTCGAACCACATGTACTTCACGCCGACGAAGATCGGCACATACCAGGGCAAGTGCGCGGAGCTGTGTGGCGAATACCACTCGATGATGCTCTTCCAGGTCAAGGTCGTCTCGCAGGCGGACTACGACGCGTACATCGCCGGCCAGGAAGCCGCAGGCTTCACGGGCACGGTGGGCGCCGACTACAACAAGAACACCAACTTGCCGGGCACGGGTCCCGCCGAGACCGAAGAGGACTAGGCGCATGAGCACAGCGACCGTATCCAAACCAGCGATTTCCACCGCGCCTGGCGCCGCACCGGGCACGAGCTCGGAGCGCGCAGCCAAGCGCGGCAACGTCGTCGTCAGCTGGATCACTTCCACCGACCACAAGACCATCGGGTACATGTACCTGATCACGTCGTTCTTATACTTCTGCGTCGGCGGTGTTCTCGCCCTCGTCATCCGTGCAGAGCTGTTCACGCCGGGCCTCGACATCGTCCGTTCGGCAGAGCAGTACAACCAGCTCTTCACCATGCACGGCACGATCATGCTGCTGATGTTCGCAACCCCGCTCTTCTTCGGGTTCGCGAATACGCTCATGCCCCTGCAAATCGGGGCACCGGACGTCGCGTTCCCGCGACTGAACGGTTTCTCGTTCTGGCTGTTCTTCTTCGGCAGCCTCATCGCCGTCGCTGGATTCCTCACCCCGCAGGGTGCGGCATCGTTCGGCTGGACCGCGTACGCGCCGCTCTCGAGCACGACGTTCTCGCCGGGTCTCGGTGGAAACCTCTGGGTCTTCGGCCTCGCGCTCTCCGGCTTCGGAACGATCCTCGGTGGCGTCAACTTCATCACGACGATCATCACGATGCGCGCTCCCGGTATGACGATGTGGCGCATGCCGATCTTCACCTGGAACGCCCTCGTCACGTCGATCCTCGTGCTCATGGCCTTCCCGGTCCTCGCCGCCGCGCTCTTCGCGCTCGGAGCCGATCGAGTCTTCGGTGCCCACGTCTATGACGCGGAAAACGGGGGAGTGATCCTGTGGCAGCACCTGTTCTGGTTCTTCGGGCACCCCGAGGTCTACATCATCGCCCTGCCGTTCTTCGGAATCATCTCCGAGGTACTCCCGGTCTTCAGCCGCAAGCCAATCTTCGGCTACCGCACGCTGATCTTCGCGACGATCGCGATCGCCGCCCTGTCCGTTACCGTGTGGGCTCACCACATGTACGTGACCGGATCGGTGCTGCTGCCGTTCTTCTCCCTCATGACGATGCTCATCGCGGTTCCGACCGGTGTGAAGATCTTCAACTGGATCGGAACGATGTGGCGCGGCTCGATCACCTTCGAGACCCCGATGCTGTGGGCGATCGGCTTCCTGATCACCTTCACGTTCGGTGGACTCACCGGCGTCATCCTCGCCAGCCCGCCCCTCGACTTCCACGTCTCGGACTCGTACTTCGTCGTCGCCCACTTCCACTACGTGGTCTTCGGTACCGTCGTGTTCGCAATGTTCAGCGGGTTCTACTTCTGGTGGCCCAAGTGGACCGGCAAGATGCTCAACGAGCGCCTCGGAAAGATCCACTTCTGGCTGCTGTTCATCGGCTTCCACACGACGTTCCTCATCCAGCACTGGCTCGGAGTGACCGGTATGCCGCGTCGTTACGCGACCTACCTGCCGGAAGACGGCTTCACCTGGATGAATGAGCTCTCGACGGTCGGATCCTTCATCCTCGGTGCATCGATCCTTCCGTTCCTCTTCAACGTGTACGTCACGGCTCGCACGGCTCCGAAGGTCACCGTGAACGACCCGTGGGGCTACTCGCGGTCGCTCGAGTGGGCCACGTCGTGCCCGCCGCCGCGTCACAACTTCACGTCCATCCCGCGCATCCGTTCCGAGTCGCCCGCGTTCGACCTGAATCACCCCGAAGCAGGAATCCCTGTCGGTGTCGGTCCGTTCAAGGACGGCCCTGACGCCCCCGTGGTCGACCTGGCCGACGAGAAGGTGAAGTAACCGATGAAGACCAATGCATCACTGTTCTGGATTCTCGGAGCCTTCTTCGTGGTCGCCGACGGCATCTACACCGTCTGGTCCCTGATCGACGTGGGAGAAGTCGAGTGGGTGGGAACGGTAGGCATCGCGCTCACCGGCATCCTCTCGTTCTTCATCGCGTTCTACCTGGGTCGCGCGCACTCCGCCCTCGGCGGGGAACTGCCGGAAGACCTTCTCGACGCCAATATCGAAGATGGCGACGCCGAGCAGGGGTTCTTCAGCCCGTGGAGCTGGTGGCCCGTCATGCTCGGTGCATCAGCGGCCCTAGTGTTCCTGGGGATCGCCGCCGGTTTCTGGATCGCGATCATCGGCGCGGTTGTCGTCGTCGTGAGCCTCATCGGCTGGCAGTACGAGTACTACCGCGGATACTTCGCGCACTAGTCGTCGAGCGTTGCCGCAACGGCCGGTTCCTTCGGGAGCCGGCCGTTCGTGCGTTAACGGACGGTGTAGACCGAGAGATCCACGGCCACGGTGACGACCTGGCTGTCCACGGGTACGACAGTGCGCTCATGGTGCCCTGAAGGCCCCATGGCGGCGGCAAGGAGCTGGTCGTCGACATCGAGGTCGATCGTGTACTCGAGTGCCTCCCGGTGGCCGAGGCCGAACTCTGCAGCCAGCGCGTCGTCGAGGGCGCCGAGTTTGTCAGGCTGGATGCCGATCATTGCGCCGGACGCGCGGAGCTCCTGCAGGTGGTTCTCGCGCGGTGTCACGACGAGCAGGCGACCCTCCGGAACGAGCACCCGGGCGAACTCGCTGGCGTTGCGGGGTGCGAAGACGCACAACACGGCGTCGGCGATGCCGGAGCGCACCGGGAGCGGGCTCCAGACGTCCGCCACGAGCCCCGTCGAGCGTGCGGAGGAGTTTGTGACCGCCATTGATACCGCGGCGGGAGACGCGTCGAGAGCGAGGGCCGAGGCATCCGCTCGCTCGGAGAGCACTCGCGAGAGGTAGTAGCCCGTGCCGCATCCGGAGTCGATGATGCGCGCGGCGGGGGAGCGGGGCACCGTAGCTGCCAGGAGCGAAGCGATCGGGGCGTAGTGTCCACGGCCGAGGAAGCGGTCACGCGCCTCGAGGATCTCCCGGGTATCGCCCGCGATGCCGCGCGACCCGTCGATCGTGCTGAGGTAGCCGCGCTTGTTCGCATCGAACCGGTGACCGGCGCCGCAACCGACAACGAGCCCCTCGATCGCGGCCAGGTCCTCGCCGCAGCGAGGACACCGGAGCCAGCGAGCGAGGGGCTCGATGAATGGTGCCAGGTTGTTGATGGTGAACGCTTAGTGGTGTTCCCCG
>Ga0247812_10001542_pt1 | contig 13024 bp, 6 predicted proteins | sample UWRJL149409B1_FD_178011 | JGI IMG/M metagenome (GOLD analysis project Ga0247812, IMG submission 178011) | Plant litter microbial communities from Arlington Agricultural Research Station in Wisconsin, United States - UWRJ-L149-409B-1 | ecosystem: Environmental > Terrestrial > Plant litter >...
TCGAGGCCATGGCGGCCTGCGTGCTGGCGGATGCGAAGCTGCGGCACAGGGCCCAAACGGGATGACCACGGGTCTCGCGATCGGCGAGGCCGGGGCGGCGGATGGCGAGGCGGTCATCGGCCTGTGGGAAGCCTGCGGCCTGACCCGGCCGTGGAACGACCCGCTGTCGGACTTTCGTCTGGCCCTGTCGGCGGAGAGCTCGACCGTGCTGAAGGCCTGGGATGGCGAGGCGATGGTCGGGACAATCATGGTCGGTTTCGACGGACACCGGGGCTGGGTCTATTATCTGGCTGTCGATCCGGAGTCGCGGCGGGCAGGGCTGGGGCGGGCGCTGATGGCTGCGGCCGAGGCGTGGCTGGTCGCGCGGGGCTGTCCCAAGATCCAGCTGATGGTGCGGCAGGACAACGTCGAGGCGCTGGGGTTTTATGAGGCCCTGGGTCTGACGCCGCAGCCGGTGGCGGTGCTGGGACGGCGGCTGGACGGGACCTGAGCCATCGGACGGTTTCCCCGGCCCGGCGATGCGGATAGGGTCAGGCATGGTCCGTTCTACAAAACGCCGCGCTCCCTCCGGCCCCGTTTCGAAGTGGCCCTGGATCGGGCTGGTCCTGACGCTGTTGTCGCCCCTGACGGTTTTCGTCGCCGTGGCGGGTTTGAAGGCGGGGCTGCTGCCCATCGACACGGCCTATGACGTCCTGACCATGCAAGTCGCCCTGTGGCTGGCCGTGGTGAGCGCGATCGGGGCGGTTGTCGCCCTGATCAGCGGCGCCTTCTCGTTCCGACGCTCGTGGCTGCCGATGGCGGCTGCGGTGCTGGTGTCGGCCGTGACCGTCGTGTCGTTCGTGCGCGAGATCCAGACATATGGTGAGGCGATCGCCCACAAGGCGGATCCCGACTACAGGCCGGGCGTGGGCGTCTCGACGGATCCGGCCGATCCGCTTGGATTTTCGGCGAGCATCATGGCCCGGCGGCGGGCGGCTGGAGCCGACCCCCTGGTGTCGGAGGTCGGGCCGAACGGCTGCGAGATCATGCACTTGCCGACGCAGTCCGCGCCGGGCGCGGCGGCCTATGCGCTTCAGGCGGCGGGGTTCGACATCCGCGATCTCGGTATCAACCGCGCCAATGGCGTGCATGTCAGCACCTGGTTCGACCGGACCTATGACGCCGCCATCCGGATTCGTCCCGGCCGGACCGACGTCCGGGTGACCCCGCGCGACGGGGCCCACGACAACGGGGCGTCGTGCCGTCTGGCGAAACGCATCCTGCTTGAACTTCAGCCCGGCCGGTAGACGGCGTCCAGCGCGGGCGAGGGATCGGCGACGACACGGCCCTCGCGCACCAGTTTGATCAGATGGGCCAGGACCGACAGGCTGGCGGCGGGCCACAGGCGGCTGTCGACCGCGGCGTAGAGGATGGGGACCATGGCCGCGATCGTGGCGTCACCGGCCGCCAGCCGGGCCAGCACCTGATCCTCGCGCGCCAGACGGTGGGCGCGATAGGCGGCGAGGAAGGGCTGGGGGTCCGCCACCGGCGCGCCATGGGTCGGCCACAGGGTCGCGAACCGGCGGGCGATGACGGCGTCGAGGCTGGCCATATAGTCGGCCATGTCTCCGTCCGGCGGGGCCACCACGGTCGTCGACCAGCCCATCACATGGTCGCCGCAGAACAGGGCGTTCTCCTCGCGCAGCGCGAAGGCCATATGATTCGAGGCGTGGCCGGGCGTGAACAGGGCCTCGAAGGTCCAGCCGTCGCCGGCGATGACCTCTCCGCCGGTCAGGATCACATCGGGCCGGAAGGCGTCGTCTTCGTCCTCTTCCAGCGGGCCCGAGGCGTGGGTGACGGCCAGGGGCGGACGGGCGGCCAGGATGGTCGCGCCCGTGCGCTCGGCGAACGGGCGGGCGAGGGGAGAGTGGTCGCGGTGGGTGTGGGTGACCAGCACATGGCTGACCCGGCGCCCGGCGACGGCGGCCAGCAGGGCCTCCAGATGGACGGGGTCGGCTGGCCCCGGATCCAGCACCGCCACCGACGCGTCGGGTTCGTCGCGGCCGACGATGTAGGTCCCGGTCCCCGTATAGGTGAAAGGACCAGGGTTGTTCGCCACCACTCGCTGGATCAGGGGAGAGGCCTGATAGCGGCGGCCGTACTCGGCCTCGATGTCGCGGACGAAGGGAATCATCGGACCTGTCCCGTGCGGAGCGGGCCCGGGTGGCCCGGCCCTTGCCTTAACGAAGCGTAAACCCTGTGTGGAGCGCACGTCTTGGTACAGTCCATTGCTTTCGGTGTCTCAAATCGGCTTCAGCCGATTGCGGCAGCCCTGCTGTGTCTCATGGCGGCGCAACTGATCACAGCATCCTGCACGCCTGAACCTGTGCCCTACGCAGCGAGGGTGGCGATCGTCCGCTGACCGAATTCGCTCAGACGGATGCTCAAGCCGTGATGAAGAACACGGGTTTGCGACATTATGGTCTCATTTGACCATCTTCGCGGTTGCTCGTGTTTGGCGAACGGCGGCTGCGAGGCTGCGCGGTCCCCTTAGAGGATGCGCGGGGGCTCGCTCACGCCGGGGCTGGATCGGACCCACCCACGTTCCCAGACGTGTGTTCCCTTACCGGAAGTCTGTCGCGCCTGGCACCTGGGTCCAACATGCCGAAATCACATGAGTTCTCGACGCCCGGCCTGATGAAGGTTCCGGGCTTGTAGGCGCTCGGGCTGCTTCCGCTGCTACGGCGCCCGTGCGCCTGCCGTCCTTCGGCAGGAGATGAAACCTTCCGCTCCCGGGCCTGACAACCTGTGGTGACCACCGTCGTAAACGCCGAACACCGCGGGAACGCATGTGTGGCGCGATTGCGACACGCGCACGACTAACCGATTACAGAGACGTAATAGTCATGGACGGCCCCCGGCCCACGACTATGGTTCGCTCAATCTGCGTGCATTGGGGCGTAGGGCGATCCAGCGGAACGAAGGCCGTCTTGCACGGGCGACTTCACACCGCGCTTAGGAGAACATGATTTTGACCATCCAAACCATTCGTGAGCGCCTGTTGGCCTCGACGATGATCGGTGGCGTCGCGCTGATGGCCGCTGTGGCCATCCCGGCCGTTGCGATCGTCGCCGCGCCGACCTCGGCCTCGGCTCAGGACTATACCAGCGGTACGCTCACCGGCTCGGTCAAGGATACCGCCGGCGTGCCGGTCTCGGGAGCGACGGTCGTCGTCGTCTCGTCCGCGCAGGGTGTGTCGCGTACGGCCACCACCGACGCCTCCGGCAACTTCCGCGTCGCCCTGATCCCCACCGGCCAGTACAATGTGACGGTCTCGGGCTCGAGCTTCCCCTCGATCAGCAGCGACGTCCGCGTCAACCCGGGTTCGGAATCGGGCTTCAGCTTCACTGTCGCCGCGGCCGATGGCCTGTCGACCGTCGACGACATCGTCGTCACCGGCGTTCGCGCCGAGCTGGACTTCGCCCAGACCACCAAGGGCGTGACCATCGACGTCGAAGACCTGCTCGACCAAGTTCCGATCGCGCGCAACATCACCGCCGTGACCCTGCTGGCCCCGACCGTCGTTCCCGGCACCGGCGGCTTCAACGGCCTGCCTTCGATCGGTGGTTCGACCGTCGCCGAGAACGCCTTCTACGTTAACGGCCTGAACATCACGAACTTCGACACTTACGTCGGTTCGGCGACCGTTCCGTTCGATTTCTACAAGACCGTTGAGGTCAAGACCGGCGGCTATCCCGCCGAGTTCGGCCGTGCGGCCGGCGGCGTCATCAACGCCGTGACCAAGTCGGGCACGAACGATTTCATGTTCGCCGTCCACGCCAACTGGCAGCCCAACTCGCTGCGTGAAACGCCCCCGGACACGAACACCAGCGGCGGCATCAGCTACAACACCCGCCAGGAAGTCGAACAGTCCGACTATACCGTCGAAATCGGTGGTCCGATCATCCGCGACCGTCTGTTCGCCTATGGTCTGTACCAATGGCGCGACACCCAGACGAAGGGCGCCGCCAACGCGACCTACACCGAACAAGAGTCGGATGACCCGTTCTGGGGCGTCAAGCTGGACGGTTACATCACCGACGAGCACCGCCTGGAGTTCACCTACTTCAACACCGAAGGCGTGCAGACCAACAGCCCGTTCGCCTATAACGGCGCCACGGACACGGTCGGCGCAGCCTCGCCCCAGTCGTTCAACGACACCGGCGGCGAGAGCTACATCGGCAAGTACACGGGCACGATCACCAACTGGCTGACCCTCTCGGCGGCCTATGGCGTCAGCGAAACCCGCGCCTCGACACGTCCGGAAGACACGCTGAGCTCGCGTATCACCGAATCGCGCTTCGCCACCGTCGACGCGGCCGGCAACCCGCTGCCCGCCGCGAGCCGTCGTCCTGCGTTCATCTCGAGCACGCAGAAGACCGCCGGCAGCAACATCCAGAGCGCCGAACGTGAGTTCTATCGCTTTGACGCCGACCTGTACTTCGACTTCTGGGGTCAGCACCACGTTCGCGCGGGTTACGACAACGAGTCGAACACCCTGAACCACGTCAGCGACCTCAACGGCGGTCGCATCTACAACCTGCGCCGCGGCACGGGTCTGGGCGTCGGTTACGGCGTCGCCGCCGGTCAGGACTTCGTCCAGGTGCAGTATCAGCGCCTCGGCGGTCAGGACATCGACAGCGAGAACCAATCCTACTACATCCAGGACGCCTGGGACGTCACCGACGACCTCTCGTTCCAGATCGGTCTGCGCTACGACTCCTTCCTCGTCGAAGGCCTGTCGGAAGAGAAGAGCTTCGACCTGAAGGACAACTGGGGCCCGCGCGTCGGCTTCACCTGGGATCCCGTCGGTCAGGGCGTAGACAAGTTTTATGGTTCTTACGGCCGTTACTTCATCCCGCCGGCGTCCAACCTGGCCTATCGCGGCGCCGACTTCGGCTTCTCGGAGTTCTTCCTGATCGCTCCGGGCCAGGCTGAAGGTGTTGTTCCGGTCCTGGGTCAGCAGCTGTCCACCACGACGGTCAACCCGCTGTTCAACCCGACCCGCTTCGTGGCGCAAACCAGCGCTGCCGCCTGTCCCGCAGGCGGCTTCGGCGCCGAAGGCGTGATCGGTTGTTCGGTGACCCTGGGTCGCGGCATTCCCGAGCGTGCGTTCTCCAAGACCTCGCAGCAGCTTGAAGCGACGAACGAAGACGAGTTCATCCTCGGTTACACCCGTCGCCTCGATGATCTGTGGACCGTCGGCGCTGCGGTCACCTACCGCAAGCTGAACAAGGTGTCGGAAGACATCACCCTGGACGGCTATGTCGTCCAGTACTGCGCAGACAACGGATTCAACGTCGCCGCCTGTGCGGCCCGTTGGGACGGTTCGTGGCAGTATGTCGTGATCAACCCGGGCGAAGACATCGACATCTACACCCGTGGAGCCCTGCCGGGCGACGCCAACCCGACCTGCTTCGGCGCCATTCCCGGCACGCCGGCGCTGACCAACTGCGGCACGCTCATTCACCTGACGGCGGAAGAGCTGGGCTATCCCAAGCCGAAGCGTGAGTATCTGGGTCTGGAAATGACCTTCGACCGTGCGTTCGATGGCACCTGGGGCCTGCGTGGTTCGTACGTGCTGTCGAAGTCGACCGGTAACTACGAAGGCACCGTCCTGTCCGACAACGGCCAGACGGACGCCGGTTCAACGATCCTCTTCGACTACCCTGGCCTGGCCGACTATCAGGACGGCCCTCTGCCTAACCACCGCCTGCATCAGTTCAAGCTGTACGGAAACTACCAGGTGTTCCAGAACTTCTCGGTCGGGGGCAACTTCTCCCTCGTCTCGCCGCAGAAGTATGGCTGCCTGGGTATTCACCCGACGGATGACAGCGCGGCCAGCTACGGTTCCTCGTCGCGCTATTGCGGCGGCGTGCCGGCCTACCGCGGTTCGCGCATCGAAAGCGACTGGATCACCCGCTTCGACCTGTCGCTGCGTTTCACCCCGACCATCAACTTCCTGCCTGGCAACGCCGTCTTCCGTGCTGACATCTTCAATGTGTTCAACATCGACGGCGCCCAGGAACTGGACGAAACCTACGATGACGATGGTGAAACCATGCTGCCGACCTACGGTTCGGTCGTGACCTACCAAGCGCCTCGTCAGATCCGCTTCGGTCTGGACTGGCAGTTCTAAAAACCAATCCACGGATTGGGAAACGGGCGGCGGATCTTCGGATCCGCCGCCTTTTTCTTTGCGCCGCAGAAAAACCATCGGCGCGCTTCAAGCGTTGCGGGACGGCTTCGGCCCTGCATCAACGTTTCGGACTCTCCATGCCTGTGATCCTCGCCTTCGCCGCCGCCCTTCTGAGCCAGACCGCCGGCGCGGCGCCAGATCAGGACGGACCCATCGTCACGGCGCGGGCGAACGCGGAGTCGACCAGCGAGCTGCGGCTGCGCGAGGCGCTGGCCTATTCCAACCCCCTGCCGCGCGGCGCGCCGACCCAGGACTATCCGCTGGTGGCCTGGTGCGACGCGCTGGTCAGCGGTCACGTCGCCCTGGGCGAGACCCTGACTGACCGCAATCCCGAGGACCTGGACATCATTCGCCTGGGTCGCCTGGAGGCCTCGGACTTCCGCTCGGCCTTGGCCAGCGCCGAATCGCGCCAGTCCGCCGCGACCAAGGTCGCCGCACGCGAGGCCGCCGCCGCCGCCACGGCCCGCTGGACGCCTCTGCTGGCCCAGACCGACGAGGCCGCGCGCAGCCAGGCGTTCGGCCTGTTCTTCGGCCTGCCCGGCCGGTGCGAGCACGCCGCCCGCCGCATCCGCGCCAACGTCACGACGCCGCCGGCGACCCCGGCCGACGTAGGGCTGACGTCTAGCGAAGAGACGGCCCCGAACTGACTTGCGGCGAGCTTATGGCTCCAGAATTTGCAATATCGTAAGTTTTTTGACGCTCGATAATGGCGACACATCAAGTAACTGTCCGAGCTCAGGAAATTGGCTTAGTTACAATCATGAAAATGAATGCAACGTGATGGCTCCGTCACAGAACTGACTCGTCTTCGACACGCGACCTTGTTCCGGCTCGACACGAAACACTGACTGCTCTCCTTTCGCATTGGACGTGCGACTTCGCACGACAATCGCGATGGCCGGACTTCCCTCCGGACGTCGTCCTTTGCTGGAGGGCATTTTGAAGAGAATTTCCATCCGTGAGCGCCTGATGGCGTCCACTGTCGCCGGAACGGCGGCCGTATTGGTCATGGCGGCGGTCCCCGCCGTGGCGCTGCTGGCGCCGAGCATGGCCATCGCGCAGGACTACACCAGTGGCGCCCTGACCGGCTCCGTCGCCGATACGGCCGGCGCCCCGGTCGCCGGAGCGTCCATCACGATCCGGTCGGTCAGCCAAGGCTTCACTCGTACGGTGACCTCGGACAGCACGGGATCGTTCCGGTTCCAACTGCTGCCGCTCGGCGAGTACGAAATCAGCTCCGAGGCATCGGGCTACGCCACCGTTAGCGACAAGGTGCGCGTGAACGTCGGTGAGTCGCGCTTTGCGCTGACTTTGGGCAGCGAGGGCGCGGCCCAGGTCGATGATATCGTCGTTACGGGCGTTCGCGCAGAGCTTTCCTTCGCCGCCACAACCAAGGGCACGGTCATCGATGTGGCCGAACTAACCGAACAGGTTCCAATCGCCCGGAACATCACGGCTGTCACCTTGCTGGCGCCGACCGTGGTGCCAGGCACTGGCAGTGCGTCGTTTGGGAACCTGCCGTCGATCGGCGGCTCCACCGTCGCGGAGAATGCGTATTATCTGAATGGTTTGAACATCACGAACTTCGACACCTATGTCGGTTCGGCGACGGTTCCGTTCGACTTCTACCGTACCGTTGAGGTCAAGACCGGTGGCTATCCGGCAGAGTATGGCCGCGCGACGGGTGGGGTCGTCAACGCGATCAGCAAATCCGGCACGAACGAATTCATGTTCGCCGCCCACGCAAACTACACGCCGAACGCTCTCGCAGAAGAATCCCCCGATACTGAGTCCAGCTTCGGAAATACCTACGGCACACGTGATTTCACAGAAACCAAGGACTTCACGATCGAAGCCGGCGGTCCGATCATTCGCGATCGGCTGTTCGCCTATGGTTTGTATCAATGGCGCGAACTGGAATCGAATAACGCCCTGAACGCCACCTACACAAAGCGCGTCACAGATGCCCCGTTCTGGGGAGCCAAGATCGATGCGAACGTGATCGAAGGCCACCGTCTGGAGTTCACATATTTCAATACGGAAGCCACGCAGACGAATTCTCCCTTCAACTACACCGCCTCAACAGACACTGTGGGCGCGGCAGGGGCTCAGACATTCCTGGAGTCCGGTGGTGAGAATTACGTCGGCAAGTATACGGGTAATCTAACGGACTGGCTGACAATCTCAGCGGCTTATGGCGTCTCGAATATCGCCAATAGCGTCCTTCCGGAAAACACAACGGATTCGCGCATCACAGAAGCCCGGTTCACGACAGTGGACGCGAACGGTAATCCGTTGCCGGCAGCGAGCCGTCGCCCCGCGTTCACCTCCAGTGGCCAAAGGACACGTGACACCATCATTAACGATGCGGAGCGGGTCTTCTACCGTTTCGACGCCGACATGTACTTCCAGCTTTTCGGCGAACATCACGTCCGGATGGGCTACGACAACGAAAGCAACACGCTGAACAAGAAGAGTGAGGTCAACGGCGGGCGGTACTACACCCTTCGCCGCGGCACGGGCTTGAATGCGGGCTACGGCGTTGCGGCAGGTCAAGATTTCCTTGAGGTCAGCTACCGGACCCTCGGTGGCCTCGACCTGAAGAGCGAAAACGAGTCCTACTACTTGCAGGACGCCTGGGATGTGACGGATACTCTATCGCTGCAGCTGGGGCTACGATACGACGCCTTCCTGGTCGAGGGTCTATCACGCGAGAAAAGCTTCGATCTGGACGGAAATTGGGGGCCTCGCGTTGGCTTTACCTGGGATCCGTTCGGCAACGGGACGGACAAGGTCTACGGTTCTTATGGCCGTTACTTCATCCCGCCAGCCGCGAACATGGCTTATCGGGGGGGCGATCTGGGCTTCTCGGAGTTCTTCCTCTTGGCGCCGGGAACGGCTGAGGGCGTCATTCCGACCCGTGGCGCGCAGATCACGACCACCAACCCGCAGGTAAACGGCGCGCGGTTTGAGCAGCAGACCCATGCCGGCGCCTGTCCGGCAGGGGGTTACGGTCCTGAAGGCGCGATTGGTTGCCAAATCACCTTGGGACGAGGCTTGGCTGAGCGTGCGTTCTCGAAGACGTCTCAGGAACTTGAAGCGACCAACGAGGACGAATTCATCCTCGGCTATACGCGCCAAGTGAATGATCTTTGGACCGTCGGCGGGGCCTTGACCTACCGCAAGCTGAACAAGGTGTCGGAAGACATCACGCTGGATCCCTTCATCAGCCAGTACTGCGCGGACAACGGCTACAATGTCGCAGCGTGTGAAGCGCGCTGGGATGGTTCGTGGCAGTATGTCGTGATCAACCCAGGCGAGGATATCACGATCTATACCCGTGGCGCCCTGCCGGGAGATCCAAACCCGACCTGCTTCGGGCCCGTTCCGGGAACCCCTGCTCTGACGGACTGCGGAACGCTGATCACGCTGACCGCCGAGGAACTGGGTTACGACCTTCCGAAGCGTGAGTATCTGGGTCTGGAGCTAAACTTCGAGCGCGCTTTCGATGGCAAGTGGGGTCTTCAGGGCTCGTACGTCCTGTCCCGCTCGGTGGGTAACTACGAAGGCACGGTCCTGTCGGACTTCGGCCAAGCAGACGCAGGCACGACCCAACTGTTCGACTATCCCGGCCTGGCTGATTTCCAGGATGGGCCTCTGCCCAACCACCGGCTTCACCAGTTCAAGCTGTTCGGCAGCTATCAGGTCCTGCCTGATCTGCTCGTCGGCGCGAACCTGTCGGTTGTTTCTCCGCAGAAGTACGGCTGCCTCGGGATCCACCCGACGGACTCAAGCGCTGCAGCCTATGGCGCTTCCTCGCGCTATTGCGGCGGCCAACCTGCCTATCGCGGCTCGCGGATCGAATCCGATTGGCTCACCCGGTTCGACCTGTCGTTCCGTTATAAGGTGCCGGTTTCCGTGCCTGGTGACCTTGTATTGCGCGCTGACGTGTTCAACGTCTTCAACCTCAAGGGGGCGCAGGAACTGGACGAGACCTACGACGAGGACGGCGTGAACATGCTGCCGACCTATGGTTCGGTTGTCACCTATCAGACGCCGCGACTGGTCCGCTTCGGAATGGACTGGAAGTTCTAGTCCGACTACGACCGATGGATGGGGGCGGCGGGTTTCGGCCCGCCGCCTTTTTCCTTGGCCGCAGAATGAACTGTCGCCCTCACGTCGTTGCCCTGAAGCAGTCAGCTTGGCGTGACCCGAAATAGTTTCGTGCCGTCGGCGCGTTTTCTGCTGGCATATTAGTCCTGGCTCACGCCGGGGGCAGGCCGGTCAAGCTGCTGCCTTCGCCTCAAGCCGCAACCACCCTTGGCGCCTCACCCGGCTCATAGTTCAGGATCGGTGACAGCCAGCGTTCCGCCGTGGCGACGTCCCAGCCCTTGCGGCGGGCGTAGTCCTCGATCTGGTCGAGGTCGATCTTGCCGACGCCGAAATAGTGGCTGCCCGGGTGGCCGAAATAGAGGCCGGAGACGCTGGCCGGGGGCGTCATGGCGAAGCTCTCGGTCAGGGCCATGCCGGCGTTGGCCTCGGCCTGTAGCAGGCGGAACAGGGTCGCCTTTTCCGTGTGATCGGGCTGGGCCGGATAGCCGGGGGCGGGGCGGATGCCCTGATACTGTTCGGCGATCAGGTCGTCGGTCGTCGTGGCCTCGTCGGGGGCGTAGCCCCACAGCTCGGTGCGGACGGTCTTGTGCAGGGCTTCGGCGAAGGCCTCGGCCAGACGATCGGCAAGGGCCGCGGCCATGATGGCGGAATAGTCGTCGCCGGCGTCCTTGAACCGCGTCGATGCCTCGACCTCGCCATGGCCCGTGGTGACCGCGAAGGCGCCGATATAGTCCCGCCCCTCCTCGGCGATGAAGTCGGACAGGGCCAGGTTCGGCTTGCCGTTCGACTTCTTGATCTGCTGACGCAGGGTGTGGAAGCGGGCGATTTCCTCTGTGCGGCTCTCGTCGGCATAGACGGCGACGTCGTCGCCTATGGCGTTGGCGGGCCAGAAGCCGACCACGCCCTTCGCCGTGAACCACTTCTCGTCGATGATCTGTTTCAGCATCACCTGGGCGTCGGCGAACAGGTCCTTGGCCGCCTGGCCGACGATCTCGTCCTCGAGGATGTGCGGATAGCGGCCGATCAGCTCCCAGCTGGCGAAGAAGGGCGTCCAGTCGATGTGGTCGGCGAGGTCCGCCAGATCCCAGCTGTCGAACGCGCGCACCCCGATGAAGGACGGGGCGCCCGGCGCCGGGTCCGCCGGGTCGGGTTTGAACCGGTTCTCGCGCGCCTGAACCAGGGTGGCGCGGGCCTTGACCTCCTGACCGCGCGCGTATTGCTCGCGGATGCGGATGTATTCGTCGCGGGTGACAGCCTCGTTCTTCTGGCGCTCGGTCTTCGACAGCAGGCCCGAGACCACGCCGACGGCGCGGCTGGCGTCGACGACATAGGTGGTCGAACCCTTGTGATAGCCGGGCTCGATCTTGACCGCCGTATGGGTGCGGCTGGTCGTGGCGCCGCCGATCAGCAGGGGGATGTCGAAGCCACGCCGTTCCATCTCGCGCGCCACGAAGACCATCTCGTCCAGCGAGGGAGTGATCAGGCCGGACAGGCCGACGATGTCGACCTTGTGCTCGATGGCGGCGTCGAGGATGCGGTCGGCGGGCACCATGACGCCCAGGTCGATGACCTCGTAGTTGTTGCACTGAAGCACGACGCCGACGATGTTCTTGCCGATGTCGTGGACGTCGCCCTTGACCGTGGCCATCAGGATGCGGCCGGCCTGTTCGCGCGGCTTGCCGGCCTTCTCGGCCTCCATGAAGGGTTCGAGCCAGGCGACGGCCTGTTTCATCACCCGGGCGGACTTCACCACCTGCGGAAGGAACATCTTGCCCGAGCCGAACAGGTCGCCGACCACGTTCATCCCGTCCATCAGCGGGCCCTCGATGACGTGCAGAGGCCGTTCGAAGGACAGGCGGGCTTCCTCGGTGTCGGCGTCGATGTATTCGGTGATGCCGTTGACCAGGGCGTGCTCGATCCGCTTGCCGACCGGCTGGTCGCGCCACTTCAGGTCGACGACCCGGGCGACGCCCTTGTCGCCCTTGTAGTTGGGGGCGATGTCGACGAGGCGTTCGGTGTTGGACACATTGGTCCGCTGGGGCCGGTTGAGGATCACGTCCTCGACGGCTTCGCGCAGGGTCGGCTCGATGTCGGTATAGACCGGCAGGTCGCCGGCGTTGACGATGCCCATGTCCATGCCGGCGGCGATGGCGTGGTACAGGAAGACCGAGTGGATCGCCCGGCGCACCGGCTCGTTGCCCCGGAAGCTGAACGACACGTTCGACACGCCGCCCGAGATCCGCGCGTAGGGCAGGGTGGCCTTGATGACCCTGACCGCCTCGATGAAGTCGACGGCGTAGTTGTCGTGCTCCTCGATCCCCGTCGCCACGGCGAAGATGTTGGGATCGAAGATGATGTCCTCGGGCGGGAACCCGACCTCGTCCACGAGGATCCTGTAGGCGCGGGTGCAGATCTCGATCTTGCGCGCGGCGGTGTCGGCCTGGCCCACTTCGTCGAAGGCCATGACCACGACGGCGGCGCCGTAGCGCAGGCATTTGACCGCATGGGCGCGGAAGGCGTCCTCGCCCTCCTTCATCGAGATCGAGTTGACGATCGGCTTGCCCTGGACGCATTTCAGGCCCGCCTCGATGACCTCCCATTTGGAGCTGTCGATCATCACCGGCACGCGGGCGATGTCGGGCTCGGCCGCGATCAGGTTCAGGAAGGTGATCA
>Ga0247812_10001543_pt1 | contig 13016 bp, 15 predicted proteins | sample UWRJL149409B1_FD_178011 | JGI IMG/M metagenome (GOLD analysis project Ga0247812, IMG submission 178011) | Plant litter microbial communities from Arlington Agricultural Research Station in Wisconsin, United States - UWRJ-L149-409B-1 | ecosystem: Environmental > Terrestrial > Plant litter >...
ACGAGACGCTCGGAGATTCCGCGGAATGCGGGAACGATCTCGGCGAGAACAACACGAACACCGGCGAGGATGATGAACACACCGGCCGAGAACGTCGCGGCCTGCAGCAGCAGGAAGACGATGAAGTTCTGGCCATTCGAGAGCTCGGTCTCGATGTACGGAGCACCGGCGAAGAGGCCGACGATCACGTAGATGAGAGCCATCGAGAGTGCGACGATCACGGTGGTGTCGCGCAGGAAGCCGAGACCCTTCGGGAAGACGATGTCTTCGGTCGACTTCGGGTTCTTGCCGCGGACGAGCGTTGCGACAACACCCGAGAGCGCGATTCCCGCACCACCGGTGTGGCCGAGGGCGACATCATCCGTGCCGGTGACCTTGCGCATGAACGGCTGAACGAGCGCGGGTGACATCGTCATGACGAGACCCTGGGCGATCGAGCCCCAGAGGATCGTGGTCCAGGTGTCGAACCCGGCGACGGCGAGGATGACGGCGATCATCGCGGCCATGTAGAACGCGACGTGACCCGACAGGTAGATGAACTTGAAGCGCGTCGTCGCGGCGAGGATGACGTTGACGATCATTCCGAAGAAGAAGATCAGCGCGGCGGTCGAGCCGTAGTCGAGCAGGATCTGTCCGACGATTGCCTCGTTGTTCGGAACGACACCCTGCACGTTGAACGCCTGCTGGAACATCGCGCCGAACGGGCTGAGTGCGCCGACAACGACGCCGGCACCCGCCGCGAGCACGAGGAAGCCGACGAGAGTGCGCACGGTGCCCTTGAGCACGTCGCTGAAGGCCTTGCGCTGCACTGCGAGACCAATGAGTGCGATCAGCGCGACGATGACCGACGGCTGGGTAAAGATGTCAAGGAGGACATCGAGAACTGCGTTCATGCTGCTGAACCCTTTTCTGGAATGGTGACGCCCTTGAGCTCGAGGGTCGCACGGACCTTCTCGCGCAATTCGTTCAGGTCGATAATGCTTTTCAGAACGACGACATCGTCGAAGTTCTCGGTTGCTTCGGCGAGGTCAGCCCCGACGAAAATGGCATCCGCGTCACCGCGGGCTACCGATCCGAGGTCGGTGTGGTCGACGTCGACCCCGGTGACCCCAAGCTCTTTGAGCACCTTGTCGATGTTCATGTGGACCATGAAGCTTGAACCAAGCCCCGTGCTGCATACTGCGAGGAATTTCATTCCTGGTTTCCGATCTCCTGGATGACCGTCGAAACTTCGGCGGAGGTTGTGGCGGCGAGCAACTGCGTGCGCAGGTCGTCGTTGGTCAGTAGTGTCGCGAGCTCGGCCATGGTGGCGAGGTGCCCGCCCTGGTCGTTCGCGGCTAGGCAGAAGAACAGATCGATCGGATGCTCCGCCTCGTCGTTCAGCAGAACCGGCGGGCTCACGCGCAGGTACGACAGACCGGTCTCGATGACGCCGTTCTCGGGGCGCGAGTGCGCCAGCGCGATGCCGTAGCCGAGGTCGATGTAGGTACCGCCCTTGGCGATCGAGTCGATCATGGCGTCGATGTAGCGGCGCTCGATCGCTCCGGCCTCGAGGAGGGGCGCCGAGACGCGTTCGATCGCGTCGCGCCAGCCGTCGACGTCGGTCGCGAACAGCACGGTGTCGGGGGTGAGGTAGTCGTTGAGCACGGTATTGCCTATCGGTATCGGGTGTTAGTTGTGCAGGCCGAACGAGATTTCGCTGTTCTGCGGGGTGAAGTGCGATGTGCCGTAGGCGACAGCGTTGTCGTCGGTGTCGTAGACGGTCGACGCGATCTTGAGCAGCTTTTCGCCGGTAGGCACGCCGAGCGCGTTCGCGACGAGTTCGGATGCCGCATCCACCGACACGAGCAGGTCGTTGCGCGAGAGCGTCACACCGTGTTCGGTGCCGAGGTACCCGTAGAGGGAGCCATCGGTGAAGTCGACCTCTGCCGTGTCGGGAAACAACGAGAACGGAAGGTAGGTGACAACGAGGTGGTGCAGGGTTTCGTTGACGAAGCGGAGGCGGGTGAGTTCGACGACCGGATCCGCCGCACTGATGCCGAGCTGGCTCGCGACCGGCTCGCCGGCGAGCACGACCTTCTGCTGCAGCACCGAGGTTGTGACGGTGAAGCCCTCATTGGACTGTTGGGCGTAGAAGCCGGTGACCTCGTCGGCAAAGCGCTCGCGATAGCGCAGGCGGTACTGGGGTTCGACGACGAAGGTTCCCTTTCCCTGCTCGCGAACGAGGTGGCCATCGGCGATGAGGCCGTCGACAGCGTGACGGAGGGTGATGCGGCTCACGCCGTATTCGTCGCACAGAACGGGCTCGGCGGGAAGACGAGAACCGGGCTCGAGGGCCTTGATCCTCGTCAAGAGGTGTTCTCGCACCGCAACGTACTTGCTGGTGCCACTCGCTGTCGCCATTGCCAACCTCCGCGTCGTTGCAGGCGTTTCGTCGTCGCTTCGTGCGGAACTGCACTCGGCGGTAAAAATCGTCAATTCATTATGATGACCTGACGATGTTATGACTGACGGCCTCACAATGCAAATGAGACTTCCGCGGAATTCCGCGGGTCACTCGTCATAATTCATTATGACGACATAATAACTCGTGTAACGTCATCCTCGCGAGGCGGCAGCGGGCCACCCGCTGAAGGAGTATTTTTCCGTGAACGACGACCTCGGCCTCCGCGCCGTCACGACCGCTCGCCTCTTGGCGATGGACTCTGTCGAACAGGCAGGAAGCGGCCACCCCGGCACCGCAATCGCGCTCGCGCCGGTTGCCGACCTGCTGTTCCAGAAGCACCTTCGCCACGACCCTCGTCACCCGGACTGGGCCGGTCGCGACCGCTTCATCCTCTCTTGCGGGCACGCCAGCATCCTGCTCTACACGCAGTTGTTCCTGACCGGCTACGACGTCGCGCTCGACGACCTCAAGACGTTCCGCGCCCTCGACTCGCTCACCCCCGGCCACCCCGAGTTCGGCCACACCCCCGGCGTCGAGACCACGACCGGACCACTCGGTCAGGGCCTTGCTACCGCGGTCGGCATGGCCATGGCCATGAAGCACGAGCGCCGTGTATTCGACGCGGATGCCGCGAATGAGTCGTCGATCTTCGATCGCACCGTCTGGGTCATCGCCTCCGACGGCGACCTGCAGGAGGGCCTCTCCTACGAAGCGGGAGCCATTGCCGGTCGCCACGCCCTCGGTAACCTCGTCGTGATCTACGACGACAACGACATCCAGATCGAGGGCGACACGTCGCTCACGAGCAACGAGAACACCGCCGCGCGCTTCGAGGCGCAGAACTGGCACGTGCAGAGTGTCGGCCTCGCCGCCGACGGCGACATCGACGTTGCGGCGCTCGACGCCGCGATGACCGCCGGTCGCGCCGAGACGGCACGCCCGAGCATCATCATTCTCAAGTCGCAGATCGCCTGGCCTGCACCAAACGCCCGCAACACGGCCGGTTCGCACGGCGCACCGCTCGGTGCGAAGGAAGCCGCCGCAACCCGCGAGATCCTCGGCGTCACGAGCGAGCCGTTCACTGTCGAAAACGACGTGCTCGACTTCACTCGTCGTGCCATCGCCCGCGGAGCAGAGCTGCGCGGCGAATGGGACACCGCCCACGCCGCCTGGACCGCCGCGAACCCCGAGCTCGCAGCCGACTTCGCGCGCGCCGCAGCCGGTGAACTTCCCGCCGGTCTCGAGGCATCGCTTCCCACGTTCGAGCCGGGCGCGTCACTCGCCACCCGCGACGCGTCGGGCAAGGTCATCCAGGCTCTCGCGGCCGCGCTTCCCGAGCTGTGGGGTGGCTCTGCCGACCTCGCCGAACCGAACCGCACGGCCATCGCCGGCGGGCAGTCATTCCTGCCGGAGGAGGCCGCGACATCCGGACGCGCCGGACGCAACGTGCACTGGGGAGTGCGCGAGCACGCGATGGCCGCCGCCATGAACGGCATCGCGCTCGTCAACGGGCAGCGCTTCTTCGCCGGCACGTTCCTCGTGTTCAGCGACTACCAGCGCGCATCGATCCGCCTCGCGTCGCTCATGCAGCTCCCGGTCACCTACCTCTGGTCGCACGACTCGGTCGCACTCGGCAGTGACGGCCCGACCCACCAGCCGATCGAGCACCTCGCGAGCCTGCGCGCGATGCCCGGCTTCACGGTGGTTCGCCCGGCGGATGCCGCGGAGACCGCCGCAGCCTGGCTCGGCATCCTCGAGAACAGGGCACCAGCCGGACTCGTGCTCGCGCGCCAGCCGATCACCGTTGCGTCGACCCCCGCCGACGTCGTCAACGCCGGAGTGCGCCGCGGCGCCTACGTCGTCGTCGATGCGGAGAGCCCCGACGTCGTAATTGTCGCGACCGGTAGCGAGGTCGCGCTCGCGCTGGCCGCCGCCGAAGAACTGTCGGGCACGGTCGCGGTTCGCGTTGTCTCGATGCCGTCGCGCGAGTGGTTTGCCGCACAGGATGCCGCCTACCGCGAGAGCGTCATCCCCGCGTCGATCACGGCTCGCGTTGTGGTCGAGGCCGCGACGAGCTTCGGTTGGGCCGACATCGCCGGCTCCACCGGCGAAATCGTCGGCATCGACGGGTTCGGACTCTCGGCTCCGGCCGAGGACGCCCTTCGTGCCCGCGGCATGACGGTCGAGCGCGTCGTCGCAGCCGTCCACACCACGATCGCCTCATCAGCCGAGTAGCACTCCCCTCTCACCGAAAGGCACCACCATGCCAAGCACAACCGCCGTCGTCGGCTCAACGTCCGGGCTTCACGCGCGTCCGGCATCCATCTTCGCCCAGGCGGCCGCCGCCACCGGCGCGAAAGTAACCATCGAAAAAGAGGGAAAGCCAGCCGCAAACGCCGCGAGCATCCTCGGGCTGCTGACCCTCGGGATCAACCACGGCGAAACAGTGACCCTGAGCGTCGAGGGCGACAGCGCGGACGCGCACCTCGCAACTCTCACCGCCCTGCTCACGAGCAACCTCGACGAGGCCTAGCCGCGTCGCCTGGCCCTCTTCAGCGCAGGGCGTCGAGGAGGGCCAGAAGGGCCCTGGCGTAGGCGTTTGCGGCGTCCGGCGCGGGAAAGACCTGGCGCGCGCCGTCGATCTGCGCGGCGACGACATAGCCATCCGAAGTGCGCTCAAGCGATTGGAACGACGCCGCGAGAAGCTCGCGCAACTGATCTTCGCGCGGAAGCCAGAGCGCATCGTCGAGCGAGACCGAATCGAGTGCCCACTCGGTCGTGCCGTTAAATCCGAGCACGGTTCCGGTGTCGAACTCGTGTGCCTCGACGGTCATATCGCTGAGCGTGAAGACGTCGGCATCCACCTCGATCTGGTCGATGAGAAAGTTGTCCTGGGCTTTCGGATGCCAGACCAGTCCGGAATCACGAAGGGCACGAGCGAGTTCGACCGAGATCATCCGCCCATTATGCGGCAGGGAGTTCGGCCGAAGTGGTTCGGGTGTCCAATAATAGGGAAGTACACGAGAAGTACTCGGTAGGTTTACCGACAGATTCAGGACCCGAATCCGAATGCCTAAGATCGTTGACCACGACGCGCGACGTCGGGAAATAGTACGAGCGACCTGGCGCCTGATCCGTCGCGTCGGTGTAGAGGCCGCCACCGTTCGTGAGATCGCCAAAGAAGCCGGGTATTCCGCCGGTGTTCTCGCTCACTACTTCGACAACAAAGAAGAGCTGCTGATCCTCGCGCACGAGCAGGCCTTCGAGCAGGCGCGCGAGCGCATGGATGAGAAGACCACCGGATCCGTCGACCTCGCGCTGCTGCGCGTGCTCGTTCTCGAGGCGTTGCCCCTCGACGAGGTTCGCGAGCTCGAGGCCCTGATGGACGTGAGCTTTCTCGCGCAGTCCCTCGTGAACGAACGCCTGCGCACGGTCCGCACCGAGTCCCATATCGCGGCGCGCAACGGCTGGGCTGCCTTTCTGCGCCAGCTGCGCGAAGGCGGGCACATCACGACGGCTACCTCCGACGACGTTCTGGCCGACGAGTTGCTCATGCTCATCGACGCCCTGTCGGCACAGGCGCTGTTGTTTCCCACCGTCGTCACGCGGGAGCGCCAGGTCGAGCTGCTCGATTCCTACCTGTCGCGGCTGGTCGCCGACTAACCGATGCTCGTACCGAACAACAGCCCGAGCAGGTAGGTCGCACCAGCGGCCCCGAAGCCGATCGCGAGCTGACGGATCGCTCGCTTCAGCGGCGGACCACCCGACAGCAGTCCCACGACCGCACCGGTACCGAGCAGTGCGATTCCGACGAGACCGGCCGCGATGATGACGGCCGTGTACCCGCTCGCGCCGAGCAGGTATGGCAGCACGGGGATGATCGCGCCGGACGCGAAGAACAGGAAGCTCGAGACTGCAGCGCCGAGGCTCGAGCCGATTTCCTCGTGCTCGTCGATCGAGACGCCCGAGCCGTGGTGGTCGACGCTCAGATCGCGCAGCACTTCCCTCGCGTGCGCGTTCGCTTCGTCCTCTGTCATTCCGCGCGAGCGGTAGACGAGCGAGAGTTCGTTCGCGTCGACGTCGAGGTGCTCGAGCGCCGACCTCGTCTCTGGATTGGGGTTGGATGCCGCGAGCAGTTCGCGCTGCGACCGCACCGACACAAATTCGCCGGCTCCCATCGAGAGCGCGCCGGCGAGCAGCCCCGCGATGCCGGTCGCGAGGATGACGGGAGTCGAGACTCCGGTCGCGCCGATGCCGAGCACGAGGGCGAGGTTGCTGACCAGTCCGTCGTTGGCCCCGAACACGGCAGCGCGGAAGGTGCCGGAGAGCCGGTTGCGCCCGCGCGCGGCGAGGCCCCGCACGACCTCTTCGTGGATCCGCTCGTCGGCCGCCATCGTGGCGGTTGCGTCGATGTCGTCCTCGTAGGGCGAGCGGGCTTCCGCACGCTGCGCGAGGGCGAGCACAAACACCGACCCGAACCGTCGGGCAAGCCAGCCGAGCATGCGCGTGCGGATGTCTCCGCGTCGCGGTGACCCAACCTGGTCTCCGAGCAGCGCGAGCCAATGAGCTTCGTGGCGAGCCTCAGCCTCGGCGAGGGCGAGCAGGATTTCGCGCTCTTCTCCCGTTCGACGCCCGGCGAGGTCGCGGTAGACCGCGGCCTCCGCGCGTTCGTCGGCAAGGTATTTGCGCCAGCGGCGGATCGTCGCCGGCGAGGGCTTGGTGGTCATCGGCTAGTCGGTCGTCGCTGCCGAATAGCGGATGCCCCAGTCCAGTTCCCACCGCTCGCCCGGTTCGAGCCAGCGCAGGCCCTGCCCGGAGTTGAATGCGTTCGGCGGGGCGGTCATCGGTTCGATCGCGATGCCGAGCCGTTCGCTTGCCGCGGTGGGGAACGGTGTCGCGAACGCGAGCACGTAGGCGAAGTCGTCGTGCTGCCACAGCTCGACGAAGCTGCCGTCGGGGGCCGTGAGGCGATGTGTCTGCGACTCGAGTGAGCCGAAGGTCGTGTTGAGCTCGACCTCACTCGCGAGGCGCCCGTCACGCAGGTCGAACTCGGTGCCGGCGGTCTCGACCTCTGCGGTCGGGATGAGGCGCTCGTCGGTGACGAATCGCGTGCCGGCCTTCAGCGTCAGCGTGAGCTCTTCGCTCGGTACGTCGCCGACGCGGAGGAACGGGTGGGTGCCGAGTGCGGCGGGGGCCGGGGCATCCGAGGCGTTGACGATCACGTGGGTGACGCGAACCCCGTCGTCTTCGAGCTGGTAGGTGACGCTCTTCTCGAGCACAAACGGGAAGCCGTGCTGCGGGAAGACCGTCGCGGCGAGCGTGACCGAGTCGTCGGTGCGATCAACGAGGCGGTACGGCGAGAAGCGAAGGAGGCCGTGGCTCGCGTTGGTGAACTTCGGTTCGGTGATGTCGAGCTGCTGCGGCTTTCCGTCGAGGTGCCAGAGTCCGTCTCTGATGCGGTTGGGCCAGGGGAACAGCACGATGCCGTTGGCGAACGGCGGCTGCACGTCGTCGCCGTACGGTTCGGTGAGGTCGACGCCGTTGACCGTGAGCGTGCGAAGTGCCGCCGCGAGCTCGGTCACGATCGCGAGGGTCTCGCCGGATGGTGTCTGGCGGATGAGTACGTATTGCGTGCCGGTGGGGGAAGTCACCGTGTAAGCCTAGCCAGCGGCGACCGCGACCGTGAGGCCGGCGGAGCGCAGTTCGGCGAGCGCGACCGAATCCGCCGTGTCATCGGTGATGAGCGAGTCGAATTCGGCAAGTGGCCCGATACCGCCAAGGCTTGCGACTCCGAGTTTCGACGAGTCGGCGATGACCACCGGGCGGGCGCTCGAGAGCACCATGCGGCGTTTGACCTCTGCCTCGGGAAGGTTGACGTTCGTCACACCGTGCGCGGCGTCGACCCCGTTGCATCCGATGAAGGCGAAGTCGGCGTGCAACTGCTCGAGGAACGGCGAAGCGAACGGATTCACGAGCGAGTGCTGCAGCGGGCGGAGCGTTCCTCCCGTGACGACGACCGTGAAACGCGGCATCGCGAGCTCGAGGGCGAGGGCGATCGTGAGACCGTTCGTCACGACGAGCACGTCACTGAGGTCGCGACGGTCGACGAGAGCGTTCGCGACGGCGAGTGCGGTCGTCCCGACGTCGAGGATGACACTCGATCCGGATGTCACGATGCCGGCCGCCGCCCGCCCGATCGCCCGTTTGGCGTTCTCCTGACGGGTGAGCGAGTTTTCGAACGACGACTCCCCCGAGCCGCTCGCGGGGCTCAGCATTGCGCCGCCGTGAACGCGCACAACGCTCCCGTCGGCCTCGAGCGCGGCGAGGTCGGACCGCACGGTGACCCCGCTCACGCCGAACTCGAGACTCGCGTCGGTCACCCGCAAAAAGCCGCGGTCGGCGATGGCGCGCAGCAACCGGTGCCGGCGCACGGCGGCTGGCGCGGTGTCATCCGGAGTCATGGTTGTCCTTACGGTAATTTTCATAACTGAAAGTCGATGTTTCGATAGTGTAATTCAGTGACCGCCTCCATTACGCGCCGCGCGACAACCCTCGCCGACGGACGCGAACTGATCTACTTCGACGACGCCGATTCGACGCTGCCGCCCGAGCGCGCGATCGATGCCCGGCACCTCGACCCACGTCCAGAAACCGCGACGATGCGACAGGACGCCCTCACCGGCGAGTGGATCTCGATCGCCGCCGCCCGGCAGAACCGCGCGTTTCTTCCGCCAGCGAACCAGGACCCGCTCGCGCCGACGACCCCCGACAACGCGACCGAGGTGCCGAGCAATTACGACGTCGCCGTGTTCGAGAACAAGTCGCCGTCGTTCGGCCCGCTCATCGGCTCGGAGTTCACGCTCGACGAGCTCGACACGATCGGGCTGAACCGCACCCTTCCCTCGGTCGGTCGATGCGAGGTCGTGTGCTTCAGCCCCGCGACGGAGGGCTCGTTCGGCAGCCTCACCGAGTCGCGCGCACGCACCGTGATCGAGGCCTGGGCCGACCGCACGGCAGCGCTCTCAGCCCTTCCCGGCATCCAGCAGGTGTTCCCGTTCGAGAATCGCGGCGAGGCCATCGGTGTGACCCTTCACCACCCGCACGGGCAGATCTACTCGTACCCGTATGTCACACCCCGCACCAAGCGACTCGTCGAGTCGATCGCGAAATTCGCCGAGTCGAACCCGGGCGAGAACCTGTTCCAGGCAATCCTCGACAACGAGCGAGCGGGCGAGCGGGTCGTGTTAAGCGGTGAGCACTGGACCGCGTTCGTTCCGTTCGCGGCGCGCTGGCCCATCGAAGTGCACCTGCTGCCGAATCGCCACGTCCCCGACTTCGCCGCGCTCACCGACGACGAGAAAGACGAGCTCGCCGGCCTCTATCTGAAGCTGTTGCGCGGCATCGACAATCTCTACGACACGCCAACGCCGTACATCGCGGCGTGGCACCAGGCGCCGGTGACCGTCGCGAGAGACGACATCCGGCTTATGCTTCAGCTGACCTCTCCACGCCGGGCGAAAGATCGCCTCAAGTACCTCGCTGGCTCCGAAGCCGCGATGGGCGCGTGGATCGGCGACGTGCCGCCCGAGACGGCAGCAGCATTCATCAGGGAAGGCATCAACCGAGCATGAGCGATATCCGCGACGACGTACGAGAGGGCTTTGAAGCTCTCTTCGGCCGCGAGTCCGACGGGGTGTGGTCGGCTCCCGGCCGTGTCAACCTCATCGGCGAACACACCGACTACAACGAGGGCTTTGTGCTCCCGTTCGCGATCAACCGTCGCACGGTGCTCGCTCTCGGCACGCGCGACGACGGTGTGATCCGCGTCGCGAGCTCGTTCGCCGACGAGGTAGCCGAGATCGCGATCGCCGACCTCAGCCCCGAAGCGCTCAGCGGCTGGTCGGCCTATCCGCTCGGTGTCGCCTGGGCTCTCGGGCAGTTCGGTGCGGATCTCGCCGCCGTTCCCGGTGTCGACATCTACATCGACTCGGTCGTTCCGGTCGGCGCAGGACTCTCGTCGTCCGCCGCCATCGAGAGTGCCGTGGCCGTCGCGCTCAACGATGTCTGGCAGCTCGGCTTCGACCGCCCGCTGCTCGCGCGCGTCGGGCAGCTCGCCGAGAACAAGGCCGTCGGCGCACCCACCGGCATCATGGACCAGTCGGCGTCACTACTCGGCCGCAAAGACAGCGCCGTGTTCCTCGACTGCCGCAGCCTTGAGTCGGAGGTCATCGAGCTCGGTTTCGCCGCGGCGGGCCTCGAACTCGTCATCATCGACACCGGCGTCAGCCACGACCACGCTACCGGCGGCTATGCCGATCGTCGCGCCTCGTGCGAGGCCGGAGCGGCCGCGCTCGGCGTCTCGTCCCTTCGCGACGTCTCGGTCGACGACCTCGAGCGCGCCCGCGAGCTCCTCGACGACGTGACATTCCGCCGGGTTCGCCACGTCGTGACCGAGAACCAGCGTGTTCTCGACACCGTGCGCGTGCTGCGCGAGCAGGGCGCAGCCTTCATCGGCGATCTTCTGGATGCCTCGCACCTGTCGATGCGCGACGACTTCGAGATCTCGGTGCCAGAGCTCGACCTCGCCGTCGAGACCGCGCAGGCCAACGGAGCAATCGGAGCGCGCATGACCGGCGGAGGATTCGGCGGCGCCGCAATCGCGCTCATCCCCTCTGAGTCGATTTCGCGCCTTCAGGTCGCGATCGACGGCGCCTTCGCCGAGCACGGTTTCGGCCAGCCCGTCACTTTCCCGGTCACGGCCGCCGAGGGTGCCACCCGCGAGCCCTGAGCCGTCCCTACGGCTCGACGGGGGTCGGCGTGCCCGACGTCATGCGCACGAGCTCGGCGTAGGTCGTCGGGAAGACGGTGTGCGCGTGCCCGGCAGCGGCCCAGATCCGCGGGTACTGCTCGAGTGCCGTGTCGACGAGAGTCCGGATCGCCCGCGGGTGACCGACCGGCGCAACCCCGCCGATGACCTGGCCGGTCGCGGCTTTGACGGTGGCGGCATCCGCTCTGCTGAAAACGCCGCCGACCTGCTCGCCGAGCCACGCGGTGTCGACCCGGTGCGCGCCAGAGGTCATGACCAACACGGGCTCGCCGTCGAGCAGAAAGATGAGCGAGTTCGCGATCGCTCCGACCTCGATGCCGAGAACGGATGCCGCTTCCGCAGCCGTCCGCGCGGAGTCATCGAGCCAGCGCACCTCGCCCGTTGCGCCTGCCGAGCGCAGGGCGGCGGTAACGAGGGTCACGGCGGGGTGTTCTGGCATCAATCGCTCGCTTCGAAGTAGAGGGGCGCGTGGAGCGCGCAGCCGGGGTTGAAGAGGGCGGCGCAGTGCGGGCACGCCGGTGCCGCGAGCGCGGAGATCGCCCGGTAGGTCGTTGCCGTCAGCTCCGACCCGCAGACGCCGCACAACACGGCCGGCTCATCAAAGCGCCCGACCGGCCAGAGGGACGACGGGTGGTCAGCCGTCTCGGCGTGGCAGTCGTAGCAGGGGTAGTAGCGGTCGCAGCAGGCGAACCGCATGGCGATGACATCCGTCTCGCCGTGCCAGTGCGCGCACCGCGTCTGGTCGTCGACAACGAGGCCGAAGACCGGAACGCGGGCGCGCACCAGGGTTAAACCAGACGCTCGGCGGCGTCGACCACGTTCTTGATCAGCAGCGCGCGGGTCATCGGACCGACTCCACCGGGAACCGGCGACAGGAATCCGGCAACCTCACCGACGGCCGGGTCGACATCGCCGACGAGGCGCGCCTTTCCGGTTTCCGGGTTCACGACGCGGGTGATTCCGACATCGAGCACGGCAGCTCCTGGCTTGACCCACTCCGACTTCACGAGCCCGGCAACGCCGACCGCGGCCACGATGATGTCGGCCTGGCGAACGTACGACTCGAGGTCGACCGTGCGCGAGTGCGTCAGCGTGACCGTCGCGTCGATGCCCTTGCGGGTGAGCAGGAGCCCGAGCGGACGACCGACCGTGAGACCACGCCCGATCACCACGACGTGCTTGCCGGGGATCGACACGTTGTAGCGGTCGAGCATCTCGACGATGCCGGCCGGCGTGCAGGGCAGCGGGCTCGTCATCGGCTCCGACACGTTCAGCACGAGGCGCCCGAGGTTCGTGGGGTGCAGGCCGTCGGCATCCTTCGCCGGGTCCATCAGTTCGAGCATGGCATTTTCGTCGAGCCCAGCCGGAAGCGGCAGCTGGATGATGTAGCCGGTGACGGCCGGGTTCGCGTTGAGTTCCTCGACCGCGGCACGCACGTCGTCAGCGGATGCCGTGGCCGGCAGGTCGACACGGATCGACTCGATACCCACCTCGGCACAGTCACGGTGCTTGCCCGCCACGTACGAGAGCGACCCAGGGTCCTCACCGACGAGCAGCGTTCCGAGTCCTGGCGTGATGCCGCGCTCCTTGAGGGCGGCGACGCGGATTCGCAGTTCATCCTTCAGGGCAGTCGCGGTGGCGACGCCGTCGAGTTTCGTTGCAACCACGCTTATGCCCAGCTAGTGGGGCTGGTGAGGCCCTCGTACAGCGGGTAGCCGTCGGTCAGCTTCTGCACGCGGGCAC
>Ga0247812_10001544_pt1 | contig 13011 bp, 10 predicted proteins | sample UWRJL149409B1_FD_178011 | JGI IMG/M metagenome (GOLD analysis project Ga0247812, IMG submission 178011) | Plant litter microbial communities from Arlington Agricultural Research Station in Wisconsin, United States - UWRJ-L149-409B-1 | ecosystem: Environmental > Terrestrial > Plant litter >...
CGGAGCAATCCTATCGGTCTAGCAGTTCAGAAATCGCAGGCCAACCGCAACTCGCGCACGATCTTGTAGTGCATGAGGTGGGGTCTAGCAGTTCAGAAATCGCAGGCCAACCGCAACTGAAACGCGGTCGTCGTCGTCTGCTCGCGGGGTCTAGCAGTTCAGAAATCGCAGGCCAACCGCAACGCGGCGCCCGTCGACCTGCTGCGCGACGCGGGTCTAGCAGTTCAGAAATCGCAGGCCAACCGCACCCAAACGCCTGTGTCACGGCGACCAGGCCCGGTTTAACAGTTCTAGAGCGGGCAATGGGCCAAGTGATTGATTTTGTTGGTCGGGGAAAGAGGATTCGAACCTCCGGCCCCTGCCTCCCGAAGGCAGTGCTCTACCAGGCTGAGCTATTCCCCGACCGATGCGGAAACCGGCGCGAAGCCGGTTAGGCAGGCCGCGGCTTATAACAGCGAAGTCGCGCGGTTCAAGCCCCTGCGCGCGGCGATGCCTCCGGGGCGGATCGCGCCGCTTTTTCTGCGCCATCGCGGGCCATGCGAGGCTTGCGCGCGGCGCGGCGGCTGGTATCGCCGGGCGATGAGCGCGCTCGAAATCATCGCCGTGATCTTGGGCGTGATCAACATCGTGCTGATCGCCCGGCGCAGCATCTGGAACTATCCTTTCGGCATCGTCATGGTGGCGCTCTATGCCCGGATCTTTCTCGAAGCCAGGCTCTACAGTGACGCGCTGCTGCAGATTTTCTTCTTCGTCGTCCAATTCTATGGCTGGTGGTATTGGCGGCGCGGCAAGGCCGTGGACGGGGACGTGGTGGTCGAGGCGCTGTCGACCTGGGCCCGGCTGGGTCTGGCGGCGGGGCTGGCGGTCGCCATCCTCCTGTGGGGCGGGATGATGGCGACGCAGACCGATGCCGCCTTTCCCTGGTGGGACGGCGCGATCGCGATGATGAGCGTGGCCGCGCAATGGCTCATGTCGCGCCGCTATCTGGAAAATTGGGTGCTGTGGATCCTGGTCGATTGCCTGGCGGTGGGGCTTTATTGGGTGAAGGATCTCCATCTGACCGCGGCGCTCTACATGGTCTTCCTGGCGCTTTCGATCTGGGGGCTGGAGGAATGGATGCGCGTGCGCGCCAAAACCGGATCGGTTTTGCCCAAATGACGCAGACAATCTGCCTTCATGGGCCGGAAAGTACCGGAAAATCGACGATGGCAAGGCAATTGTCGGCCTATCTCGCCGCCCCGCTGGTGCCAGAATATGGCCGGACCTATTGCGAGGCCAACGGCACCGATCTTTCGATGGAGGATCTGCTGACCATCGCGCGGACGCATGATGCGATGACCCGCGCCAGGCGGGCCGAGGCGGGCGACTGGCTGATCCTGGATACCGATCCGCTGATGACCGCAGTGTGGGCGGACATGCTGTTCGGCCGGCGTGATCCCTGGTTCGATGCATGGGACGACACCGCCGATCTGTATCTGCTGCTGGATATCGACTTGCCCTGGATCGCGGACGGCACCCGGCTGTTCGGCAGCCGAGCCCAGCGGCAGGACTTCTTCGATCGCAGCAAGGCCGAACTCGTGCGGCGCCGATTGCCCTGGGCGCTCGTCACCGGCACGGGCGCGGCGCGCCTTGCCCATGCGCTTGCCGCGATCGAGGCAGCGGTGGCCGCCTGAGCGGCCACCGCGTCCGTCACAGCGACGGCGCGAGCTTGGTGTTGAGCACCCAGCCGACATTGTCATTCTCGTCTGCCACTTCCCACCACAGGCCGGCCTTGTTGCCGGTGGGATAGACGATCGATCCGGGCGGGAGGGTGCGGATCACCTTGCCACTGGCCGCCGCGCTGGTCCGCATCGCCACGGGCCCCTGGGCAGTGAAGGTCTTGGCGGGTGCCGCCTGGGCGGTGCCGGCATCGCCAGGCCGCACCAGACCGAGCTCTTCCACCATCTTGGCATAGGCCTGGATGAAGGCGAGCGTCACGATCCGGCCGATATCGGTATTGTCATAGCCGCCGCCGACCGCGCCCGCGGCGCCGCCGAAGAAGCCCACCCCGCCGCCCGCGCCGAAGCTCAGGCTGTTCTTGGCGGCATAGCCGTCCTGCACCGAGATCGTCTCGGTGGTGCGCACATTGGTGAGCGAGAGGACGGTGTTCGCTTCCATCTTCTTGCTGCCGACGCCGCCGAGCAAGCCACCGAAGCGGCCGCCGACCAGTCCGCCGATGCCCGCGCCCACCGCGCTGCCGCCCGAATTGCGGTTCGCCGCCTGGACCTCCGCGACCAGCACGTAATCGGCGGCCTTGATCTGGCCCTGGCCGACATTGGAGCGGCGCTGCAGCCCGAGATCGCTGCCGATGTCGCGCTCGCGTTGCGCGGCGCTCAGGCCCGAGCCGCGATCGACCAGATTGAAGCAGCCCGAACGCTGGATGAGGACTTTCAGCAATTTCTGCGGCCCGGCGAGCTGGAACTGGGTCCAGCCCGAGGGATCATCGCCGTCGATGACGGAGATGGTGCCCAGCTTGCGGGTGCACCGGGGCACATCGGTCATCGCGGCTTCCTGCGTCTTCTGCGTGCCGGACGGCTTGGCCTTGGCCCACGCGGGCGCGGCGCCCAGGCAGATCGCCGATGCGGCAAGCAGGCTGATGAATTTCACGGACACGGTAAACTCCCCCAATCGCGGAGACGCCCATGCGCTCCGACTCGGCTGATGTGGTGCAACCCGTTTGATGTTGCGTGGAATCCTTATACGGCTTGCCGGGCTTGGAAAAGTGCGCGCGGTCACAGCGCAACGACAAAGGCTGACAGCATGGCGCGGCGATGCTACGGCCCCCGGGAACCGCAGGAACCGCAAATCCGTGACCGAACTTTCCCGAATCCGCAACTTCTCGATCATCGCCCATATCGACCATGGCAAATCGACGCTCGCCGACCGGCTCATCCAGGAGACGGGCGGGCTTTCCGCGCGCGAGATGACCTCCCAGGTGCTCGACAATATGGACATCGAGAAGGAGCGCGGGATCACGATCAAGGCGCAGACCGTGCGGCTGAACTATACCGCCGACGACGGGCTGCTTTACGAGCTGAACCTGATGGACACGCCGGGCCATGTCGACTTCGCCTATGAAGTCTCGCGGAGTCTCGCCGCCTGCGAAGGCGCGCTGCTGGTGGTGGATGCCGCGCAGGGCGTGGAGGCGCAGACGCTGGCCAATGTCTATCAGTCGATCGAGCATGATCATGAGATCGTGCCGGTGATCAACAAGGTCGACCTCCCCGCCGCCGAGCCCGAGAAGGTGCGCAAGGAGATCGAGGACGTCATCGGCCTCGACGCCTCCGAAGCCGTGCTGGCCAGCGCCAAGGCCGGCATCGGGATCAAGGAGATCCTAGAGCAGATCGTCAAGAAGATCCCGCCGCCCAAGGGCGACCGCGATGCGCCCTTGAAGGCGATGCTGGTCGACAGTTGGTACGATCCCTATCTGGGCGTGGTCATCCTGGTGCGCGTGATCGACGGCGTCCTCAAGAAGGGCCAGCAGGTCAAGTTCATGCAGGCCGGCACCAGCCATCTGATCGACCGCGTGGGCTGCATGCGCCCCAAATTGGAGCAATTGACCGAGCTGGCCGCGGGCGAGATCGGCTTCATCACCGCGCAGATCAAGGAAGTGGCGCAGACCCGCGTCGGCGACACCATCACCGACGCCAAACGCCCCACCGCCGAGCCGCTGCCGGGCTTCAAGGAAGTCCAGCCCGTCGTGTTCTGCGGCCTGTTTCCGGTCGACGCCAACGATTTCGAGAAGCTCCGCGAGAGCATCTCCAAGCTGCGGCTGAACGATGCGAGCTTCAGCTTCGAGATGGAGACCAGCGCCGCGCTCGGCTTCGGCTATCGCTGCGGATTCCTGGGTCTGCTCCATCTCGAGATCATCCAGGAGCGGCTCACCCGCGAATATGACCTCGACCTGATCACCACCGCGCCGTCGGTGGTCTATCAGATCCAGCTTGCGCATAACGGCGGCGAACTCGCGCTGCACAATCCTTCGGACATGCCCGATCCCAGCCGGATCGCGAGTATCGAGGAGCCGTGGATCGAGGCGGTGATCTATTGCCCCGATGAATATCTGGGCTCGATCCTCAAGCTCTGCCAGGATCGCCGCGGCATCCAGAAGGGCCTGACCTATGTCGCCGGGCGCGCGCAGGTGACCTATGAGCTGCCGCTCAACGAAGTGGTGTTCGATTTCTACGATCGGCTGAAATCCATCAGCCGGGGCTATGCCAGCTTCGACTATCACCAGATCGGCTATCGCGAGGGCGATCTCGTCAAGATGAGCATCATGGTGAATGCCGAGCCGGTGGATGCGCTGAGCATGATCGTCCATCGCGGCACCGCCGAGGCGCGCGGCCGCGGCATGTGCGAGCGGCTGAAGGATCTGATCCCGCGCCATCTGTTCAAGATCCCGATCCAGGCGGCGATCGGCGGCAAGGTGATCGCGCGCGAGACGATCGCGGCGATGCGCAAGGACGTGACCGCCAAATGCTATGGCGGCGACATCAGCCGCAAGAAGAAGCTGCTCGACAAGCAGAAAGAGGGCAAGAAGCGCATGCGCGAATATGGCAGCGTTTCCATCCCGCAGGAGGCATTCATCGCGGCACTGCGCATGGGGGATGATGCCTGACATCCAGGCGCTTGATCATCGCGGCGCAGCCGCCCTCGGCGGGGTGCGGCAGGCCGGTCATGCTGCAGGATCGCACGGATTTTGCGGCTGGAAAGGCCGTGCGCCCTGGTCCATGATGGCCGACCCCGTTGTCCCGGAGAGTGCGTGATGAGTGACGAGCCAGACCAGAGCGCGCAGGCGCCCGCCGATGCTGCAAAAGATCAGAGCGATGCTGCACTGCAAGCAACGCGCTGGAAACAGGTGGGAATCGGTTTCGGCATCGGATCGGCGGCCCTGGTGGCGGCGCTGCTCTATACCAATCAGAAGAAACCCAAGGGCAAATAGCCTTAACGCCACCTAATTTCCCCAGCATTTACGCAAAATACGCAACCCTGCCCCCCGGGGCAGGCAATGTGTTGCCTTTGTGCATCATTCATCCGGAATTCAGATTGGGTGTCATGCGGCCGCAACAATTCGGGCTTTAAGGGGCCGCAGATATGCTGCAGTGCGGCGGCATAATCACATTGCGAATCTTGCAAGCGGGCGCGGCCTGCCAAGGGGAAGTACCATGAAGAAGACACTCTATTACTCGGTGGCTTGTGCTGCCCTGATGATTCCGGGCGCGGCATTCGCACAATCCACCGGATCGATCGACATCGACGAGGGCAGCGAAATCGTCGTCACGGGCAGCAACGCCCGCGATGGCGTGCAAGGCGTGGTCGCTCCGGACGCCGCCAAGGCCAAGGCCGTCCTGACCCAGGAGATCATCTCCCGTCAGGCTCCCGGACAGACCATCCTCAATACCATCAATCTCGTCCCCGGCGTCAACTTCACCAGCTCGGATGCCTATGGCTCGGCCGGCGGCAACCTGCGTATCCGCGGGTTTGACGGCGCGCGCATCTCGCTCACCTTCGACGGCATTCCCCTGAACGATTCCGGCAATTACTCGATCTATTCGAACCAGCAGCTCGATCCGGAACTGATCGATCAGGTCAATGTGAACCTGGGCACCACCGATGTCGACAGCCCCACCGCTTCGGCAGCCGGCGGCACGGTCAATTATCGCACGATCGTTCCCAGCGATGATCTGGGCGGCGAAGTGAGCGCCTCGATCGGTGATGACGATTACACGCGCATCTTCGGCCGCATCAATACCGGCGTCTTCACCAGCTTCGGCACCAAGGCCTGGTTCTCCGCCAGCACGGCACGCAACGATAAGTTCAAGGGCCCCGGCGAAATCTACAAGCAGCAGTTCAATGCGCGCATCTATCAGCCGCTGGGCAGCAATGGCGATTTCATCTCCCTCGCGGGCCACTATAACGAAAATCGCAACGCTTTTTATCGCAACCCCAGCGTCAACGACATGCGCACGCAATTTGCACTGGCGCCCGTCCTGACACCGGGCATCCCCGCAGCAGGCGCCATTTCGGCCGCCAATCCGCTCAATCTGGGCAATCTGACCGGGGCCCAGGAAGATCGGCTCTTTGCGTTCGAGAATGACGCGCTGTGCGCCACGCCGGTTGCAGGCTGCACCAATCTCTACCGCGTCCGCATAAATCCTTCGAACACCGGCAACGTCCGCCTCAATTCGCGCTTCACGCTGACCGACAATCTGATCTTCACGGTCGATGGCAGCTATCAATATACCCTGGCCAATGGCGGCGGGTTCACCACGCTGGCGGAGAATTCGGCAATTGCCAAGGGTACGAAGACCACTGGCCCCGGCGTCGATTTCAGTGGCGACGGCGATTTCAACGATACCGTGGGCTTCTATACCCCCAACATCACCAACACGAACCGGTACACGGCGATCAGCTCGCTGATCTGGGATGCAGCGCCACAGCATCGTTTCCGTCTCTCCTACACCTATGACCGCGCACGCCATCGTCAGACCGGCGAATGGGGGTATCTGGATGCTGTGGGCGCACCGGAGAACGTATTCGGTGGCCGCAACGGCCGACCCGTGCTCAATGCGGACGGTTTCACGCTCCAGCAGCGTGACCGCCTCTCGATCGCGCTCCTGAACCAGGTTTCCGGTCAATATGTGGGCAAGTTCATGGAGGACAAGCTCCGCGTGGAGCTCGGCTTGCGCGCGCCCTTCTTCAAGCGGAAGCTGGAGAATTACTGCTATACTCAGACCGGCGGCAGCGGTTTCGCCACCTGCACCAGCCAGGCGGCGAGCGCTCTCGTGATCGTTCCTGCAACGCAGACGCCGCCTTTCCCGGCAAACTCGCTCTATGCGCCGTTCGAAGCCACCTACAAATATGACAAGTTGCTGCCCAGCGCCGGCCTGACCTACAAGCTGACGCCGGACATGAGCGTGTTTGCAAGCTACTCCAAGGGCTTCTCGGCACCGCGCACGGACAATCTGTATCGCACGCCCAATGTGCAGATCACGCCGGAAACCACCGATGCCTTCGATCTGGGCCTGCGCTACACCACCAACCGAATCCAGGCGCAGGGTACGGCCTGGTACATCGGCTATCAGAACCGCATCGTGACGTCGTTCGATCAGGACCAGGGGATTTCGGTCGATCGCAACGTCGGCAAGGTGGACAGCTATGGCTTTGATGGCAGCATCGCCTATCAGCCGATCGACGAGCTGTTCCTCTATGTCTTTGGTTCGTACATCCACAGCGAGCTGAAGCAAGACATCCAGATCGGCAGCACCACGGCGACGGGTGGGGCCGCTTCGGTTCCGATCTTCGCTCCGACCGCCGGCAAGTCCGTCACGGAAACGCCCAAGTGGAGTGTTGGCGGGCGGGCGCAGGTTTCGCTCGGTCCTGTCGAAGTCGGCGGCCAGGTGAAATATGTCGGCAGCCGTTTCGCAACCGACGTCAACGACGTGAAGGTGGGCGCCTATACGCTCGTCGATCTGGATGCGCGCTTCAACCTGGCGCCTTGGGGCCTCGAAAAGACCTATTTCCAGCTGAACGTCTCGAACGTGTTCGATAAATTCTACCTGGGCAACATCAGCACGCAGATCAATGCCGGCAACATCTGCCCGACCGGCGCGACCTGCACCGCCAACAGCGCCAATCCGAATTTCTCGATCGGCTCGCCGCGGACTTTCATGGGCACGCTGCATATCGGCTTCTAAGCCTCGATCCCCTCCAACCCAACATCGCCGCCGTCCCGCAAGGGGCGGCGGTTTTGTTTGTGGCATGTGACGCACCGATCAGCGCACGGGTGGCCGGTTGCGGGATGTGCAAGCGCGATTGCGTCGCTATGACCATGAGCCATGAAAGGGTGGCTGTATCCGGGCATTGCGGCCCTTGCCGTGGCGGCGCCGGCGCAGGCGCAGCAGGTGACCGGATCGATCCGCGGCGCGATCACCGCCGCGGGGCGTCCGGTCGCGAACGCGCGGATCACCATCGTGCATCTGCCCTCGGGCACCGTCTCGCGGCTCACCGCCGGGCGCGATGGGCAATTCGCCGTCAACGGCCTGCGCATTGGCGGGCCCTTCTCGTTGACGGTGGAGGCGCCGGGCTATGAGCAATTGCGCGTCGCCGGGATCGCGCTGGCGCCGGGCGAGCCGCTGCGGTTGCCGATCCGGCTGGCGGCGCAGCAGGAGATGCTGGTGGCGGCTGACGGCCTGCGCACCGTGGCGTTGCGCAGCGGGCCGGTCACCCGCTTCGATCGCGCGGCTATTGCCGGCATCGGCTCGGCCGTGCGCGATCTCGGCGATCTCGTGCGCCGCGCGCCACTGGGGGCGGATGATGCGGTTTCGGTGGACGGCGTGCGCGTGCCATATGGGCTGGCGCGCGGCCCCGTCGCGCGCGATGCGATTGCTGCCGTCTCGGTGCGCGCGACGCCTTTCGATGTGGCCTCGGCCGAGCCGGGCGTGGATCTGGTGCTGCGATCCGGCGACAATGATCCTGCCGGATCGGCTTTCTATGCGCAGGGGATCGGCGGCGGGCGGGGCCTGCGCGATTTCGGCGGGTTTCTGTCCGGCGCCGTGGTGCGGGATCGCCTGTTCGTCGCGGCCGCCTTTGAGCGACGGCAGACGGACGCGCGGCGCGCGCAGAATGGGAGCGTGCGGGTCGATTGGAATGTGGCCGACGGCCAGCATGCGTCGCTCCGCTATCTCCATGCCGATGGCACGGGGCCGGATGCATCGCTGGACGCCGGCGCCCTCCAGATCGATTCGGACTGGAGCGATACGGTCTCGACCGAGACGCGGCTGACCTACGTCCATCGAGAGGGCGACGCCGTGCCCGGTCGGGACGGGATCGGCGGACAGATCGCCCTGCGCTGGCGGCAGGGCGCGCATCTGCTGACCGGGCTCGCCGGCGCGCGGCGCGATGGCGGGCGGGGTGCCACCGCCACTTCCTATGGGGCGGCGCTGCAGGACAGCTGGAACATGAGCCCGGTGTTCAACCTCACGACGGGGCTGCGGCTGGAGCGGCGGGCCTTTGCGGGCGACGGTGTGACGGCCCAGCCGCGGGTCGCGCTGACCTGGCAGCCGCGCCGACGGCTGGTGGTGCGCGGCGGGATCGGCCGATTTGCCGGGGAAGCCGTGGGGCCCCAGGCCACGATCCCGCAGCCTCCGGCTTGGCGATCCAGCCTGTCGGTGGATTATACGCTGGATCTGGGCCCCTTTGGGGACGGCTGGCGCTTCGGCGGGGACCTGCTCTATGCACAAGATCGCGCGGCGGTGGCGCCTGTTGTGCGACCGATCGGCGCGGACAGAGATCCCGTCTTCGCGGCGGTGGCGCGGGTGGGCACCGAATGGGATTTCGGTTTGGCCGCCAGCCTGTCCTACACGTTCCTGGATGCCCGGCGCCAGGCCGGGCAACCGGTTCCGATGCTGCGCCATGCCTATCGCATCGCCCTGGACTATCGCCGCGCGCTGATCGGCGATCGGCTCACGCATATCGGCCTGTTCGGCCAGAGCGTGCCGGGGGCCTTCCGGATCGACCTGCATCTGGATCAGGAGATCGCGGCGGCGTCGCGCGGGCGGCTGATCCTGTTCGCCGATCTGGAGAATGCGCTGGACGCTGCGGGCCAGGCGGAGCCCCTCTATGCGTTGGGAGACATTGCGCCGGAGCAGGCCGGCTGGGGTGCCCGCGTCGGCGCGCGGGCGGAATTCTAGGCCAAACCGTGTTCCGCCACCCTGGCGATATCAGCGATGCCGCGCCAGGAAATCGGCAATGGCATCTGCCCAGGGGCCGGGCGCCTGGTCGCAGATATCAATCCCGCCGCCTGCAATCTCGAAATAATCGAAATCCGGCCGCAGCGCGCGCGCGTCGAGCGCGGCCGAATGGGTCATGTCGCCGCTGTTGGTGAGCAGCAGGGTCGGCTGGATGATTCGGGAAAGCGGTTCTTCGTGGCGATAGGCGAAGGCGGCGTTGTGACCGTACCAATAAGCGCCATGCTGCCACGCCTGCACGCCCATCATCACATAATCGCTGATCCGCGCGGGATCGATCGTGCCGTCCGCCAATTGCTCGCGTATCTCGGTGAGTTCGACGAAATGCGCGCCGCCGGGCAACGCGGTAAAAGCCTTTTCGCGGGTGATCAGCCAGTCGATCATCTCCTGGCGCTCCGCATCGCCCAGGATCATCGGCCCGTGGAGCACCAGCGCGTCGATCCGATCGGGATGGGCCAAAGCCGCTTCGGTCGCGACCAGCGCACCGGTGTGATGGCCCGCGATCGCGGCGCACGCGATCCCGAGTGCATCCAGCACCGGCAGGATCGCGCGGGCATAATCCCTGATCTCCGGCGGTGCAGCGGGCGCATCGGACATGCCGAAACCCGGCATGTCGATCGCGATCGGATCGAGACCGTGCGCGGCGAGCGGCGCGAAAACATTGGCGAATTGCTCCCCGCTCATGATCGCCTGGTGCAGCAGCACCAGAGGCCGGCCCGCGCCGGCATGCTGGAAATGGATCTGCCCGAACGGGCCATCGGCATAGGCGCGGCGCATCGTCACCATCTCTTTGTCTTTCTCAATGGGTCAGGGCACCATGATCTGGCGGATCGCCTGGCCCGCCGCCAGCGAATCGAGCAGGTCGTTGATCTCGCTGAGCGGATGGACTGAGGTCAGCAGCCGCTCCACGGGCAGGCGTCCGGCCTTCCACAGGGCGATATAGCGCGGGATGTCGCGCGCGGGGATGGCCGATCCCATATAGCTGCCGATCAGCGTCTTGCCTTCGGCCACCAGCGACAGCGCCTGTAAATCCAGCCGCTCGGCCGCATTGGGCAGGCCGACGGTGACGATCCGCCCGCCGCGCCGCGCGGCCTGATAGGCGGAGACCAGAACGGCCGCCTTGCCGACGGTCTCGATCACCACGTCCGGTCCGCCATCGGGGAAGAGATCGGCCAGAGCCTGCGCCGCCTCGTCCGGCGCCAGCGCGATCGCGCCGAGATCGGTGGCGATGGCGCGCTTTTCGACGGAAGGATCGATCGCGACCAAAGGCGCCGCCCCGCTTGCGCGCGCCGCGAGCAGGGCGGAGAGGCCGACGCCGCCCAGGCCATAGATCAGCGCGCTTTCGCCCGGCTTGAGCGCGGCGGAATTGAACACCGCGCCGGCACCGGTCAGCACGGCGCACCCGAACAAGGCCGCGATCTCGGGCGGCAGATCGCGCTCCACCTTCACCGCCGAGCGGCGGTCCACCACCGCATGGGTGGCAAAGGCGGAGACGCCGAGGTGATGATGCACCTCGCCACAATCGCCGTGCAGCCGCCGCCCGCCGTTGAGCAGCCGCCCCTCGCCATTGGCCGCGGCACCGACGCCGCACATATAGGGCTCGCCCGAGCGGCACCGCGCGCATTCGCCGCACGAGGGCAGGAAGGCCAGGATCACGCGGTCTCCCACGGCGAAGCCGGGATCGTCCGCGCTGCCCAAAGCCTCGACGATGCCGGTGGCCTCATGCCCCAGCGCCATCGGCATCGGCCGCACGCGATCGCCATTCACCACCGAAAGATCGGAATGGCACAGGCCCGCGGCGTCGATGCGGATGAGCAATTCGCCCGGCCGCGGCGGATCCAGCTCCAGCCGGGTCAGCGCGATCGGCTGGGTATCTGCATAAGGCAGGCTGTGCCCGCCGGATCGGGCGAGCAGGGCGGCGGTGATCTGCATCAGTTGGTCTGCACCCATTTGCGGTCGAACGCCCAGACGTCTTCGAAGCCGATCATGCTGCAGAAGGTCTTGAAATCGAAGACCGGCGGATTGGAGGGCTCGCCCTCGCCATCGTCGCGCAACTGGATCAGCGCGCTTTCCATCGCCGACGCGGCGACCAGGCTGGTGAGCGAGGGATAGATGCCGAAGGCGAAGCCGATCTCGGCCAGCAATTTGGCATTCAGCGGGGGCGTCACGCCGCCATTGGCGATGTTGACCATCACCGGCCGGTCGAACGCCTCGCACACGATGCGCATCTCCTCTTCGCTCTGCAGCGCTTCGGGGAAGAGGATGTCCGCCCCCGCCTTGGCATATTCCTCCAGCCGGCGCAGCGTGCCGTCCAGCCCCTCGGACTGGCGCGCGTCGGTGCGGGCGATCACCAGCATCTCCTCGCGCGCATCGACCGCGACGCGGATCTTGTCCGCCATCTCCTTGGGCGCGACGACGCGCTTGTTGGGCGTGTGGCCGCATTTCTTGGGGAATTCCTGATCCTCGATCTGGATCGCCGAGACGCCCACGGCCTCATAGCCCTTCACCGTGTGGTGGACGTTGAGCAGGCCGCCATAGCCGGTGTCCGCATCGGCGATCAGCGCCGCCTTGGAGGTGCGCTTCACCGTCGCCATGCGATCGACCATCTCGGAATAGCCGACGATGCCGGCATCGGGCAGGCCATAGGCCGATGCCGTGAGCCAATAGCCGGTGCCATAGACGATGTCGAAGCCGACCCGGTCCGCCATCACGGCGGCGATCATGTCGTGCACGCCGGGGACGACGAAGAACTGCCCGGCGGCCAATTTGTCACGAAGGCGGGTATCGGTCATGTGCTTTTCTCCAGAGCGGCGGGCCAGAGCCAGGGGGACTCGCGGCTTTGTGCGGTTTCGAAACGGGCGATGTCGTCGCCATGAAGGGTGCGGATGCGTGCGACGTCGCTCCAGCCGTTGAGCAGGGCTTCGCGCTGTTCGGAATCGACGGCGAAGGCGATGGGATCCTCGCCCTCCACCTCAAGCACGCATTGTTGCAGATCGACGGTGAAGGCCGCGCCTTCGGCCGCGCGGGCGTGGCAGTGCGCTACGAGGGCCGGATTCAGCCGGATCGGCAGCATCCCGTTCTTGAAGCAATTGGAAAAGAAGATCTCGCCGAAACTCTCCGCCAGGATGACGCGGATGCCCAGCCCCGCCAGCGCCCAGGGCGCCTGTTCGCGGCTGGATCCGCAGCCGAAATTGGGCCCAGCGACCAATATGGGTGGCGCCTC